>Ga0209643_1000759_pt1 | contig 42838 bp, 40 predicted proteins | sample AutmiccBRH37_all_FD_187383 | JGI IMG/M metagenome (GOLD analysis project Ga0209643, IMG submission 187383) | Deep subsurface microbial communities from Mt. Terri, Switzerland - Autotrophic microbial communities BRH/37_all (SPAdes) (version 2) | ecosystem: Environmental > Aquatic > Deep...
CATTCGCTGCTTGACTTTCCCGTTCCTCCGGTACGTCTCCACAATTTGCAGGTACTCATAAGCACTTACTCGTTTAATGCGCGCAAACATCGCTTTCTTTAATCCATCATATCTCGGTTGAACAAGTTTTCTCATGATTCATCTGGGTCAGGTGAACTTCGGATTCTTTGTTCTGAAGAACCAGCTCTTGTGGGCGACCCTATTCGTTGTCGCGTTTTTAGGTAGTATCTACATCGTCTACCACATCTTCGGCCTGCACGATCAGGGATGATGGGCTCTTTGCCGCGAAGATAGTGGGCAGCTCGGCCACAACCATACCCAACACCACCAGGATTCCGCCCACCAGGCTAATGGGCATGAGGCGCTCTCCCAAGTATAAATAAGCGAAGACTGCAGCAAACACCGGTTCTGTGGCGAAGATAAGCGCCGTATGAGTTGGTGTTGTTTTTGTCTGCATTGTATTTTGAACGAGAAAGGCGATGGCGGTGGCCAGTACACCGGTAACCAGGAGGGCGGATATTACCTGTTTATCGGCAAGCCGCTGCCAGAAATCCACCAGCAGGTCCCTCTCCCAGACATAGGCAGCGACGGCACTGAGGATGCTTACAATCAAAACCTGCAGAAATGCCAGTTGAAGAGGGTGATGGCGGCGAACGAAGTGGCCAACGGCGATTATGTGGCCGGCGAAGGAAAGGGCGCAGAGTAGAACAAGCAGGTCACCCCGGTTCACCGAGGCCAATGAAGCAGCGCCGCTGCCGGAGAGGGTTAGAAAGGCCAGGCCTGAAGTGGCCAGGGTAATCCCGATTACCGCCCAGGCACCAGGTGGTTGCCGCAGTAGGATGGCTGCCAGGATCGGCACAATCGCCACCGACAGCCCTGTGATAAAGCCCGCCTTTGACGCGCTGGTAAAGAGAAGCCCGGCGGTCTGAAACGAGTAGCCCAGGAAGAGGAAGGTTCCTGTGGCGGCGCCGGCTGCCAGGGTCGGTAGCGCACGGTTGAGGACATCGCTACCACCTGGTTCCTGGCCAGCAGTCCGCAGCGCAGGCCGTGGGGATCTTGCGCCCCAAAGGAGATTGGTCTTCACCACCCAGGCATAGAGGGCCAACAGACCAGTCGCCAGGGCGAAACGCACCGCCAGAAAGGCAAAGGGAGGCAGGGTCTGGATCGCCTCTTTAACCATACCAAAGGTCATCCCCCAGACCAGCGCTACAAGGAGAAGGGCTCCATCGGCCCAGAGATTGTGGTGTTGCCCGCGGGCAGCCAAGGACTGACCTCCCCTCCAGAAGCCTGTCTGCAATTATATCACGCCCTGGTGCTATGAACCAACAGCATAAAGCCCCTTTGCGCCTCATATAGCTTACCGATGGTCGACTTGACAGAGATGTGAGGTGAGCCAGGGTGGTTCGCTCAAAAGTGGTGCAGGGAACCTTTGTTCTGGTCATTGCCGGCTTGACGGTGCGGTTGTTGGGTTTTGTCTACAGGGTGGCCCTGACCAGGGTGATTGGGTCTGAGGGAATGGGCCTGTTTCAAATGGTTTTTCCCGTCTTTATACTGGCCATCACGGCGGCCACCATGGGCGTTCCGGTGGCTTTATCAAAGGAGGTGGCAAGCAGTCATGCTCAAAACGACTGGCGGGCCATTGACAGCGCGCGCAAGGTCTCGTTGCTCATCGCCTTCGGCGGCGCCGTTGCCGTCTCCCTTCTTCTTCTAGCTGGGGCAGACTGGATCTCCACCGCTGTCCTCTCCGACGCCAGGATTAGGCTCTCAATCATGCTTCTGCCTGGCGCTGTCATCTTCTCAGCCCTGGCTTCAACCTTCCGCGGCTATTTCCAGGGGCTCCAGGAGATGGTCCCAACAGGGGCGTCGCAAGTGGTTGAGCAGGTCGTAAGGGTCACCGTTATGCTTGTTGTCGTGGGAAAGGCGATGCCCTATGGCCTGGAATGGGCTGTCGCCGCCGCAATTGCCGCCGTCGGTGTAGGTGAACTGGCGGGATTGCTGACGCTATGGGCCTACAGGGTAGGAGAGCGTTTTGTAACAAGGCCCTGGGGGAGAAGTCAATCGACTACAGCTCTGCCCAGGGTGGCCATGGACTTGCTGGGACTTTCGGTTCCCGTGGCCCTAACCCGGTTCGCCGGCTCCTTTGGACACCTTCTGGATGCATCGCTGATCCCAACCCGTCTGCAGGTTGCGGGTTCGTCAGTGGCTGAGGCCACCGCCCTCTTCGGGCAACTGAGCGGCATGGCCCTCCCAGTGCTGTATCTGCCAACGGTGTTGATCTTCCCGCTGGCTACCGCCATTCTGCCCGCTGTGTCCGAATCCTACTCCCGGCACAACTATGAACTCCTTCAGACAAGGGTGAAGCAGGCCCTGGGGTTCACCCTGGCGGTGGGTATCATTACTGTCATCGCCCTCAGGGCCGGGGCAGGCCTCATCGCAACGCTACTCTACGACCTGCCTGAGGTAGGGCCCCTGATAGAGCATGTGGCCTACGCGGCCCCCTTCGCATACCTCTTCTATATCTCAGCGTCAATCCTCAACGGGCTGGGCCGGACCTCTGAAGTCTTCTATATCTCAATGGCCAGCACCGCCCTTCGCATCGGTTTACTCTTCGTGCTGGTTACTCCCGGGCTGGGGATTACCGGCGCCATCCTGGCCTATACCAGTGGCTTGGGGCTAGCAGCAGCCCTTAACCTGGCAAGGGTATTCCTTCATATTCGCAAGGGTTCATGACCCCTCGTTCCAGTATTTCGGGTATCCAAAGGATTAAGTGGCGTTGTTGTTGAAAAATAGAACGGAGTCCAGTCTTGAGACTAACTGAAGGCAGAACAGTGACCCAACTGCAGTATGAACCAAATTGGAATGGAGGGGGATACATGCGGGAGAAGCTAGAGTCGCTCCTGGCCAAGGCTCAAAAGCAGGGCGCTAGCTATGCCGATGTCAGGTTCGTGGAACGCGACCTCGAGCCCATCGCCGTCAAGAATGGCGCCGTTGATCGTATTTCTCGAGGCGGCACCAGTGGCGTTGGCCTCAGAGTCCTTGTAAATGGAGGGTGGGGATACGCCGCCGCCAGCTCGTTAGATGACAGAGCCCTGAGCGCCCTTGTGGAAAGGGCCATTAGCATTGGGCGGGCCTCTGCCCGGGTCCAAGAGGAACCAGTAGATCTGGCTCCTGTTGATGCCCACGAGGCCGTCTTTAAGACAAAGCCCATCAGAGACCCGGCTGATGTTACCATCGAAGACCGGCTTGAGCTCCTCTTTGATACCGTCAAGGAGATGCAGTTGACGGAAGAGGTAGTGGTCGCTGAAGCGTCCCTCTCTGTCATGAAGGAGCGGAAGACCTTTGCCAGCACCGAGGGGTCCCTAATCCAGCAAGACATCATTGAGACAGGCGCCGGCCTCTCAGCTGTGGCCAAGGATGGCCGCGAGGTGCAACGCCGTTCTTTCCGTGACTACACCCAGGGCGGTTTTGAGTTTATCGACGCATTGGACATGCCCAGTCTGGGCGAGAGCCTTGGGAGTGAAGCGGCGGAACTGCTGTCGGCCCCCAACTGTCCCACGGCAGATATGGACATTGTTCTGGGCAGCTCCCAGTTGGCCTTGCAGGTTCATGAGTCCTGCGGTCATCCCATTGAGCTCGACAGGGTGCTGGGGCAGGAGGCTAGTTTCGCTGGAACAAGCTTCCTTACCCCCGACAGGCTCGGTTCCTTCCAGTATGGTTCAGAGGCTGTAAACATCACCGCCGATGCCACCTCGCCCGGGGGCCTTGGGACCTTTGCCTACGATGATGAAGGCGTGCCTGGCCAGGCCACGAAGATAATCGACAATGGGCTTTTCGTCAACTACCTGACATCCAGGGAGACGGCATCGTTGTTACCGGGGTTGGCCGGTGAAGCGGGCCGTAGCGCCTCAGCGGGGGGCAGCAATGGTACCATGAGGGCCGAGGGCTGGTGGAACCTGCCCATGGTGCGAATGACAAACATCAACCTTGACCCAGGGGGTTGGACCCTTGACGAGATAATCAAGGACACAAAACAAGGAATGTTTCTAGAAACGCCTCGCAGTTGGAGCCTTGATGACAAACGGCTTAACTTCCACTTTAGCACTGAGGTTGCCTACGAGATCGTTGATGGAGAGCGGGGTCAGCTAATGAAGGGCGGATCCTACACCGATATGACCCCAAGGTTCTGGAATTCCTGTGACGCTGTGGCGGGACAAGATGACTGGCACCTCTGGGGCATGCCCAGCTGCGCCAAGGGTGAGCCAATCCAGATTGCTCATGTTAGCCACGGAGCGGCCCCCGCCAGGTTCAGGAAGGTAAAGGTAGGTGCTCGCGAATGATAGGTAGGGCGAAGGCACTAACAATAGTAGATAAAGCGGTGACAATATCCGGCGCCGACCAGACCGAAGCGGTGCTAGCCGTGGAGGATCTCTCCCTGACAAGGTTTGCGGAGTCTATTATCCATCAGAACCTTTCTAGGGTTGAGGCAACCCTTACCCTGCGCGCCGTGGTTGGAAAGAAGGTTGGCACCAGTTCCACTGACGACCTCAGTGATGACGGCCTCCGACGCGTTGTGGAGGATGCTATCACAGTGGCTCGTTATCAGGCTGACAATAAGGATTTTGTCTCCCTACCGGAACCGGGCGAGGTGAGCGGGGTGGACAACTTCGCCAAGGCCACCGCGGACCTCTCTGCCGAAGAACGGGCCCAGGCCGTGGCTGTTATCGTAGACCGCTGCAAGGAGGAAGGGTTCAAGGCCGCTGGCGCCTATACCAAAGATATCAGCGAGTTGGCGGTTGCCAATTCACTTGGGGTTCGCGTTTATGACGCCAACACCTCAGCCTATCTCCGGACGGTGGTGATGAATGGGCCTGCCTCCGGTTACGCCGATTTCTTTGATCTCGATGCAAATATGATCGACGCTGCCGCCATTGCCAGGGAGGCCTGTGAGAAATGCCGTATGGCCCAGGGGGCTGTTGACCTGGCGCCCGGCAAGTATGAGGTGGTCTTTGAGCCCTACGCGGTAGCGGATATGATAAGGTTCCTGGGATACCTGGGCTTTAACGCCCTGTCGGTACAGGAGGAGCGGAGTTTCATGGCAGGGCGTTTTGGCGAGAGGATCACCGGCGAAAGGGTGACAATTCGTGACGACGCTTACGACCTGCGGACCCTGGCGGTGCCCTTCGACACCGAGGGTGTACCGAAGCAGTCCGTAGATCTGATTGTCAATGGCAAAGCCAGCGGAGTGGTGTATGACTCCTTCACCGCCCACAAAGAGGGTAAGCAGTCGACGGGGCACGCCTTTAATTCGCGTTGGGGCCGGGGCGCTATGCCCCGGAATATGGTGATGTCCGGCGGCAAGAGCAGTCTCGAGGAGATGATTGGCGCCATTGAAAAAGGGATCCTCGTGACAAGGTTCCACTATACACACTGCACTGATCCGATGAGGGTTGTCATGACCGGCATGACCAGGGACGGGACCTTCTACATAGAAAATGGCAGGATAAAGCATCCCGTCAAGAACCTGCGGATAGAGGAGAGCGTCCTGGAGGCCTTTAATGGCATTGAAATGCTATCTAGTGAACTGAAACTCCAGCGCGATTGGTGGGATACCTTTGTTTCCGCCCTTCCCGCCATTAAGGTCAATAGCTGCAACTTTAGCGGTTCAACGGAATTTTAAAATGGGGGTGGGCGAGATGCCCGACCAACAGGATAACAGCCGACCTCTGGCAGGGCTTGACCTGGAGGTAATCCGGCGTCATTTTCCTTATCTGCAAGAGCTGGTGTATCTTAACACAGGTACCGCAGCGTCCCCCGCCCTTCCGGCGCGGGAACGGTGGCGGGTTTTCGTAGATGATTTTTACGATTCGGGCCCGGCACTGCCTCGAACCCGGCAAAGGCTGCGGGCAGAATTTGACCGTGCCCGGGAGGTAGTTGCTTCGCGGCTGGGTGCCAACGTTAGCGCGGTCGCCTTTACGGAGAACACCACCCAGGGCCTGAACCATGTGTTGTGCGGTTTTCCCTGGGTGGAGGGTGATACCGTTGTGACGACGGACATAGAGCACCCCGCCCTGACCATGCCCCTTCAGTACAACCAGGAGCGGTTCGGCTATGAGATTAAGGTCCTGGAGAGCGTTGACGGCCTGGTCCCTTTGACCAGGTTTAAGAAAGCCTTGGAGGACGGGGCGCGGATGGTGTGCGTCAGCCATGTTAGCTATACCTCCGGCGGGCGCGTTCCCCTGGCTGAGCTTGGGGCCATGTGCCGCGATGCCGGGGCGTTTCTACTTGTTGATGGCGCTCAGTCCTATGGAGCCCTCATCCTCAAGCTGGCGGAGACCCCTGTGGATGCCTACGCAGTTCCTGGATACAAGTGGTCTACAGGGCCCGAAGGCGTGGGCGCCCTCTATCTTGATCCCCGGTGGGATCAGGTAATTAAGCCGACCTACCTTGGCCTCCGGGGGATTGCGGAGAAGAATGACGATGGCAGTTTCCGGCTGGAATCGGGGGCCAAAAGGTTTGAGGGGTCCACTTCTGGGTTCCTGAACTACATTGCCTGGGCCTATGCCCTGGACTATCTCAACGAGATTGGCCCAGAGCGGATTGCCAACCAGATAGATCACCTGTCAGGGCACTTTATTGAGCTTCTCAAGGATTTCCCTGGAATCAGGGTCATTACCCCTGCTGCCGATGAAATGCGGGCCGGGATTGTGACCTTTACCGTACCCAGTGAGACTGATTACCACCCCATTGTCCAGCGTCTATTGGAGGACGAAGGCATCCTGATCCGGTCGGTTGGGGGGCCTTCAGCAGGGCTCAGGGCGTCGTTCCACTTCTACAACTCCGAGGGCGATGTCCAGCGGTTGATTGGCGCTCTGGGCAGGCTAGTTGGCCGGTAGAGGCTACCACATATTGCGACTGCTATGCCGAGATTTACCTAGAGGAAGCGTTACCGTGACGGCGAATCCATGAGTGAAGTAACCATGCCTGCTAGAGAAGGCTTTTGAACTGACTCCAGCAGGAGGTCCATCCGCTGCCTATAATCTGCGGACAAACCATCGCCGGGAGGACAACGCATGCTGTCAGGAGATAACGTAAAACTTCGGGAGTTGGACGAGAGTGACCTGGCTAAGTTGAAGGAATGGGACAAGGATGAGGAGTTTCGGTCCTTCGTGGGACGCAAGGGCCTGAGGGGTAAAGCAGCCGCCCATATGTCCCTGAAAGAATGGTACGCCGCGGCAAAGAGGGACGGCAGGCGCTTTGCAATGGGGATTATAAAGGCAGACGACAATGAATTGATTGGCGACATTGAGCTTGAGGACATCTCCTGGCGGCGCAGGAGCGGTGAGCTGACGGTTGCCATCGGTCCCAGGGAGTACTGGAGCAAGGGCTATGGCCGCGAGGCAGTTGAGCTCTGCTTGGGATACGCCTTTGACAGTCTCGGCCTTGACGAGGTCTACCTCAGGGTCTATACAGATAACCGCCGGGCAATTCGATGCTATGAGAACTGTGGCTTTGAGAAGGAAGGCGTTTTGACGCCCCGCGGTCGGAGGGAAGGCCACAATAGAAGGATCCTGCTCATGAGCAAGCGCAGGTCTGATTGGCAGAGCTCCTCCTAGCTTGACAGGACAGCCCAGGCTGGTATAAGATTAGCAGTAACTATTCACGAAGCCAAATAGATGAAGCATAAATGCAATGAAGGGGAGGAGTAGGATTGACCCCCTAACAGAGAGGGGAACTCACCGGCTGAAAGGTTCCCCGCAGGTAAGTCGGTCCGAAGGTCGCCCCAGAGCCGCTTTGCTGAAGGCCCTCAGATCCCCTTATGATAAGGGGGGTCGGGGGTTGTGTAGGTGAAGACGCGTGCGGCGTTAAGCGCAGATGAGCGCCCCCTGTGCCGGCCCAGATAGGCCGGGATGGAGGGAATTAAGGTGGTACCGCGGCTTAGCCCCGTCCTTTGAGAGGAGGGGGTTTTTTGCTTCTCCACATTGATGTGTTTGGCGCATCGCCTGGCGCATCATTCATCACTAGCTTTTGAGGAAGTTTTACGGATTGGTTTGAGACAGGACAGGAGGGTGGAAAGATGGTTACAACTGACAAAGACGAGAAGTGCAAGCAGATAACTCAGCTGGAGAAGGTATACAATCCCCACCGGGTTGAGGACAAATGGTATCAGTTCTGGTTGGACCAGGGGCTTTTTCGGGCCGAGGTGGCCCCGGAGAGGGAGCCCTTCACAATTGTAATACCACCTCCAAATGTCACGGGCTCACTTCATATGGGGCATGCCCTTGACAATACCATTCAGGATATCCTGATCAGGTGGAAGAGGATGTCTGGTTACGAGGCCTGTTGGGTGCCTGGCATGGATCACGCGGGCATCGGCACACAGACCAAGGTCGAGGAGAACCTGGCCGAAGAGGGCCTCTCACGGCATGACCTGGGCCGGGAAGAGTTCCTGAGCCGCACCTGGGAGTGGAAGGAGAAATACGGGGGAGAGATTCTTAACCAGCTAAGGCGTTTGGGGGCCTCCTGTGACTGGTCCCGGGAACGCTTCACAATGGATGAGGGTTGCTCAAAGGCGGTTCGCGAGGCCTTTTTCAGTCTCTATGAAAAGGGCCTCATCTACCAAGGAAATTACATAATTAACTGGTGTCCCCGGTGCAGTACTGCCCTATCGGACCTTGAGGTAGAACACCAGGAGGGGCCGGGGAAGCTCTACCACGTTAACTACCCCTTCGCCGATGGCGGAGGCTATATCACGGTGGCCACCACCAGGCCGGAGACCATCCTTGGCGACACCGCGGTGGCCGTACACCCCGACGATGAGCGCTACACCGAGATGGTTGGCCGTGAGGTAATCCTGCCAGAAATTGGACGGCGCATACCGATTATTGCCGACAGCTACGTTGACCCCGAGTTTGGGAGCGGCATGGTCAAGGTCACTCCTGCCCATGACCCCAACGACTTTGAGATGGGTATGCGTCACCAGCTTGAGGCGATAAGGGTCATTGGTGATGACGGGATCATGACCAACATGGCCGGCAGGTATGAGGGAATGGATAGGCATGAGTGCCGTGAGGCCCTCTTGAAGGCCCTGGACCAGGAGGGTCTGCTAGTAAAGGTGGAGGAACACACTCACGCCGTGGGCCACTGTGACCGCTGCGATACCGTTGTTGAGCCCCTCATCTCCAAGCAGTGGTTCGTAAAGATGAAGCCCCTGGCAGAACCGGCTATCGAAGCGGTTCATAGTGGCGACATCCGGTTTGTGCCGGAGCGCTTCGCTAAGATATATACAAATTGGATGGAGAACATCCGGGACTGGTGCATCTCACGGCAGATATGGTGGGGACACAGGATCCCGGTATGGTACTGCCAGGACTGCGGTGAGGTGATTGTAAGCAGGGAGGACCCAGATAGCTGCGGGAAGTGTAACTCCGACCGCTTGGAGCAGGACACCGATGTCCTTGACACCTGGTTCTCATCGGCGCTGTGGCCCTTTGAGGTTTTCGGCTGGCCCGAGGAGACGCCAGATTTGGAATACTTCTATCCTACCACCGTCCTTGTTACAGCCTATGACATCATCTTCTTCTGGGTTGCCCGGATGATATTCAGCGGACTTGAGCATGTTGATGAAAAACCCTTTGACGATGTTCTCATTCACGGCCTGATCCGGGCGGAGGATGGCCGCAAGATGAGTAAGTCCCTGGGCAATGGCGTTGACCCCCTTGAGGTAATTGATGAATATGGCGCCGACACCTTGAGGTTTGCCCTGTTGACGGGGGTTAGCCCTGGTAACGATACAAGACATAAGGAAGAGAAGGTGGAGGCGGCTCGCAATTTCTGCAATAAGATCTGGAATGCGGCCCGGTTCTCCTTGATGAATCTTGAGGATTTTGGCGCCGAGGAGGCCGGTTGGGCCCTGGCGGACATCAGGGATCTGGGCCTCGAGCTCGAGACGGCAGACAGGTGGATCCTGTCACGGCTTGAGGAGGCCAAGGGCGAGATTAATCGCATGCTTGACGCCTACGACCTGGGTGGAGCCACCCACATCCTCTATGAATTTATCTGGAGCGAGTTCTGCGACTGGTACATTGAGGCCATTAAGCCTCGACTCTATGGTAAGGTTGGTAAAGATGACGCCGAGAAGCAGCAAAGGCGGAGGGCCGCCCAGTGGGCCTTGGCTAAGGCCCTGGAAGAGACCATGCGGCTGCTGCACCCCTTCATGCCCTTCATCACCGAAGAGATCTGGCAACACCTGCCTGGAACCGGGGGATCCATTGTCAGAGCCCAGTGGCCAGAACCTGACGCCAGCCTTGTTGACAGGGCCGCTGTCAGCGCCATGGAGCAGACCATGGAGACGGTCCGAACCATCAGGAACCTGAGGGCCCAGATGAACATCCCTCCCTCCCAGGGGATCCCGGCCATTGTCAGCCCGGCCTCTGAGGAAGATAACGCCATCTTCAGGGCTGTTGAGGGCGATGTCACCAACTTGGCCCGGGTATCTGAGCTCACCGTGGCCATGGGGGGCAGGAAGCCCGACAAGGCCCTGGCCGCCGTTGTCAAGGGCGCCGAGCTATACCTGCCTCTTGCCGACGTTATCGACTTTGACAGCGAGATAACCAGACTTGAGAGGGAACTCGGTCAGATGGACCAGGAGATTAAGAGGGCCAGGGGCAAGCTGGCCAACGAGAGTTTCGTTAACAAGGCCCCTACCGAGGTAGTTGAAAAGGAAAGGGAGAAGTTGGAGGACTACAAGGAGAGGGCGTCAAGCCTTCAGGTGCTACTCAAGGACCTCCAGTCCTGATTGGATAGGGTCCCTGCCTTGGGAGGATACATACAGACATGACAATTAGGAACATGACGGAGGCCCTGGATTACATACACGGCCTCTACAGATTCGGATCGAAACCTGGCCTTGAACGGATCTCGCGGCTGCTGGAGCTCATGGGCAGTCCCCAACATGGATTGAGGTTCATTCACATCGCCGGAACAAACGGCAAGGGCTCCACGGCGGCCTTTGTCAGCGCCCTCCTCAGGGAGGCTCACTTCCGCACGGGAACCTACATCTCTCCGTATCTTGAGGATTTCCGGGAGAGGATCAGCATTGACGGCGAGATGATACCCCCGGAGGACCTGGTGCTGGAGATGGCCAGGGTTAAGGAGATCCTCGAGGGCCAGGTGAGCCCGGACGCTGACGGGGAGGCGGAGATGCCTACGGAGTTTGAGGTTGTTACCGCTCTGGGCCTCAACTATTTCGCCCGCATGGGTGTAGACTACGTGGTTCTGGAGGTGGGCCTTGGCGGGCGCTTTGACGCCACCAACATCATAGAGGGTCCCGAGGTGGCGGTCATTACCAACATCGACCTTGATCACACCAGTGTGTTGGGTGACACCATCCCCCAAATTGCTTGGGAGAAGGCGGGTATTATAAAGGGAGGAGCGCCTGTTGTCACCGCTGAGCAGGATGCCAGAGCCCTTGATGTTATCTTGGAACGGGCAAAGGACCTTAACTCCCCCGTTATCAGGGTAGGAACTGACGTTACCTGGGAGGTAACCGGTACGGGGAAATGGGGTTCAGAGTTCAACCTTAAGGGACCAGGGTATCGATACACGGCCCTTCGCACCCAGATGATTGGCGAACACCAGGTCCGTAATGCCGCCACGGCGGTGGCTGTCTTCAACCTGCTGGCGGATGTGGCTGGGCGGGGCAGAACTGGTGGAGAGGGTGGCAACGAAGGCGGCGGCGAAGGCGATGACAGCGGCTTGGTTCGGCTGGGCCTTCAGAAGACCCGGTGGCCGGGACGACTGGAGCTGATCGAAGGAGCCAGTGGTCAGCCCGATATACTCCTGGACGGGGCCCACAACACCGCCGGTGCCCAGGTGGCAGCCAGGGCTCTGAGAGCCCATTTCATGGGAGATGAATACCAGCGAAGGGCCATGGTCTTCGGTGTCCTGGGGGACAAGAATGCTCAGTCCATGCTGGGCCAGCTGGTTACTGGCTTCGACGATATAATTGTCACGCAACCGGACATTCCCAGGGCCGTCGGGGCCTTGGCCCTGGAAGGGGTGGCCCGCGACGCGCTGGCAGAAACACGACATTCAGCTGACGTCACCTCTGTTATAGACTATAGGGAGGCCATTGAAAGGGCAGTTACCACCGTGGGGCCAGATGGCCTGGTCTTTGTTGCGGGCTCCCTCTACTTGACAGGCCCGGTTCGGGCATATCTCAGAGAAACCAAGCGTATCAGGTCACATAGTGAGCAAGGGGCCAGCAACGACAGAAGAGGAGAGGTGAGGAGGTTTGAGTCTTAGATTTACTTCCCTCCGCCAGAAGGTGCAACTGCCTCAAGAGCGGATCCAGGAGCCTGGATGCCATGCCGTCGCCAACATTGAGGACTGGCAGAGGCTGTATGGCGAAGAGTCGAGAGCGCCTGTTGACTTCGGGCGCCATGTCGTGTTGGCGGTTCACCGGGGCCTCTGTAAGACAGGCGGCTACCGGGTCGAGATCAAGGACGTCACAGCGGCCAGCAAGTCTCAGGTTGATGTTGAGGTGGATCTCATTGATCCCAGCTCGGAGAGCTTCAATACCCTGGCCATGACCTATCCGGTTGACTTGGTTCGTGTGTCTCGACGCCAGCTGAAGCCGGGAACTGTAACATTTAAGTTTCATGGCTTGGGGGACCTGGTTAACAATGTGGAGGATACTGTAGTAGTTTAGAGACTCCCTCTAGTAACTGCAGGAGTTCGCCCCTGCCTCGGCGTAGTGTCTAATACCTGATGGACTGTTTTTCATCAAGTTGACGCTGAAGCATGGGGTGATTTCTTTGGCTAAGAGAAAGACACGGTACAAGAGGACAAACCAGCGGCAGGGCAGCGGCCACGGCCTCTCCTGGGTTGGGCTCTTCATCGTTCTCGCGCTAGTGGCTGTGTTTGTCGGCTTTGTTCTGGGGCGGTATATGATCGCCGCATTGATCTTCGGGGACAGCCTTGGCAGCGACAATCTGTGGACAGGCCCTGACGACGGGGCTGGCGAGGACATTGCGTCTGGTGACACCGATACCAGCGGCGGAGACAGCGACGAGACCGGTAATGACCCCCCACCAGATGACCCTGGCCTGGAGATCATCTATCTCTCAGTCAAGCCTGCCTCCTGTTTCACTGTTCAGATCGGCGCCTTCTCCGCTAAAGACCACGCCGAAGGACTGAAGGCTGAAGCCAGGGAAAAGGGATATCACCCCTGGAGCAGAGCGGAAGGCGGTCTTGTTAAGGTCCGGGTCGGCCTGTTTGGTTCAAGGGAACAGGCGGAAATCGCTGCTGAGTTACTGGAGGCTGAAGGCTATCCAATCTATGTTTTAGCCATATCCAGGGCCGATGAAACGGGAGGCCAGGTCCCAGTTCCCATTGCTACCAGCCGGAAAGCGAAGCTTGAGGAGGCTGTGACCTGGCTTGAAGGTTTCGTCTTAGCTCAGGCTGACTACTGGGGACAGTATGAGATTGGCGTTGGGTCATTGCCAAGCGGCGGCGATCTAAAGGTATGGCGCCGTCAACTCGATGAGTACCGGGAGGTGGCGGCGGGGGTTGTCGCAGACGCGCCATCCAGCGATGGGGCCAGGGCTGTTGGCGATGTCTTCTTGCAGGCCGAGGCCTATCTCTCCGCCCTTGAGAGCATAGAGAGTAGCGGAGCCTCTGCCTCCAGGGCAGTAACAGCCCTGGAGGACATTCTGACACTGATGAAACTGTACACGAGCCTTGTTTTCTGGACAAACTAACAAATGCTGGCGGGGGCGCAGGAAATTTATGGCAAAAGAGCGAAGTGGCATAATTAACTAGCCTCTGCTGATATTTCTTCTGGATTGTTTACAGGTATAGCAGGGGTTTAGGTTGAATCTTAACCAGAAGGCACTATATTATGTAGACAGAGATTGAGTGCCCTGGGAGGTCTAAGAATGCGCAGACAGAGCAGTCTATGGGTATTGTTGGTCCTGTTCATTGTCGGTGGGCTCATCGGCAACCTTCTGGGCCAGCTGCTGTCGGCCTATGTTCCCATTCTGGGGCAGGCCGTCAGCATCGGCATTACTCCACCTGCCAACGCCAACTTTGGGATTTTCACCTTTACTTTGGGATTTACCCTGGCCCTTAACGTGCTCGGTATGGTGGGCCTTCTGATTGGTTTCATGCTCTGGAGACGGTAAGCGGGGGGCCTTTGAGAAGATATGAAGAAACTTGTTCTGGCATCACAGTCACCCCGGCGCTATCAACTCCTGGCGCAACTGGGTTTAGATTTCACTGTGCTAGCTAGTAATGTCAAAGAGTCGGTACCGTCGGAGATGGAACCGGCGGAAGCGGCAAGGCGATTGGCGGAGCTTAAGGCCCAGGACGTGGCTGATCGCATCACTGAGCGTTCAGATAGGGCTGCCGATCATCTTGTTCTGGGGGCCGACACCATTGTGATACTGGGCCAGAGGGTGCTGGGCAAGCCCAGGAACGAAGAGGAGGCCAGTGAGATGCTGGCCCTTCTGAGCGGGAAGACCCACCGGGTGATCACGGCCTACGCCGTGGTTGCCATCGCAGGGCTTTCGCGGCAGGTACGAGTTGGACACACAGAAACACTGGTGAAGATGCGGGCCCTGTCAACAGAACAGATCAGGTACTATGTTGCCAGCGGTGAGCCCATGGACAAGGCCGGCTCCTACGGTATTCAGGAAAAGGGTTCGCTGCTGGTTGAGGGTGTGCAGGGTTGCTATTTCAACGTTGTCGGCCTCCCAATCGGCGATGTGGCCCAGGTACTCGAGGCTTTTGGCTACGAGGTGTGGTCCAGGCTTGCGTAGTTGACACCACAGAGGGACGCACCGAACAGCTGTCAATAGAATCTAGCTGTGAGGTGAAACATTGTGGGTGACTGCAGACTGACCATCAAGGATCTACCAGCGGTGGACAGGCCCCAGGAGAGACTGTTAAGGGAAGGGCCAACGGTTCTATCAAGCGCTGAACTCCTGGCGATACTCCTGAGAACGGGGACCCGGGACAAGACGGCCCTTGAGGTGGCTCAGATGCTTCTAAGCCAGCAAAAGGGCGTTCTTCAACCGAGTGCCGCCAGTAGTAAAGCCCATGAGTCCCAGGCAGATCAGATAGAAGGCGTAGCCGCCAATGACAATGGGAGCAACCAAAGGCAGACCAATGCGGATTACATGGGCCTCCACCAATTGGCCAAGGCCAGTGTCGAGGAGTTGAGCAGGGTCAAGGGCATTGGCCGGGTAAAGGCGGCAAAGATGAAGGCCGCCTTTGAGCTTGGGAGGCGCCTGGCCGGCAGCAAGGTTGAAAGGCCAGTGATCAAATGCCCAAAGGACGTAAGCGGGCTGCTTATGGAGCAGATGCGGTATCTGGATAAGGAGCACTTCCAGGTCATCCTTCTGAACACGAAGAACATGGTCTTAGGGGTTGAGCTGGTTTCGGTGGGCAGTCTGAACACCTCCATTGTTCATCCGCGCGAGATCTTCAAGCGTCCTATTCAGACCAGCGCGGCGGCGATTATTCTTGTGCACAATCATCCGAGTGGTGACCCCACCCCCAGCAGGGAGGATATTCAGGTCACCAAGAGGCTGCAAGAGGCAGGGCAATTGCTGGGGATTAATGTGCTGGATCACATAGTCATCGGTGACAACCAGTTCCTCAGCTTTCGGGAGAAAGGGCTTATCTGAATAGCAGTTCAGACACGGGTTTTAGACATTGTATCTAACATTGGCAAAGGAGGACCTGCAGAGATATGCTGGGGTTCATGTATAGACTATTCTCAAGAGATATGGCAATTGACCTGGGAACTGCAAACAGCCTGGTCCACGTGAGGGGCAAGGGTATAGTATTGCAGGAACCCTCTGTTGTTGCGTTGCAGACAGAGACTGGCGAGATTAAGGCCGTGGGAACCGATGCCAAACGCATGATTGGCCGCACTCCGGGCAACATTGTGGCAATAAGGCCAATGAAAAACGGGGTAATCGCGGACTTCGACGTGACTCAGACCATGTTGCGGGAGTTCATCAGGAAGGCCCATGGCCGTCGGACCCTGGTTCGGCCGCGGGTTGTGGTCTGTGTACCGTCAGGTGTCACAGAGGTGGAGAAGCGGGCGGTAATAGACGCTAGCCTGCAGGCGGGAGCTCGTGAAGCCTTCCTGATTGAGGAGCCGATGGCGGCGGCCATTGGCGCGGGATTGCCGATTCACGAGCCAACAGGCAACATGATTGTGGACATCGGGGGGGGCACAACAGAGGTGGCCATCATCTCCCTGGACGGCATCGTCACAAGCCGGTCCATCAGGGTTGCGGGCGATGACATGGATGAGGCGATCATGAACCATGTCAAGCGCAACTACAACATGCTTATTGGCGAGCGCACGGCTGAGGACATCAAGATTAAGATCGGCGCAGCCATTCCCGATGAACCTGAAGATACCATTGAGATTCGCGGGCGTGACCTTGTTACGGGCCTACCCAAGACCCTCAACCTGACAGCCAAGGAGATCAGCGATGCCCTGGCGGAACCGGTTACAGCTATCATCGATGCCATCAGGGTGACTCTTGAGCGGACCCCGCCTGAGTTGGCCTCTGACATAATGGACAGGGGCATTGTGATGACTGGCGGCGGTTCCCTACTCCGGAACTTTGACCGCATGGTAAGCAAGGAGACGGGGATGCCCGTTCATCTGACAGAAGAACCAACCCTCTGCGTTGTCAAGGGCACCGGGAAGATCCTTGAGGAGCTGGAGTTGCTGAAGAGTGTGCTGACAACCGGTCGGAGGTATGGGCAGTAGGGCAGGGACTGACAGCGGGAGGGAAGAATGTGTCCAACTTCATCAGGCGCAACCGCAGGCTCGTCACGGCTGGTGTGGTTGCCCTTGCGCTGGTTGTTCTGATGAGTTGGACAGATCGCCACAGAGACCGCTTTAGCATCTTGGAGCGGCTGTTGGTTGATGCTATATCCCCTGTAGCCCGGGTCACCTCCAGTTCCGTTCAGTCGGCTCAATCCTTCCTCCAGGGTGTTGTTGAGTTGGGAGAACTCTCTGAACGCAATCAGTTGCTTGAGGAGGAGCTTGCCCGGCTTAAGTCCCTTCAGAACACCTACGAGGAAGCCCTGGCAGAGAACCGCCGGCTCAGAGAACTGTTGGGCCTCAGGGAGCGGGTACAATACCCTACTCTTCCGGCCCGAGTTACTGGGCGCAATCCAGATAACTGGTTTAAGATGATTACCATCGACAGGGGCTCTAATACCCAGGTGCGAGTGGGCATGCCCGTTGTGGCCCAGGGGGGACTTGTTGGAAAGATTATAAAGGTCTCCAGCAGGAGCGCCACAGTCCTTCTCCTGTTAGACCCTGAAAGCGGGGTTGGAGCTAGGATCCGCCGGGAGGTAACCTATTCTCCCGGGCCGCCCGGCTCGGCGGATGAGCGAGAGTTTATGCTGGGTGATTCCGGGGTCGTTTCCGGCATGATCGGTGACGATGGTATGCTGAAGCTAACCTTTTTCTCTCGCGACGCTCAGGTGATTGTGGGCGATACCGTTGTTACTTCTGGCCTTGGGGACATCTTTCCGCCAGGGCTGCTCATTGGCGCGGTAGTTGAGGTTCACAGGGAAGAGTTTGGCCTCGTCAAGTCGGCCATCATCCGCCCTGAGGTTGACTTCGCCCATCTCTGGGAGGTTCTGGTTGTCGAAACTGCAGGGTATGGAGATGATACCGGTGATGAACCAGACTCTGACAGTGAATCAGATGCCGGAGGGGAGGGAGGACCGTGAGGTACTGGCTGATGGGCTCAATCCTGTTTATCGTCGCCCTTTTGCAGGTCACCGTTGTTCCCTTTCTGGTGGTCTGGGGCGTCAAGCCCAACATCGTACTGGTTCTCATTAGCGTCATTGCGCTATTGATGGGTTCTAAGGCTGGCCTTACGGCGGGAATTATGGGGGGCGCCTTCCTGGACCTCCTGTCAGGGCAGTACCTGGGTCTCTTCACAGTGTCCCTGGCTGTTACTGGTTACCTGGTTGGCACCGTTGAACAAAAGGTCTTCAAGGACTACCTCCTTGTCCCCCTGGGAGGAGCCTTTGTAGCCAGCCTTTTTCAGACGGCAATGGAGTATGGTCTTCTGAGGGTAGCTGGTGTTCCAGTTGGCCTCCTTGAGGCAGTACTGGACGTTGCCTTGCCGTTTTCTGTCTACAATGCCCTCTGGGGGCCGATGCTCTTTGCCCAGAGCAGGAGATTCAGGCTCCGGCAGCGACTCACCATGAAGGCAAACTAAGGAGGAACCCCAACGTGAAGTGGGATAAGCGGCGCGAAGGCAGGGTCCGCTCCTATGCAATGGTGATGGGGGTTATCTTTCTTATTCTCGCCGTGCAGTTGGTGAACCTCCAGATCTTTAATACCGACTACTATGCCATGCAGGCCCAGATGAACACCGTCAGAAAGCTGCCCATCAAGGCTCACCGAGGCGATGTCTACAGTAGACACGGCACACTGCTGGTATCAAACCGCCCCGCCTTTACCGTATCACTGCTGCCCATGAGCAACGCTGACACCGCGGGATCACTTCAGCGCCTGTCAGAGCTGGTGGGTGTCCCAGTTGCGGAGTTCCGTAAAGCCCTGCTGAAGCAGGGCATTGAGGAATACAACGGTGTACTCAGGGGCCGGTTGTGGGAGCCGGTGCCTTTACTTGAGGACATTACCCCCGAGGTCTTCACTCTCATTGAGGAACACAAGGACGAACTCCCTGGTATCGTGGTTGAGGTTCAGCCGGTCCGGGACTACATATACGGCTCCCTGGCCGGCCATTTGTTAGGATATCTCAGCTATATAGGGGATACCGACCCCGCGGCCCAGATTGCTGAGTTGACGGAAGCGTCGGGTAAGCCCTACAGCTTGACAGACAAGGTGGGGCTTACGGGCCTGGAAGAGCAGTATGAGGCCTCCCTGAAAGGGATTGATGGCCGCAGGATTGTTGAGGTTGACGCCGCTGGCCGCCTCATTGACGTGATCGGGCTTGAGGAGCCATTGGCGGGAGACAGTCTTGTGCTGACCATTGACGCGGAACTCCAGAAGGCCGCTGAGGTAGCTCTGGCGCATCAGATTAAGTGGATTCAGACCCGACCCGAGGTTGGATATCAGAAGCCGGTTCCCGAGGCTGACGCTGGCGCCGTTGTGGTTCTGGACGTTAATTCCGGAGAGGTGCTGGCCATGGCCAGCTATCCAGCGTTGGAACCAAGCCACCCGGAGTACGCCCTGGCTGGCGTCAATCCTGAGACTGGGGAACCCAACGATCAGAAGAACTATGCCGTCGCCCCTGGGTCCATGGGATATCCTCCTGGTTCTACCTTCAAAGTGCTGACGGCTATTGCCGCCTTGGAGTCAGAGGTCACTCATCCTGACGAGCGGTTCTACGACCCTGGCTACTTTCAGTTGGGGACGGGGCCGGGGAGCAGACGGTACTGCTGGCGCTACACAAGCCCCGCCCATCATGAAGCCCATGGCTACGTTGACATCATTCAGGCGATCAAGCAGTCTTGTAATACCGTCTTCTACGACCTGGGCGTAAGACTCGGGTACGAGCGGCTCCGATTTTGGGCCGATACCTTTGGCCTGGGACAAAAGACCGGCATTGATCTGCCGACAGAACACGCGGGTACGCCGGTTGAGCCGCCGCTGCCTGGGGAGGGTGGCAGGCTGATGTCAATGGGGATTGGGCAGGAGCAGGGATATACAGCCATACAGATTGCCAACTTCGCCGCCGCTGTCGCCAATGGCGGCACACTGTACCGGCCGCGGTTGGTCAAGAAGATCATCTCGCCGGAGGGTGAAACCTTGGAGGAGTTTGATCCAGAGATCATCAGCCAGATTGATGTGAGCGAAGAGGCTCTGGCTATTGCAGGCAGGGGCATGCTTGAGGTTACCTCGCCTCGGGGCACTGCCTTTAGAGAAGGGATTACTAGCAGGCAGTGGGAAGGCACCGCTTACTGGTACTTCAGGGACCTTCCCTTCCAGGTGGCGGGTAAGACGGGAACCGCTGACGACTATCGCAAGGACTGGCCAGCCCACGGTTGGTTCATGGCCTTTGCCCCCTACGATGATCCTGAGATAGCTGTTGCCGTCTTTATCAAGCATGGGGACTCCAGCTCGGAGGCGACGGCCGTCGCCAGGAAGGTAGTTGATGCCTACTTCCACGAGGAGATCCAGGCCGCCAAGGAGGACAGCTCCAGATAGCCGTGGGACCCATGGTCTGTTGCGAATTATGTAGAATGCAGAGCGTTGCTGTCAAAGACCACGGCTAGCAATCGAAGGTCATCGAACCCTTGGAGAAATTGCATGATGAAACTGCTGTTACCAGCGTTTTTCCATACAGGAACCTGGCGTTGAAGTGCTGAAAAGCTTCTTGAACGGGGGAAGAAAGGGTGACAGACAAGCCACCATGTTTCAGCACTGGGATTTCGCCGGTAAGTATCTGGATAGAAGCACTGCTGATACCACTGAATCAACGGTGGACAGGCTGTCGGCCCGGGGTGATGACCCTATCAGACCGGATCCGCAACAACTGGGAAGAGACAATGCCCTGCTGGTTCGCGGCACAATGCGGGCAGGAGAGGTAATCCAGTCCGGCGGTAGTGTAGTCATACTGGGCGATGTCAATCCCGGCGCTCAGGTCCATGCTGGAGGAGACGTTGTCGTCATGGGTAGGCTGCGGGGTATAGCCCACGCGGGGGCCCCAGACAAGACCGACGCCGTGGTGGTAGCCTTCCGTCTGCATCCAACACAGTTACGAATTGGTACAGCCATTGGCCGAGCCCCTGATGCTCAGGACGCTGAACTGCCAGGAGTGCCGGAAATGGCCAGAGTCCAGGGCGGAGCTGTGATTGTGGAACCCTTTCACCCTTCATTGCTGAACAGGGGGTGATAGCATGTCAGAAACACCTGATAGGCGTGGACAGGTAATTGTCGTGACTTCTGGTAAGGGGGGAGTAGGCAAGAGCACGGTAACGGGAAATTTGGCGGTTGCTCTATCGCGGCTAGGCCACCGGGTGTGTGCCGTGGACGCGGACATAGGTCTGTGCAATCTCGATGTTGTTCTGGGTTTGACAAGCAGAGTTGTCTATCACATTGTGGATGTGGTGGGCGGCTTCTGCCGACTGGAACAGGCCATTGTCAGGGACCGCAAATTCGATAACCTGGCGCTGTTGGCAGCGCCTCCATCCTACGACAAGAGTGATGTCAGCCGCAGACAATGGGTCAGGCTTGGAAATCAACTGGCAGATATGTTTGATTTCGTTTTGATTGATTGTCCGGCTGGAATTGAGACCGGCTTCAAGAATGCCATTGCTCCAGCTGAGAAGGCGGTGGTGGTTACGACACCAGATGTCACCGCCATTCGCGACGCTGACAGGGTCATCGGACTTCTGGAGGCGTCTGGGCTGCGCAATCCCAAGATCATCATCAACAAGGTCCGACCCAAGATGCAGTATAAGGAGGAGCAGGTCAGCCTGGAGAGAGTCCTGGATGTGTTAGCCGTCGACATCCTGGGTATCATTCCAGAGAGTGAAGAGATGATCGCCCAGAACAATTTCGGACGCCCGGTGGTCTACGAGAATAGCTGCGAAGCCTCAAAGGCGATAGAGAACATCGCCAGGCGGCTGCTGGGCGAGGAGGTGCCATTCCTGAATGTCTCCTACACGCCCGGTGTATGGGAGCGACTGAGGGGTATCTTTGTCCTTTGATAGTCATTTAAGGGTGGATTAACTACTGGAGCAGCCAATGCGGGAGGGACTGCAGCCGTCTTATGCTGGAGAGACGATACCTCAAGAACCTTGACTTTAACTTGATACTGTTGGTTCTTGCCATAATGGGTATTGGGCTGATGGCTATAGGTAGCGCTACCAATGGCCTCATTCCCGATGACCCCTTTTCCTATGTCAAGAAACAGGCCCTCTGGATTGTTCTTGGCGCGGTGGCGGCCTTCATTGTTCTGACCATTGACTATACGGACTTCATGCGCTTCTCCAACATTCTCTACGGCTTGAACCTGGCCCTATTGGCCCTGGTTGTTGTGGCTGGCAATAGCAGCAAGGGGTCACAGCGTTGGATTGGGGTGGGGCCCCTGGAGATACAACCCTCCGAAATAGCCAAGATTGTAGTCATTCTGACCCTTGCCAGTTACCTGGCATCAAGAGAGGGCAGGATCCGGAGTTGGTTTGACTTGATCCCCGCCCTTCTCCACATGGGTGTGCCAGCAGCCCTGGTTCTACTGCAACCGGACCTGGGTACATCCCTGGTCTTTGTGGCGATTCTATTCGGCATGATCTTCATGGCAGGTGTGTCCTGGACCTACCTTGTAGTCCTGGGTGGAGCTGGGTTAGGAGCGGTGGTGTCGGTAATTCTGCTCCAGCTAAACGGGGTCATCACCGTTCTTAAGGACTACCAACTCAACCGGCTCATAGTCTTCCTGAACCCGGAGTACGACCGCTGGGGAGCGGGATGGCACATCTTCCAGTCCAAGATTGCGTTGGGCTCCGGTGGAGTCCTGGGAAAGGGCCTATTCGCCGGCACCCAGAACCAACGGCATTTCCTCCCAGAGCAGCACACAGACTTTATCTTCTCGGTGATTGGAGAGGAGGCCGGGCTCGTTGGCACCATTCTAGTGCTTCTCCTCTTCTTCATGTTGTTGTGGCGGGGCATGCAGATTGCCAATAGTGCCAAAGATGTCTACGGGACCCTGGTTGTGACGGGTATTGTATCCATGTGGCTATTTCAATTGTTCATTAACATCGGCATGACCATGGGCACAATGCCCATCACCGGTCTGCCGCTGCCTTTTGTAAGCTACGGCGGTAGTTCACTCCTGACAAATGCCGTTGGGGTTGGGTTGATACTAAATGTCTACATGCGAAGGCAGAAGATACTCTTCTAACCGCTCGCTGTTGGCCATATGATTCCTTAGGGAATCTTGGACAGTCTGTCAGGCTACTTGAGCCTGACGACTCGGACTCCTGTGCCTTGGCTACTATGGCAGGGCCGCGGGAGACTGGTCCTTTGGCAACAGCGGGGAGGTAAGAAGATGCCATCAAAGGGACATTGGCGTAAGAACCTGACCAGGCCTGGCTATATCGACAAGCGCCGCGCCTACTTGACTCGGGGTCTAAAGCGACACAGTTGGAGCGCGCTGCTTGACACAAGGGTTGCCCGCCAGACCTTGATCGTGCTGTTCATTCTGGCCCTGCTCTTCGGCCTCAAGTGGCTCAATCTTCCGGTGACAAGTCATGTTGTGGATGGTGTCAGATACGTTGTGGTGACTGACTACGGCCTTGATCCTTTCGTGGAAAAGGTGCCTGTGTTGGCCCAGACCGTGTCTGAGTTCCAATGGCCGTGGGAAAGCTGGTTTGGCGAAAAGGACATAGCCCTGGCCTGGCCCCTTGAGGGGACGATAACTTCGGGCTTTGGGCCCCGAACACACCCCGTTACGGGAGCCGATGACTTTCACTACGGCATAGACATTGACAGTGAAGAGGGGACTACCATCTTTGCTCCCTATAAAGGCAGGGTTGTTACAGCTGAGGACCGGGGTGACTGGGGCCTTACGGTGATCATTGACCACGGCGGTGGAATGAGAACCTTTTATGCCCACTGCCAGTCAGTACTGGTCTACGTGGGAGACAGGGTGAATACTGGCGATGCCATCGCCACTGTCGGCCAGAGCGGACTCTGCACAAGCCCGCACCTGCACTTTGAGGTCATCCGCAGCGGTGAACGAGTTGATCCCCTGCTGGTGCTGGAGGACAAGGGCGGTTGATAGCTGGCCGTAGATTGCCAGGCCTATCATTTGGGTTCTTGGGGGTTAAGGTCACCTTTGACCCCCTGTTTCTTTTGCTTCTGGCCGGAATCGCCGTCGCAGGCTACCTGGCCGAAGCCCTAGTAGTGATAGGCGCCCTGATGCTGCATGAGACGGCGCACATCGGAGCGGCCCGATACTTTGGGTATGAGGCCGACAGCATCTCAATGCAGCCCTTCGGCGGAGTGGCTGACATCGGCGGCGACCTGGCTGATGACGCCTTCGCCGAGGCCTTTGTGGCCCTGGCTGGCCCAGCCAATAGCCTGGTCCTGGCGGGGGCTTCACTGCTTGCCGGCAATCTCTTGATCTTTGATCAGGGGCTGTTGCAGTGGTTCATAGATGCCAACCTTGTACTGGGCTTCTTCAATCTATTCCCCTGCCTGCCCCTTGATGGTGGGCGGGTGGTGCGGGCTGTGTTGAGTCGGCGGATGGGGTTTAAGCGCAGTACAAGGCTTCTTGTGAGCTGCGGGCGCGGCCTTGCTGTGGTAATAGCGGTCCTCGGGCTGCTTGGCTTCGTCCTGGGCCGTTACTACCTGAACCTGTTCTTCCTGGCCGGGTTCCTTTACCTCGCCGCTGGCCGTGAAGAAGAGGGGGCGATCTACAGACACCTACTGCGGCTGCTGAAGAAGAAGGAAGCGCTGCGCAAGACGGGGATCCTTGAGGTGACGCACCTGCTTGTCACAGGGGAGGCTGTCCTGGCAAGGGTGGTTGAGGCGCTTCATCCCAGCAAGTACAATCTGGTGCTAGTGGAGCTTGAGGGTGATGGGCCTGGGCATGTGCTAACGGAGGATCAGGTTATCAGTGCCCTGGAGGACCTGGGGTTGAGGGCAACCGTCCGGGATGCTCTCGGTTATCGCTAGTCCCCTGGCGAGACTCTTTGCCAGCAACAGGATAAGTTTGCCAAAGCTCAATGGGCATAATATAATTTGGTGGAGATTAGTTTGAGTCACAAGGATGTGTTAGAATCGAAATAACAGTTAACCTAGGTGTTGTGTAACCATGAGCAGCAATCCTTCAGCGAAGGAACAACGAACAGATATTCTCCATAGAGTTGAGAAACCAGCCCGATACCTGAACGGCGAGGTAAACGCCGTCCACAAGGATGACCCCGCTATCAGGTTCGCTATGGCCTTTCCCGACATCTACGAGGTGGGCATGTCCCACCTTGGTCTGCATGTCATCTACAATGAGTTAAACAGTATCGAGGATGTGGCCTGTGAGCGCGTTTTTGCGCCGTGGATTGATATGGAGGCAATCATGCGTGATGAGGGGGTTCCCCTCTTTACTCTTGAAAGCCAAACAGAGGTGCGTCGCTACGACCTGCTGGGCTTTACCCTGCAGTACGAGATGAGCTTCACCAACATCCTCAATCTGCTTGACCTGGCGGGCGTTCCCCTGCGGAGCGCGGACCGCGGCCCCGAAGATCCTCTGGTAGTGGGCGGTGGGCCCTGCGCCTACAACCCGGAGCCCATCGCCGAGTTCTTCGACTTCATAGTGCTGGGAGAGGCTGAAGGGCTCCTGGAACGGATTGTTGACCATTACCGGACCTGGAACCGTGGGCAGGAGAGCCGGGCTGACTACCTGACGCGATTGGCTAGGGGTGGACTCCCAGGCCTGTATGTTCCCTCCCTCTACCAAGTGAAATACCTGGCCGACGGGAGAGTAGAGGCGGTAGAGCCACTGGTAGAAGGGATTCCCCAGCGGGTGGACAAGCACCTGGTGGTAGACCTGGATAAGGCCAACTACCCCATCCGTCCTATCGTCCCATACATTGATGTTGTCCACGACCGGGCCATGGTGGAGGTCTTCAGGGGTTGTTCTCGCGGTTGCCGATTCTGCCAGGCAGGCATGATCTACCGGCCGGTACGGGAAAGGTCTCCTGAGAGGGTAGAGAGACTGGCCAGCGAGATTCTGGAGGCAACAGGGCACAACGAAGTGTCGTTGGTCTCGTTGAGCACCACAGACTACACTGATGTTGAGAAGACCCTTAATAATCTCGTTGACTGCCATCAGGATCAGGCCATTGGCGTATCCCTGCCGTCCCTGCGGGTTGACGCCTTTTCGGTTGGCCTGGCTCAAGAGGTCCAGAAGGTACGGAAGACCGGATTGACCTTCGCGCCGGAGGCTGGTACCGAGCGCCTGCGCAGGGTGATTAACAAGAACGTCACTGAAGAGGATCTCTATGAAACGGCAAGGAGGGCCTTTGAGGCCGGGTGGGACCGCCTCAAACTCTACTTCATGATTGGGCTTCCCACCGAGACTGAAGAGGACCTGGCCGGTATTGTGAGGCTGGCCAGAGGCGTATCCAGGATCTACAAAGAGGCCCGGGCTGAGGGCAGTGGGGGCCGACGGAAGCGCCCACTGCAGTTGACGGTGAGCGTATCGTCCTTCGTGCCAAAGGCCCAAACACCCTTCCAGTGGGAACCCCAGGACACCGTTGAGCGCCTCCAGGAGAAACAGGAGTCCCTCCGACAGGGCCTGCGGGGCAGGGGTCTCAGGTTCAGTTGGCATGAGGCAGATCTCAGTTTCCTGGAGGCGGTGATCGCCAGGGGCGACCGCCGGCTGGGGAGGTTGCTTGAGCGGGCCTGGCGCCTGGGGGCCAGGTTCGATGCCTGGAGTGAGCACTTTGACATTGGCATCTGGATGCGGGCCTTCGATGAGGAGGGTATTGACCCCTCCTTCTACGCCCACCGTCAGAGGGAAGAAGGAGAGGTCCTGCCCTGGGATCACCTCAGCGCTGGTGTCTCCAGGGATTTTCTCTGGGACGAGCGCCAACAGGCCCTGGCAGAGGTACGCACCGAAGACTGCCGCTTCACCACCTGCAGCGACTGCGGGGTCTGTCCGGGACTGGGAGTTTCAATTGATGTCAGGCCGCGGGGTGGTTGATGTGGCCCATCCAGAAGAGCCGCAGGTAATCAGGGCGAAGTTCACCAAGGGCGCGGGGCGGGAGTTCATCTCCCACCTGGACCTGGCGCGGACCTGGGAGAGAGCCCTGAGAAGGGCTGGGATCCGGATGGCATTTAGCGAGGGGTTTAATCCACATCCCAAGATTTCCTTTGCTTCGGCCCTGGCCGTTGGCGTACAGAGCTGTGGGGAATACATGGATGTAGAGGTGGCGGAGCCGGTTCCCGTTGATGATTTTGTCAGCAGGACCAACGCCTGTTTGCCCCAGGGGATTAGGGTCCTGGAGGCGCGCCCAGCCCCAGCCGAAGGCCGGTCACTTATGGCTGGCATCAACGCGGCGGTGTATCAGTGGGAGCCAGGGCGGTACCCTGAGGAACTCAGCCCAGATGCGATTGAGGCATTTCTCTCCAGCGGGCCCCACCAGGTCACAAGGGAGCGGCGGGGTAAGAAACCGCGCACCTTTGACGTGGTGCCCATGGTAAACCAACTTAAACCTGTGCCCGAAGGCGAGCCATGGCGGGCCCTGGGCCTGATCCTGCAGGTAGGATCCCAGGGGACACTTCGGCCAGAGGAACTGTTTGATGCATTAGGAAGATTCATCGACAAGGACATTACTTTCAGCTTTAAGGATTTGGTGAGACTAGACCTGCTTTATTGGAAGGCGGGCAACCTGGTTTCGGCGTGGCTAGTCTGACGCCGGTTCGGTTTGGCTGCAGCGCGGCATTAGCGCGGTGCGGTGGGCAATAGGAGATGATCTATTTTGAAGAAAGAGATTTTGGTTAATGTTGATTACTCGGAGACGCGAGCGGCTATTGTTGAGGATGGCGACTTGGCAGAGATCTATTTCGAGCGCCCCATCCATCAGCGCTCTGTAGGTAGTATCTACAAGGGTAAGGTTGAGAATGTGCTCCCAGGCATGGAGGCGGCCTTTGTTGACGTTGGCCTGGAGAAGAACGCCTTTCTCTATGTCACCGATGCTATTCCCGCCAGCCCGGAAGACGAGATTGAAAACGTGCACATGGCCTCGATCAAGGATCTGTTGAAGACGGGCCAGGAGATAATGGTACAGGTAACAAAGGAGGCCATTGGCAGCAAGGGAGCCCGCGTAACAGGGCACATAACCCTGCCGGGACGCTTCCTGGTCCTGATGCCAACGGTTGACTACATCGGCGTATCGCGCCGGATTGAGGATGAGAAGGAGCGCGATCGCCTGCGCAGCCTGGCGAAGAAGATAAAGCCCAAGAACATGGGGCTGATTGTGCGGACTGTGGCTGAAGGGAAACAGGAAAAGGATTTGGTGCAGGACCTCAAGTTCCTCACAAAGCTGTGGAACAAGATCCAACACCGGGGCCGCAGGAGTAAGGCGCCGCATCTCCTTCACAAGGATATGGGACTTGTGTACCGGATTATGCGTGATGAGTTTAACGATGAGGTAACAGCTTTGAAGGTAGACTCCAAGCATGAGTACGACCGGATCATGGAACTCCTTGATGACATGTCGCCGCCATTGAAGCGCAAGGTGGCATACTTTGACAGCACCCAGGAGTCACTCTATGACCGCTATGGCATTAATGAGGAAGTAGAGAAGGCCCTTAAGCCCCGGGTTTGGCTGCGGAGCGGCGGGTACCTTGTGATTAACCAGACAGAGGCGCTGACGGCTATTGATATCAACACCGGCAAGTATGTCGGCAGCAAGAATCTTGAGGATACGGTGCTTCGAACCAACCTTGAGGCCGCCAGGGAGATCTCCCGGCAGCTGCGCCTCCGTGACATCGGCGGCATCATCATAGTCGACTTCATCGATATGGAGACCCACAGGCACCGTCAGCGGGTGGTGCAGGCCCTGATAGAGGCCCTGAAGACTGACAAGACTAAAACCAATGTGCTGGGCATTACCCAGTTGGGCCTGGTTGAGATGACCCGGAAGAAAGTAAAACACGGCCTTGACGCCTTCTTACAGAAGGACTGTCACTACTGCGAGGGCGAGGGCCGGGTAATGTCAGAGGAGACCATGAGCAACAAGGTGAGGCGGGAGATCCGGGATACCCTGCGTCATACCGATAGCGAAGCCATTTTGGTAGAGCTGCACCCTTCCGTGGCAGCGCTGGTGATTGGCGCCGGCGGGACGAACCTCAAGGACCTGGAGCGCGAGACAAAGCGCAGCATATTCATTAAGGGTTCTGACGAATGCCACATTGAGGATATTCGTGTTAAGAGCATTGGCACAAAGGAAGAAGTAGAGCGCCAGGCCCTGCCAGTAGCGGAGGGCGACGTGCTTGAGGTGGAGATTGAGGAACCCCACGCAACCAACGTCTGGGATGGAATTGCCCGGGTTGAGGGCTATGTCCTCGATGTGGAAGGGGCAGGCAAGAGTGTTGGCGAGCAACTGAAGGTGAAGATAACCAGGGCCTTCAGGACCTACGCCAAGGCCCGGATAGTCAAGGAATAACAGGGTTCTAGCTGGCTTGACAGGACGTCGCGCCCTGTGTTAAACTGACCACTGTAGTCGCAGTGTGCCCAGATTTACGCGCCCTGCGGCGATGCCGCTCAAACCAGGTTCTGAAAACAGACTGTTGGCGGTCTAATGCCCAGCTGTACCTGCTATTGGCGAGCCGATACCCGGGAGGTTATACCCTGATGTACGCTATTGTTGAAACCGGTGGTAAGCAGTATAAGGTTCGCGAAGGTGAGACCATCTTCGTCGAGAAACTGCCTCATGACGACGGCGAAGAGGTATCCTTTGATAGGGTCTTGATGGTCAAGACTGACGCCGAGACCCGTGTAGGTACCCCGCATGTTGAGGGCGCTACTGTTACCGGAACCCTGGTAGAACAGGGCAAGGCGAAGAAGATTATTGTCTTTAAGTACAAGAAGCGGAAGAAGTACCGGAAAAAGCAAGGTCACAGGCAGCCCTACTCCAGGGTGAAGATAGACAAGATTAACCTGGGTTAGATGGGGTGAGGCAGAGTCGAGGTTTGAGCCCATGCTGCAGGTAACCATTATCAGAGATACGTCCGCCAGGATTACCTCGTATTTAGTCAAAGGTCACACAGGTTACGCTGAGCACGGGAAAGATATTGTCTGCGCCGCTGTTTCGGTTCTGGCCCAGACGGCGATTATCGGGCTTGAGGAGTACCTGAAGGTAGAGGTTGATCGCAGCGTTACCTCAGGGGACCTTGAGGTCCGGTTGCCAGAAGGCCTGGCGCAACTGGATTTGGACGATGACGTTAGCGTGGCATCACAGGCGATTCTAGAGACAATGGCCCTGGGATTCAAGGCTATCGCCAGGGATTATGAAGGATATTTAAGAGTATTGGACCAGAAGAGCCCTTAAGGAGGTGCTTGCAGTGTTAAGGATCAATCTCCAGCTTTTCGCCCACAAGAAGGGTGTTGGCAGCTCCAGGAACGGACGTGACAGTGAGGGCAGACGCCTTGGCGTTAAGCGCGGCGACGGCCAGTTTGTTAAGACTGGAACGATCATTATTCGCCAGCGCGGGACCAAGATTCACCCCGGCCTCAATGTAGGTCGCGGCGGCGACGACACCCTCTTTGCCTTAATAGAGGGGCATGTCGCTTTTCAGCAGGTGGGCAAGGACCGCAAGCAGGTTAGCGTTGTTCCTGCCTCATAGAGACTAGAGTACTAGGTGTAAGGGCTTGAGCAAAGCCCAGAGTAAAGCCAATCAGGGTTCCCTCAGATGACTGCTGAGGGAACCCTTTGTCATATTCTGCAGGAAGCCGTCATGTTAGCTAGAATATTCGACAGTGACAGTTGTTGAAGGGGTGTTGGCAATGGGGGGTAATATAAAGGATGAGAAGCCCGATATGGAGCTGGGTCCAGGCGCCGCCAGAACAAAGACCGCCTCAAGTCCAGAAGGGAGCCAGAACTGCTGGTTGGGAGGGCTTAGATCAGAGATGATCTCTAGCCTCCGCGAGCAACGACACCAGGTCATGAATGACCTCCAGGTGATATCCGGCTGGATCCAATTGGGTAAGGACGACAGGGCGCTGGAATACATCGGCGAAGTCAGAGACAGAATGAATTACCAGAGCGCCTTGATTGACCTGCAGGTTGACGACCTGCACCTGCTGTTGTTGCGATTTAGTATTGAGGCGCAGACCCGGGGTATTCCAGTCAAGTATTTTGTTCAGCGGGGTTCAGGAGTAACCGATGCCGCTCTCGGTAGGGACGAGACTCCGGGACAGGGGAAGGCAATCGGCGCGAAGGCATATGGTCGACTCCGGCAGGCCCTGACCAGTGTTCTCTCGAGTATAGAGGGCAGCCTTGAGGAAGTAGCGGTGGCTCATGCTGGTCGCGGTGAAGCCCGCGGCGCCGGCAGCAGCCCTGGCGGCGCTGGTGGGCCCAGTATTGGAGCAGAAGCCCTCGCCGCTGTACGGGTCGAGATTTCTGTCGAGGACGAGTCCATAGAGATAGTTGTCTCCGTCGAGGTTTCAGGCACTGGGGCCAGGACCGACTCTCCTAACAGGAGGATATTTAGTACATGTTTGTCGACAAAGCATCAGTAAAAATAGAGGCGGGCGACGGAGGGGCGGGCTGTGTTTCTTTTCGGCGGGAGAAGTACGTCCCGAGAGGCGGCCCTGATGGGGGGGACGGCGGCGATGGCGGCAGCATCGTATTTGTTGTTGACACCGGGCTGCGCACCCTGATGGACTTTCGCTACAATCGGCACCTGAGGGCAGAGCGAGGACAGCATGGCAAGGGTAAGGACCAACACGGCAAGAAGGGCGCCGATCTGACGGTAAAGACTCCTCCCGGCACCATTATTCGCGACGCCGACACCGGCGAGGTCCTGGCGGACTTGACTGAGCCCGGCCAGGCGGTGGTTGTGGCCAGGGGTGGTCGCGGCGGCCGGGGAAACGCCCGCTTTGCCAATGCCCGGCGCAAGGCCCCGCGTTTTGCCGAGAAGGGTGAGCCAGGCGATGAGAAAGAGCTGATCCTTGAACTGAAGGTGCTGGCTGATGTCGGCCTTATTGGCTTTCCAAATGTGGGCAAGTCGACCCTTCTCTCGCGAATCTCGGCAGCGGAGCCGAAGATTGCAGATTATCCCTTTACTACAATAACCCCAAACCTGGGCATGGTCTCACTGCCAGGCCGAGGCAGCTTCGCCGCTGCCGATATCCCAGGGCTTATAGAGGGCGCCCATGAGGGAGTTGGTCTTGGCGACGAGTTCCTCCGTCATATTGAACGGACAAAGGTGCTGCTTCATCTCATTGACCTGCAGCGACCAGGGTCTCCGGGTCCCTGGGAGGACTTCCAGGCCATCAACAGGGAGCTATCTCTCTACGACCCTTCGTTAATGGAGCGCCCGCAGTTGGTGGTCTTCAATAAGGTTGATCTGCCTGATGTCCAGACATTGATGGAGTTGGCCAGGGAGCAGTTTTCAGATGAGGGCTATGAGGTCCATGAGATCTCAGCCGTTACCGGCGAGGGCATTGATGGACTGCTGATGGCGGCCTTCGACGCTCTCCAGGCAGAAGAGGTACGCCTGAAGGAGGCTGAGGAGGAGGCCGAGGCAGCCCTTACCGCTGGCGGTGAGGGTGAGGGAGTGAAGGTGTTCAGGTTCGAACCGGCACAGGCGCCCTTTGAGGTCCACAGTACCGAGGATGGGTTCTTGGTTGAAGGCGAGCGAGTGGAGCGCCTCACGGTGATGACAGACATCAACAACGAGGAAGCCCTGAGGCGGTATCAACGGATCCTTCAGAGGATGGGGATTTTTGAGGCCCTGCGGAAGGCCGGTTGCCAGGAAGGGGATACCGTTACCATTGGCGCCCTGGAGTTTGAGTTCACCGATACGCCAGATTACGGCTAGGCAGATGCAGTGGGGGAGGACGGTTCTTTGGAGGAGCGCGCGAATGTAGAGATAGGGCCGGAGGGGAACACGGATGTCCGCAGGCGCGTCGGAATAATGGGAGGTACCTTTGATCCCATCCACAACGGCCACCTGGCCTGCGCTGAAGAGGCCATGGGGCAGTTTGATTTGGATGAGGTGATCTTCGTGCCGACGGGAAATCCGCCCCACAAAGCCAACGAGCAGGTGACACCGGCGCGGGAGCGGCTGACAATGGTGCACCTGGCCACAATTGGCCACCCCAGGTTCCGGGTTTCACCGGTGGAGATCGATACGCCAGGCCCGTCTTACACGGCGGAGACTCTGGCCCATTTCCGGAGCGAGCTTGGAGAGGCAGCAAAGCTCTTTTTCATAACGGGGGCAGACGCTGTTTTGGAGATCCTTCACTGGCGAGATCCAGAGAAGCTTATGAGCATGTGCAGTGTAATCGCTGCCACCCGCCTCGGGTACTCAGGCGAGAGACTGCAGACGTTTCTTGAAGAGGTCAAGCGAGAGACGAATCACGAGGTTCTGCAGATGAAGATTCCAGTGCTACAGATATCGTCGACAGACATCCGGCGGCGCGTCAGGGAGTCAAAGCCCATCCGGTACCTGGTGCCCCAGGCCGTGTATCAGTTTATTGAGAAGGAAGGACTCTATCTGTAATGCATAAGGAGACCGTCTGGGGGGAAAGCATCTTTTTAAGGCTCGCTGGTAAAGAGGTTGGCTTTGAAAAAGACCAGCTAGAATGATATTATAGAGATGAGAGGCTTCGGACCAAAGTGGGGAGGGGCAGAATGTCAGCCCACTTAAATTCACGACTGGAACGACTAAAAAAGCGTCGCAGCCGCCTTGGCCGCTACCTGCTGTTGGGTGTGGCCGCGGTCTTTATTGTTATGCTCGGGGTTGCGTCCGGGGTTGTAGCCTTTCTCTGGGGCCTTCAGGATAACCCGGCGGACTGGGGGATGACAGGTGAGGGCGTTATCGCTGGTTCGCCCATTACCGATCCGCTGCGCGAGGGCGAGCGCGTCAATGTGCTTATCATTGGCATGGACAAGCTGGCCGAGGGCTATAAGTGGGCTAGGACTGACACAATCATTGTTGCCAGCTTTGACCCGGAGACAGAGGACGTGGCTCTGGTCTCGATTCCCCGTGATACAAGGGTTGTAGTCGGCGATTCTGGATATGACAAGATTAACGCCGCCTTTGCCAAGGGTGGGCCTGAACTGGCCGTCAGTACCGTTCAGAGATTCCTGGACATCCCCATTCACTACTACGTCTGGGTCCGGATTGAGGGCTTTGCCGAACTGGTGGACATCATCGGCGGTGTTGAGATTGATGTGCCGCAGGATATGGACTACGAGGATCCCACCCAGGATCTCTACATTCATCTCAAGGCCGGCCGCCAGTTGCTGGATGGGGACAAGGCGATGCAGTTTGTCCGTTTCCGCGGCTATGACGACGCCGACCTGGGGCGGATCAGGTCCCAGCAGGAGTTCATAATGGCGGTGGCGCAAAAACTGAAGAACCCGCTGATGCTACTAAAACTGCCCGAGTTGATCAGGCAGGCCGCCAGCCTAGTGCGGACTAACATGCCGGTCCAGAGCATGGTTGAGTATGGACTGAGGTTTGCCGACATTGACCTGGGTAAGATAGAGATGGCTACGGTTTCTGGTGAAAGCAGAGGGCCGGCATCTGGATATAGTCAGTGGTATTACATTCATGATGAATATGCCACGAAACAGCTTGTTGACGAGGCCCTGCGCGGTATTGACAGGGATATCAATGCCAACATCACGGTAGAGGTTCTCAATGGCTGCGGCGAGGCGGGATTGGCCACCGCTGTGGCGGAGCACCTGATGGGCGAGGGTTTTCGGGTGGTCACCATAGGCGATGCCGAGCAGAGCAATTATCAGACATCTGGGGTTGTCAGTCGTACGGGAAACAGGGACTCTCTGCGGCGCATGGGCCAGGCCTTGATGAGGCTGTCTGATACGATTTCCCCTCGCTATTTTGAAGACATTGTAGAGCAACCAGAGGCAGAGATCACAATTGTTCTGGGTGCCGATATGCTAGATGCCCTGGAAGGTAAATAATTCGCAAAAAGGGAAAAACCAGACACAAGGCGAATTGTAGATTCATAAGCTCAATTAGAAAGGGGTGCTTGTTTGGTACAGACTGTTGCTAGAAGAAATGTTAATGGCAGGGTTGTGGCTGCCAAGGTTGCCGAAGCCATGGAGAACAAAAAGGGTTGGGATGTCGCGGTACTGAAGATGACGGATCTGACTTCAGTCTGCGACTATTTTGTTGTCTGCAGCGGCACAACGACTCGCCAGGTCAAGGCCATTGCCAAGGAGATCGTTGATGCTACCGTTGACTCTGATCTCGGCAGGCCCCTTCATAGAGAGGGCATTGAGGATGCCCGGTGGGTCCTGTTGGACTACGGCGATGTGGTGGCCCATATCTTCCTGGAGGATCAGCGCGAGTTCTATAATCTGGAGCACTTCTGGGGAGACGCCTATAAGGAACCGCTGCCAATGGAGGCCTAAGCATTCACGGTACGGCATTAGTTGGGCGTTGGCGTACAGCTATCCGTCTTGACAAGCCCACCTCCCTGTTCTATAATTGTTTATGCTGCTCTGAGTGAGGGGCGACTTGTGGACACAAAACCAGCTTCCACTCAGGCATGGGGATGTAGCTCAGTTGGGAGAGCGCTTGAATGGCATTCAAGAGGTCAGGGGTTCGATTCCCCTCATCTCCACAGGTTGGGAGCCCGCAGACAACGATGTTTGCGGGTTTTTTGGCTAGTTCGGAAATTCACTTGCACTCCACTTTTGGGCGTCTATTTACATTGGAAGTAGCCTTTAGTATGATGATGTAGGTTGGGGTGGGCTTTCCGCCGTATCGGCCCGGCCTGTCCTCTGGCAACCAAGGGTTGGAACTTCACTTACGAGCGCGAATAGTCTGGAGGGGGACATGGCTGAGGAACTGAAGCAGACTCTTAGGTTTTTTGCACTGACGTACTTTCTTTCATGGTTATTTTGGACACCGGTGGCTGTAGCACCCGAGGGGATTGCAGGCAGTCCCTATCTGATGGTGCTTTATGTCTTGGGTGGCTTTGGACCGTCACTGTCTGCTGTACTGTATACCTATCGTTTAGAAGGAGGTACCGGAGTCCGCAAGATCTTGGGACGTGTCGTCCAAGGGCATTTCAGCTTTAGTTGGTATCTGGTTTCTCTATTGTTAATGCCCCTGATTTTAATCGGAGCGCTGGGGGTCCATCTGGCAGCAGGCGGCGCTATGCCTGACTCGCAACTGCTTGCCCACCCGGCGGCCATTATACCGACTTTCTTGATTGGCTTCTTCTTTGGAGGGGCCGTATCTGAAGAGTTTGGGTGGCGGGGGTTTGCCCTGGGTCGTCTCTTGAAGCATTATAGCGCTTGGAAATCAAGCTTGTTGCTCGGAGTTGTATGGGGTTTCTGGCATACGCCCCTATTCTTAGTTGCCGGAGTTAGTCAGGAGAGATTATCATTGACTCCCTATATCATAAACGTTGTCTTATTGTCTTTCCTGTTTACCTGGTTGCACCAAAACACTCAGGGGAACATCATGATGGCTCTGTTACTTCATGCTTCAGTCAATCTGAGTTATGGTCTAATTCCCTTGTTGATCACCGGAGACGAACTCCCGGTACTATTGGTCACAGGAGTTGTAGTAGTGGGTCTCCTGATTGCATATGGCCCGGAACAGTTAACCCGGGAGGGGACTGGTTCGATTGCGGCTTCCACTCCACCCTAAGCCTGAGCGTTTCTTCTAGGTTTCACTGAGCCAGTAGGCGCTACCGTCCCTGGTACGGTTGATGAAGCCATATTCCACAAGATAGCGGCGAATGGTTGCGAAGTCATGATATATACTGGCAAGAATGTCGCTAATTTCGCCCTCACTGTAGCGCAGCCCGGCCTCAAGGTGCTGGCGCACGATGTTGCGAAGTATCATCAGCTTGCGCTTTTCCTTAGACGGAAACATACTGAGGGGACCGTCTAGCCCGTTCTTGAAGTACCTACTCAGGATCTGTTCCTCTTCTGCTTGAGTTGCCACGTAGCGGTCATCCACCATAGTTGCCCCCTTGTGAACGTGGACGAACTTCATCTCCTCCATGTCTTTGTTGTCTTGCAGCAAAGCCATGACCGCCAGGAAGATACGGGCCTGCTTCTCCTTCTCCCGAAGCCTGAAGCGATGGTTCCTAATGGTTGAGGTGCTACCCAGGCCTTGCTTTTTCACAATCTCTTTATCACTTAGTCCGTCCCAGAACATGGCCAGCAACCGGCCTTGCACTTCAGAGATGCCAGTCACTTGTTTACCCAACCCTAGGAGGTAGTGGAACATGCCGTTGTGTGCATCGGCCACATGCTCTTGAATGGCCCGGCCGGCGGTTAGCAGCGAGTCAGCCGGCCCTGGATAGATTACCCCTTCAAGGAATGTCTCCCCGCACGCCAGGCATATGTACCGTCCGCCCTCAGAGTCAAAACGGAAGCCCTGCTTCAGTTCATCTACCGACGCTTCCCAGAATAGATCGTCTAGAGTTGCCATGAGTGCTCACCCCACGTGATTGAACCAGACCAAGTTTGCTAATATGTAGATATTTTCTCATGGCGTTTGCAAAATGGCAAACGCTAGTCCGAGAGATCTCTTAAGTATGTGCCCTCGTGCGCCACCAGTATCTAGCGTTTTCTAAAGTGTAGCATATAGGGAGGATTTTGGAAGGGAGTGGAGAGCGAGGGTATACTGTGGCTTCACTACACCGCAAAGCCAAAGGGGGTTCCGACTGGGTGATCAGCGTTTCAGATCTTCGCAAGGTATACAGACTCAATCAGTCAAGAGGGTTGTTCAACACGATCTTCCGTCCCGAGTCTAAAGAAGTAGTTGCGGTCAACAATATTAGTTTCGAAGTGCCTGAGGGAGACTTCATTGGCTACGTAGGTCCAAACGGGGCCGGGAAATCAACAACAATCAAGATGTTGGCCGGAGTCCTGGTTCCGTCGTCGGGCACTATCAAGGTTGATGGGAAAACCCCCTGACGCAACCGCAAAGACCTTGCCCGCCAAATCGGGGTGTTGTTCGGACAGAGATCGCAGCTCTTGTCCAATGTTCCCGTGGAAGAGAGTTTCAGCTTGTTGCGTGCCGTCTATGGGCTTGGTCGAGACGAGTTTGTTGGCCAACTGGACATGCTCGTCGACATGCTGCAGATTGGCGACCTCCTCAGGTCTCAGGCGCGGCAACTGAGTCTTGGACAGAGGATGCGTTGTTAAATGGCCGCCGCTCTTCTTCACCGTCTCAGGGTGCTCTTTCTGGATGAACCGACGATTGGCTTGGATGTGGTCGCCAGGGAATCAATCCGGCGTTTTTTACTCCGCATTAAGATACAGATGGGGCGGGATGCGGATGTGTCTGCCATAGAGTCAGCTCTAGAGGGCATTGTCGACGAAGTGATGCCGGTTCACCAAGGGAGCGTATCCATATCCTTCAGTGCTCTTGAGACCGACATCTCAACCATTGTCAGTGTCATCCAGAGGCACAGCCCAGTGGTGGATGTCCCAATAGTTGCCTACATGTCTGTGGCAGGACTACTGTTTCGAGCAGGTCTCTCCAAACTATGAAACCACGGGGTCGTGAGCAAACACTTACCTTCAGAGCTGTCCTTTACCCACACGAGCTCACGAGTTGTGGTTGAATATAACTAAGTGTCAGCATGATCAACCTGATTCAGGGGAGAGGGGTAATCGTGAAGAAGAGAAGCCTGTTCAACACCATCTATAGTCGCGTATCTGTGCGGCGATTTCATCCTGACTCGATAGACGAAGACGTGATGGCTCAGATCCTGGAGGCTGCTCGATGGGCGCCGTCTGGGGGAAATTCGCAGCCCTGGACTTTCGGGATGGTTACTGACCATGCCAAGAAGACAGCTCTGGCCCAGGCCGCCCGGGGGCAGATGTGGATAGCCGACGCCCCGGTTGTTGTTGCCTGCTGCGCTCACCTGGCACCGGCCGTAGAAGGGTCTCGGCTTGACGAGAGGATCAAAGAGGTCAATGCCCTGCGGTGGGGAAAGGCGGTGAATGATTGGCTCTGGAATGCGCCAGACCCCATGCATCGCGAACTAATCCTGATGAATTCAGCTCCCCTCATCCCGGGGACCTATATCGTGCTTGCGGCGGCTGCCTACGGTATCGGCAGTTGCTGGATTGGCGATTTAAGCGTTGACGAGGTTAGCGCAATCCTGGAGCTACCAGAGGACTGCCGTTGCTTTTTCCTGATCCCCCTGGGCTATCCCGCAGGCCCCCTGGCGGGAGAGGCTGGCGCTAACAACAGGAAGCGACGCCCCCGCAAGCCTCTGCCAGAGATAACCTTCGGCAATTCCTGGGGTGAAGAGTGGGAACCCGCCAGGAGCAGACGGCCCTTTGGGGAGATAATCATCCGGCCCTACAAACCCGAGGACGAAGGGGAATGGCTCGACACCTGGGCCAGAGCGGCGGTCACCTCTGATGCCTGGGTGGAGCTCATTCACAAGAAGCCGCGCTACGAGATGGAGAGCATCGAGCTTGTGGCCGAGGTCAATGGGGAGATAGCCGGGCTGATCGATGTAGAGATTGAGGACGAGCCAGGTCAATTGGGCTACCGTCAGGACTCCCGTTGCAGCTTTGCTTGGGAGTTCTTAGTTCGCCCCGACTACCAGGGCCAGGGCATTGCCCGCGCCCTGATTGATGCCGCCCGGGAGCGGCTTACTGAAGCCGATGTTGGCCGCATGGAGTTTTGGTCCATGGATGTGAAAGCCCAGGCCTTCTACGAGCACCTTGGCATGGAGGAGATGGAGCGCCACTGGCAGTTCTGGGTTCGTTTGCCCAAGGAGATCCTCGGCAAGCTGCGTGAGGACCGTTTGGGCATTGCCTTTACCTATGGCAACGCTAAGGCAGATGCCTTCGAGGAGGTCAAGACCAATTTCAGCGTCAGAGAAGATCCGGGTCATGAGCCCAAGCTCTGCATTGGTTACGACTATCGCTGGAACCAATTAATCAGACTAATCCAAAAAGCAGGAAAGTATTACCCCAATGTCTAAAAGGTAAAAATCTTGGCAATACGAGAGGTCAGGATTTAACCATCCCGTCTATCCCAAAGTGAGCGTTGTCTTCGTTGAACCTTAAGCACAAGCTAATCTGTGAATGGGGATTGATAGGGAAGACGCCTTAGGGCAGAAGGGGGAACGAGGGGTAATGCGGAAAGTTCTTGTTTCGCTGATGGTGGTGGCACTGGTATTGACGGGCTGCACAACGCAACCCGAGGTGGCCAGCATCACATCTGAGGATTATTATACGGTCTACTCAGGTGAGCTCACCACGATGAACTATCTGGTTACCGGAACCACGGCTGAACAGGCCGTAGCAGCAAACACTGTTGATGGATTGGTGGAGTATGACAATCTTGGAGTTGTACAGCCGTCTCTGGCCAAGTCATGGACATCCTCTCCAGATGGGCTTGTTTGGACTTTCCATCTCCGGGAAGGCGTTAAATGGCTGACCTGGGAGGGCGCTGAGTACGCTGATGTGACCGCCCATGACTTCGTTGACGCCCTGAAGTATGTCTTGACCGCGGACAATGCCTCCAGAACAGCAAACATCGCCTATGGAGTCATTGAGGGCGCCAAGGCCTACTATGACGGTGAGACGACTGATTTCACAACCGTCGGCATAAAAGCCCTGGACGACTACACCCTGGAGTTCACGCTGATTGAGCCTGTACCATATTTTCTAACAATGCTTACCTATGTTTGTTTCCTGCCGGCCAACGGTCAGTTCCTGGCTGAAACCGGTGACAGGTTTGGTACGGACCACACATCCCTTCTTTACAATGGCCCCTACATTCTGCAGAACTTCGAACCGCAGAACATCCGCGAGTTTGTCAAGAACGAACAGTACTGGGACAAGGACAATGTTCACATCGGCAGGCTGACCTACCGCTACAACAAGGAGGCTGGCCAACTGGCGCCGGAGTTGTTCTTGCGGGGTGAGATCTCTGCCACAGGTATTCCCACAGCGGTTCTGGATGGCTGGATGGAAGACCCCGAAAAGGCCGCAATGGTGCGTCCCGCCAATACCAGTTTCTACACCTACTGGTACGCCTTTAACTTTGACCCGCAGTTTGATGCCGAGTATGAGCCGGAGAACTGGAAGGTTGCTGTTAACAACCTGAACTTCCGGAAGTCAATCTTCCACGGGTTAGACCGTACAGTGGCCATGCTAACGGCCGAGCCCTACGAGCCTGCTCGCCGCATTCACAACACCATTACGCCCAAGAACTTCGTTGCGCATAAAGGCCTAGACTACACCCAGACAGGCCCTCTGGCGGCGTTTTCCAACACAGACTCCTTCAATGAGACCCTTGCTCTGGAGTATAGGGATAAGGCAATGGCTGACCTGGAAGGCCGGGCGACTTTCCCCATCAAGGTCATGATGCCCTACAATACCGGCAGTTCTGACTGGACCAACCGGGTTCAGGTTGTCGAGCAGCAGCTTGAGAACCTGTTGGGATCCGACTATATTGACGTTATCCCCTATCCTCACCCGGCAACGGGCTTCCTGAACGGAACCCGTCGGAACGGGAACTACGCCCTACAGGAAGTCAACTGGGGGCCTGACTACGCTGATCCGGAGACCTATACCGACATGTTTGTTGTGGGTAACACCTATAGCCCGATAGTGATGGCAACCGAATACGCAGAAGACCTCTACGACAATATGGTGGCCGAGGCCAAGGCAGAGTTGACGGATCTGGGGAGGCGCTATGAGCTCTTTGCAAAGGCTGAAGCCCATCTGATCCAGGAGGCCTTTGTCATCCCCTACGCCGTTGGCGGTGGGGGCTTTGTCGCCTCGAAGCTTGATCCTTTCATGTCACCCTATGCGCCCTTTGGCATCTCAAACTTGAAGTTCAAGTTCCAGGTGGTCAGGGAGACCCCCATGACTACTGACGAGTACTATGAAGCCTTCAAGCAGTGGGAGAATGACAGGGCAGAGGCCCTGGAGCGGGCAGGCCAATAGAGTGCAGTTAGGGTAAGAAAAGGGTTACGGTAGCCCAGAAGGCCGCTGATTGGCGGCCTTCTGGGTTGCCTCAATCACAGCACTATTCCTAGAGAAACAGGGGGAGACCAGGCTATGGGTGTACCGGCGCAGCAGCTAGGGCTAAAGCAAAAACCTGAGGCCCGAAAGACATCGGCAAGCCTGTTCGCTTATTCTCTAAAGAGGGCGGCTCAGTCTCTTATTACCGTCATTATTGTCATCACCCTGGTGTTTCTGCTGATGCGGTTGCTCCCGGTTGAGGGCTACTTCGCCGATGGCTACGACAAGCTTGACCCTGAACAGAAAGAGGCCATTTTGGAGAACATGGGGCTACTAGACCCCTGGTATGTTCAGCTTAAGAATTTCTACTTGGATCTCTCAAGGGGCGACCTTGGGACCTCAATAATCTACAGGCCAAATATACCAATTACGGAGATTATCCTTCCCAAGATACCCTATTCGTTGAAATTCGGCCTGGCTGCCATAGCCATGGCCCTTTCAATTGGGCTTAGCTTGGGGGTTCTCATGGCCAAAGAGAAGGATAGGTTCCTGGACCGGGTCGGCACCAGCTACATTGTGTTCATCAATGCTGTCCCGGCCGCCGTCTACTACCTGTTTATCCAGCTCTACGCAACTCAAGCCACGAAACTGCCGATTCTTTTTAGCAAGAACAGACCCGAGAGCTGGATCCTGCCGGCCATCTGCATGTCCCTCGGTGGCATCGCTGGATACGCCATGTGGATCCGGCGGTTCATGGTAGACGAGCTAAACAAGGACTACATTAAGTTGGCCCGGGCAAAGGGCATGTCAAACACCGCCGTTATGTTCAGGCATGTACTGCGCAACGCCTTTGTGCCGTTAGCACAGTACCTGCCCACAAGCCTTCTTATGACAATCTCGGGTTCAATCTATATAGAGTCGCTGTATTCCATCCCCGGCATGGGCGGCCTGCTGGTCGATGCCATAGCGCGGCAGGACAACGCGCTGGTACAGGCCCTGGTCCTGATATACTCCACCATAGGCGTATTCGGTCTGTTCCTGGGCGACATCCTGATGGCGCTGATTGACCCCCGCATCAAGCTGGAGAAGAGGGGAGGGGCCCGGTAGTGTCCACCACTAAGAACATTGAGGCTATAGAGAGCCAGGT
>Ga0209643_1000760_pt1 | contig 42827 bp, 39 predicted proteins | sample AutmiccBRH37_all_FD_187383 | JGI IMG/M metagenome (GOLD analysis project Ga0209643, IMG submission 187383) | Deep subsurface microbial communities from Mt. Terri, Switzerland - Autotrophic microbial communities BRH/37_all (SPAdes) (version 2) | ecosystem: Environmental > Aquatic > Deep...
TTTACTCGCTTATTTCAGAAACAACACCAGCACCAACAGTTCTGCCGCCTTCTCTAATTGCAAACCTTAATCCTGGTTCAATAGCAATTGGAGTAATCAAGGAGATATCCATTTTGATATTGTCTCCAGGCATTACCATTTCTACGCCTTCTGGTAAAGCAATAATTCCTGTTACGTCTGTTGTTCTGAAGTAAAACTGTGGTCTATATCCTGAGAAAAATGGTGTATGTCTTCCACCTTCTTCTTTACTTAGAACGTATACTTCTGAACTAAACTTTGTTAAGGGCTTAATTGAGCCAGGCTTTGCTAGTACTTGACCTCTTTCAATTTCTTTTCTGTCTACTCCTCTTAGTAAGCAGCCTACATTGTCTCCTGCTTCTGCATAGTCTAGTAGCTTGCGGAACATCTCTACTCCTGTTACTACTGTCTTTCTTGGTTGTTCGGTTAATCCTACAATTTCTACTTCGTCTTGTACTTTTACTTGGCCTCTGTCTACTCTTCCTGTTGCTACTGTTCCACGGCCTGTAATACTAAATACATCTTCTATTGGCATCAAGAATGGCTTATCTTTGTCTCTTTCTGGAGTTGGTACATAGCTGTCTACTGCATCCATTAAGTCATTTATCTTGCTGCACCATTCACAGCTTGCTTCTCCACATCCGCATTCTAATGCTTTTAATGCTGATCCAGATACTACTGGAATGTCATCACCAGGAAACTCGTATTCAGTTAGTAATTCTCTTACTTCCATTTCTACTAGTTCCATTAATTCTTCATCATCTACCATGTCTGCTTTGTTTAGGAATACTACTATATAAGGAACTCCTACTTGACGTGCTAGTAAAATGTGTTCTCTTGTCTGTGGCATTGGTCCATCTGCTGCACTTACTACTAGTATAGCTCCATCCATCTGAGCTGCTCCTGTAATCATGTTCTTTACATAGTCAGCGTGTCCTGGACAGTCTACGTGTGCATAGTGTCTGTTTGGTGTTTCGTATTCTACGTGTGCTGTACTGATTGTAATTCCTCTTTCTCTTTCTTCTGGTGCATTGTCAATCTGATCGTATGCTGTTGCTACTGCTCCACCTGTCTTTGATAAACAAGTTGTCATTGCTGCTGTTAATGTTGTCTTACCATGGTCAACGTGACCGATTGTTCCTACGTTAACGTGAGGTTTGTTCCTCTCAAATTTCTTCTTCGCCATTTCTAAAATCCTCCTTATTCTCAGTTAAATCACTTATATTTTAATGAATTTATGTTTCCATTGGTTTGCATATTCAAGTATATTTATTGCAAAATAAGATACATAATCTATATATCTACCCATTATTATTTTATAATATATAAAATTACCTGTCAAATATATACATAAGCACAAAATGTTTAATAAAGGGTCCCTTCAAAGCTTCGGTGAAACCAATTCCATAACTGAATCTCCCCCAAGGCAGGAGAGTGGATTGTTTCTAGTTCCTGCAGCTTTAATAGTTCTTTAGTTGGCCCAGTAACCACTACACCATAAACCTGCACTCCATTTTCCTTTACATATTCGTATCTTTCGGATAAAAGTAATTCTCTAGAATTCCCTCGGTATATCTTTTTTGCGATCCTCTCATTTTTAAGCAAAAACTCAATGGAATTTATAAAATACCCTTCTCGAGCAGAACTATCATCTGAGCGGATTGGGTTGTAGCTATTAAGCATATTGCTGGACATATGGGGCACTCCCCAAACTCCGTTAAATGCAGATAAAGGACTGTTATCCCTATCTGACACATATTTACCCTCTACTCCTGTTGAAACTGCATACCACGTAATATCTAAATCATAATCTTTTAGCATATTCATTACCTGGTCAATTGAGTAGGTTTCAAAGAAAGATATAGCTAATTCTGCTACAGTACCTTCAGATATAGCATCTAATGTCTGCCATGTCTCTTGATTATCAAGGTCCCTTTCATCAATACCATTACCAATAAACTCAGTTATTTGATCGGGGTGATAAAAATATAAGAATTGTTGATAACCATTATCTTTCCATTGCCACTTAGTCCCTGTAAGCATTAAAAGGTGATTAATATTTAGCTGCCCTATTGAATGTTTTTCTTTTCCAATTTGTTTCTCTAATGCATATTCTCCGAGGGCTACAAAGTAGGGTTTAATTTTTATGCTGCTGTGACCCCAGCCTCTACTAGTAAATATATGTGGACCACCAGAAGGTGCGGTTATAACAGCAGGCATGGTCACATTGGGAAATGCTAATTCCGTTAAGACAACTGCAGTATTTTGTGTTCTATACATACGTGAGCCTTCTCCACCTAAGGTAAAATATAAGCTTGAAAGAAGAGAACCGACAAAGCTAGCTACTAGAAATAGCAGAAGTACGGAAGTAGCCATGCTCAACCGATTTCTGTATTTAGCCCATCTGAGAATTCTCTGTTGTTTTTTATCATCTAGGCTGTTGTAAGGGGTTGTTACTTTATTCATAAATCCATTTGGAAGGATTTTTCGTTTTTCACTTTCTTTAATCCATTCATCAAATAATTGCTGACACTCATGACAACCTTCTAAATGTTTTTCAATCGCTTGCTCTTCTTCTCCACTTATTACACCTTGCAGATATCTATCCTTTAATTGTCTAAATTTTTCACAGCTCATTTTCATTTCCCATCACCTCTTTAATTTTCTGACGAGCCCTATATAAAGTTACTTTTACATTAGATAAGTTAAGCTTTAGAACCTGAGCAATATCCTCATATGTAAAGTCGTAATAATCTCTTAAGAGAATAACCTGCCTGCCCTTTTCTGGTAAAGAATTCACTACCCTAAACCAATTCCTTAATCTCTCTTGCTCTAAGTAGTCTTCTTCGGGACCTGTTTCCATATCTTTGCTCAGGTCTGCTAGTAGTTGGGGATCTGTGTGGATTAGTTTTTTATTTTTACGGTACCAATCAATGTATGCGTTATATGCTACACGAAAAAGCCATGGGCGTACTTTTTCCCCTTGATACCCTTCTAAATGTTCATAGGCCTTGATAAAAGTATCTTGCACCAAATCCTCAGCAATTTGAGGGTGACCTGAAAGCTGAAGCAGGTATTTGTACAAATCATTCATATAATATTTATAAACATCTTCTAAAGACTTTGCTTCCATGGCCACCCTCCTTCCTATAAAGAACGTTTGACTGATGAAGAAAGTTACACTTTCTTTTGCTAATTTTATCATTAATCTACCTTAGAAATTTAATTCTAGAGAAAAAATTAAAGGAAGCCCATTGAAGACTCCCTTTGATCTTTAACTTTCCTATTAAAATAACTAACCACTAATTATTCCTTTATATGTCAAGCGAAACGTCCCTTTGTCTTTCCTTTGTCTTTTAGAGCTTTATGACTTCTTTTGCAACGGTAAATTTATCCATAACTCCTAATATTGGGTTGACACCGATACCAGGTCCTGTTGGCACATCTATGGTTCCATCAGGATTGATTGCTGCAAGATTATCAACAATGTCTTCTAGAAAGTATCTCTTAGATGCTGACGTATCCCCTGGAATTGTGAAGTTAGGTAAAGAAGCAATTGCTAAGTTTTGAGCTCGGCCAATGCCAGTTTCAAGCATTCCTCCGCACCATACTGGAATTCCAAGATTAGAACAGATATCGTGAAGCCTGATTGACCTAGTTAACCCTCCAACACGACCAATTTTAATATTAATTATTTTGCAGCTTCCCAACTGATAGGCTTTTCTTGCATCTTCCGGATTTAGAATGCTTTCATCAAGGCAAATAGGTGTTTTTAATTCCTTTTGTAAAAATGAATGGTCAATGATATCATCATGACTTAAAGGCTGCTCAATCATCATTAGATTTAAATCTTCCATTTCTACAAAAAGATCAACATCACTTAAGCTATAGGCTGAGTTTGCATCTGCCATTAACTTAATATTGGGAAACCTCTTGCGTATCTCCTTGAGCATTTCCAAATCCCATTTAGGTTTTATTTTAACCTTAATCCTTTGATAGTTTTCTTCAAGATAACCCTCTATTAGATTAACAAGTTTTGGAACACTCTCCTGTATTCCAATGCTAACTCCCGTTGCTATTTTGTCTTTAACTCCACCTATTAAATGAGATAATGATTTTCCCTGCTGTTTTCCATATAAGTCCCATACAGCCCCCTCAAATCCCGCTTTGGCCATTGGATGTCCCTTTACCACCTCAAAAAGGTCAGATAGCTCCTCGGGTGTATTCCAGTTATTTCTTTGGGAAATAGGAATTAAAAAATCCTTAATTATATGCCGAGCAGTACTAAGGGTTTCATAACTATACCCAGGAAATTCTGAAGCTACTACTTCACCGTATCCCACTAGTCCATCTCCATGAACGCCTATAATTATAGCATCTCTGACCTCTTCCCTTCCAAAACTTGTTTCGAAGTAGCTGATAAATGGTAAATCAACCTGCCTAATTTCAATTTTCTCTATTTTCATGATAGGACTCCTCCTTTTTTTAAAACATATGATACTGAATCATCCGACATATTAAGTAAATTATCAACGTAATAACCCTTAGCAAAGTAATTACACATAGCTTCTCTTAGTGCAAATCGCCATCTTAAGGCTAGTGAGCTATTATCTTTCTTTATTTTTTGAATTTGTGTGGGAACCTCAAGTAAAATTGTTTCTTTTTCTTCAAACTCTTTCATTAGGGGTTCTGTACCATCCTCCGCAGGTAGTAGCTCAAGTGGTTTGTAAATTTCCCTGGGCATTTCAATATCATTGCCTTGAATAATACTCCTAACTCTTTCACTATTTATATGCCATTCAATTACCAGGCGGTCAGAGGGTAAGTCTTTATTAATTCCATCAAGGCTTCCATAATGATTAATATAGTATGTATTTGCTACACCTCCTAATTTTTTTAAATTGAGCTTTGCATTAGCTGTTTCTAGTGGATCAAAGGTCCAGGTTATGATGCTTATTCCTTTTTTTAAAATCTCTTCTCTTTGTGCTAGTTTCAAACTGTATCCAATACTAAGCCCCCTGTACTGTGGAAGTACAGCCAAAAGATGAGAACAGAAGATAACTTGCTTTTGTAGGTTTAAACCAACAAATCCATAGCTAAACCCTATCATCTCTTGATCCAGGTAAGCCCCCAGAACGAGTCCACCGTTTTTTTGGGCGGTAAGTAATTGGTGATCAGGAACTACCTCCTCCATGTCTTTAAGATTCCAAGCAATAGCCTGAAGTTGATGACAATCCCGAAATTCTTTCATTTCAGTTAAAGGGCGTATTATGATTGCATCCATATCTATCTTTCTTCTCCCTTCACAGTTGGTATTATTCTATTCTAGCATAACACCTATATAAAAAGTCATTAGATTTATAATAACTCTTAGTGTAATGGGTAAAATAATCTTCAAATAGATTCATTGGGAGGTAGCAGATGCAAAATTCAAATCAAGGTTTCTTGGAAAATTACTTCAAGTTAAAGGACCATGGTACTAGTATAAGAACGGAAATAATAGCTGGTTTTACTACATTCATAACCATGGCATATATCATTTTTGTGAATCCGCTATTTTTAGCTGATGCTGGTATGCCCCATGAAGCTGCAATTGGTGCCACTATTTTAGCATCTGCCTTTGCTACTATTCTTATGGGTTTGTATGCTAATTTTCCAATTGCTTTAGCACCTGGAATGGGGTTGAATGCCTTTTTTGCTTACACAATCGTCTTAGGAATGGGACTTCCATGGGAAACAGCCCTTGGAGCTGTTTTTATATCAGGAATTATTTTTCTTATTTTAACAATCACAAGAGTTAGACAAGCCATAATTCTAGCAGTCCCGAGGTCATTAAGAAGTGCTATTGCTGTAGGAATAGGATTATTTATTGCCACAATCGGCTTTAATAATTCTGGAATAATAGTATCCGATCCAGATACTCTTGTGGGACTTGGTAATCTCTCTGATCCAAGTGTTCAATTAGTATTATTTGGTTTAATTTTTACTGGCTTTCTTGTAATTAGAAAAATTAAGGGTGCATTTTTGATTGGAGTAGTTATAATTACATTAATTTCCATGGTATTTAATATAGGTAACGCTACACTTCCAATAGCTGTTACTCATATTATTGGACCACCACCAAGTATCGGACCTACACTCTTAAAATTAGATATTATGGGCGCTTTAGGAGTAGGTTTAATTACAGTTATATTCTCTTTTACATTTGTTGATTTATTTGATACTATTGGAACTTTTATGGGTGTTACTCGAAAGGCCGGGCTTATGGACGAAGATGGTAATGTTCCAGGAATGGATAAGGCTCTAACAAGTGATGCTATTGGGACATTATTTGGTGCTGTAGTAGGTACTAGTACAACCACCTCATACATTGAAAGTGCCGCAGGTATTGAAGAAGGAGGAAGAACTGGTCTAACTTCTCTAGTAACTGGACTACTCTTTTTAGCCGCTCTCTTTTTTGCTCCCCTTGTAACCTCTGTTCCAGCTATTGCCACAGCCCCAGTTTTAATACTAATTGGTGTTTTAATGATGACTGATGTTTTAAATATCAATTTTACTGACCTTACAGAAGCGATCCCAGCCTTTTTAACAATCATTCTGATGCCGCTAACTTTTAGTATTGCGCAAGGCATTGCTTTTGGATTTACATCTTACGCAATCTTTAAAACCTTAGCTGGAAGGTCAAACGAAGTAGGATTGGTAATGTATATCTTAATGGGGTTATTCATAATTCAGTTTGCCTTTTTTAGTTATTGATGAAATCCTATCTCTATACTTTTAATAAACACTTCAACCAAGTCTGGATCAAATTGGGTACCTACACATTCTTCTAATTCTATTAAAGCTTCATTAAGTGTAAGGGTTCTTTTATATGGTCTTCCCTTTGTCATAACATCAAAAGCATCAACTATTGCTAAAATTCTTGAAGCAAGCGGTATTTGTGTTTCTCGCAAACCATGAGGGTAACCAGTTCCATCCCAGCGTTCATGATGGTAAAGAATTTTGTCGGCAATAGGAACCAGCTCTGGAGCAGCCTGGGCTATCCTATGTCCAATTTCAGTATGTTTCTTCATGATTTCCCATTCTTCATCATCCAACGGTCCAGGTTTTTGTAAAATATGTTCGGGAATGGCAACCTTACCCACATCATGTAAGGTTGTCAAAAGAACTAGTTCATCCAGTTCACTAACTGTTAGACCTATGGCTTTACCAATAGTTACCGCATGTTCCTTCAACCTTTGACAATGTTGGTCTGTTTCATGTGTTTTTTCTGAAAGAGTTTTTTGAAGTGACAATATTATGGAACTTCTAGAACTCTTACTTTCTAGAAGCTTATTTCTATACATTCTTTCTTCAGCTTCCTTAAGAGTATCGAGCATATTGTCAGTATTAAGCTTTTTTGTCGCAACTCCAAATGCAACACTTAAGGGTATAGGCTCACCTCCAGCTCTATGACACTCATCTTTAATACGGTTACAAATTTCCTCTGCTACATACTCATCTGTTTTAGGAAAAATAAATGCAAATTCATCTCCACCAAGGCGGCATACTATATCTTCTGCTCTACATATCTTTTTAAAAACCTTAGCAATCCTCTTAAGAAGCTTATCACCTTCATTGTGGCCAAAAGCATCATTAACAAGCTTTAACCCATTTACATCGCCAATTATAATACTTATAGGTAGTTGCCTTTCGGTATCGATGCGTCTTAAGGTTTCTTCAAAATAATTTCTGTTATATAAAGTTGTTAATACATCATGCATACCAAGATATTTCAATCTTTCTTCATGAAGCTTTCTTTCTGTTATGTCGTCATAGATTCCGTATACACCGACCACTTCATTTTCTATAGTCACAGGAACTCCTTTTATTTGTACATTTATTGGTCGGCCCGCCTTGGAATATCTGATTGTTTCTAACGATACTGGTTGCCCACTACATACTTTATTGGTTATTTCCTTTGCTTCGGTAATTCTTTCCCCAGGTGCTAGCAAGGAATCAATATTCTTTCCTTTAATATCTCCCACACAATAACCAAAAAGATTTTGAAATTCCGAGTTTAAATCTATTACTCTGTGATTCCTGTCCAAAAGTGTAATCGCCTCAAAAGAATTTTTAAACAATGTCTCGAAACATTGCTTTTGATATATTAGTTCCTTTTCGGACTTATGACGCTCAGTAGTATCCCTAAAAGATTCAATTGCACCAACAATACTTCCATCAATATCGCGCAACGGTGTTGCTTTAACCCAAAGATAAGAACCTCCCTCACCAAGGAAAGGTGAGTAAACCTCCGCAATTAGCGAATCATTATTAAATCTCTTTATATACTTATATTCAGTTTCCATTTTTTTATCATAATCCAAAACCATGTCTATCAATATAGGCCTTCTAGAGTTGTGAAAAGGCAAGGAATATTCATAATTTCCTTTACCTAGCATGTCTTCTGCCTTTACACCTGTGATTTTTTCTACTGCTCTATTCCAAAGTACCACTTTGCTATCTTTATCAATAACAAATGTTGGATCTGGAAGAAAGTCTATTATATCTGCTAAACGCCGCTCTGATTCCTTTAGAGCTACTTCTGCACATTTTCTTTCATCTATATTCTCAATGGCAGTAGTTAAATACTTAAATTCACCATCGATTTCTCTTATGATAGATATATTTAGTCGGCCCCATACAACCTGACCATCTTTACGAATATATCTTTTGTCCATGACGTAACTAGATATTTCACCATTTATAAGGGAATTATGTAACGCAAGATCCTTTTCTATATCCGCTTTATGGGTAAACTCAGTAAAATGGATTTTTGAGAGTTCCTCTAATGAATATCCCAAAAATCTACATAAAGCCTCATTTGCGTTCATTATAAAGCCAGCAAAATTAGAAACTCCGATTCCTACAGATGCATTTTCAAAGAATGATCTATACCGTGCCTCACTCTCTTTTAAGGCACTTTCTACTTGTTTTTGAGGAGTAATATCTGTATAAATTCCATAACCACCTATTATCGCGTCATCAATTATCACAGGAACACCTTTTACTATAACATTGACTGGGATATTTCCCTTGCCGTATCTTATTGTTTCAAAGGAATTTGCTTTTCCAGCTAATATCTCCTTGGAAGTCTCAACTGCAATGGAATATTCGTAAGAATAAGTTTCATCTCCTAAATCACTTAGCAATATATCTTCAATTTTTCTACCTTTGATTTCCTCAATAGAATAACCAAATAGCTCTAGAAATTTTGAGTTGACCTCTACTATTCTATTTTCCAGGTCAAAGTATATAATAGCATCGCTTGCATTTTTGAAAAGAGCTTCAAAATGCTTGTTTTCTGTTATGTAAATTCCCGTTTCATTTTTGCTTTGGCTTGTATTATACATTTTTTACCTCCGTTTAAAACAAAAGACATTATTGAGAATTCTACATAATATTACAATTACCTGTTTATTCTACATATATTTACTAATTTTTTTTAAGATTATGGCCATTTACCCTATGCAGATTAAGCGAATCAAAATGGTGACAATCGAAATTGTCACCATTTACCTAATTATTGTTTATTGCTTACTCCAGCCTCTGCAAAGGTAGCCATTTCATGAATAATCTTAACAGATGCTTCAATGAGGTGGAAAGCTAAAGCTGCCCCTGTGCCTTCTCCTAACCTTAAATCTAAATATAGTACTGGCTGTAGTTCCATCATATCCAACATAATCTTATGTCCTGGTTCCTGAGAAACATGGGATGCTAGCATATATTCTTTACATTCATTTTTCATATTGTATGCTATCAGTGCTGCTGCTGTTGAGATAAAACCATCAATTACAACGGGAATTCTTCTAGCAGATGCTCCTAGAATCACACCTGTTAAAGCAGCTATCTCCAAACCACCCACTTTCTGCAAGACATCAAGTGGATTACTTGCATCCGGCTTATTTACTTCAAGGGCCTTTCTAATTACCTGCTGCTTTTTAACCAATCCTGCATCATTTACTCCAGTACCTCTTCCAGTTAAAAGTTCAATATCTTTTCCACTAAAACATGCTAAAATGGCACTACTAGGAGTTGTATTTCCAATTCCCATTTCACCAGTACCTACTAAAGTAGCCCCATTATCTATTTCTTTATTAACCATTTTAATTCCAACTTCTATTGCTGCAACAGCCTCTTCTTCTGTCATTGCAGATTCCTTAGCCATATTTCTTGTGCCACTTCTAATCCTACAATTATTTAAGTCTGGATGATTAATTGTTTCTCCTGCAACTCCTACATCAGTTACTATCACTCTGGACCCAGCATGCTTTGTTAATACATTTATAGCCGCACCCTGGTAAAGGAAGTTTAGTACCATCTGGGGAGTTACTTCTTGTGGAAAAGCACTAACACCTTCTTCTACTACTCCATGGTCACCTGCCATTGTCATAACTACTTTATCGCCTAAAGTTGGCATTGGATTATTCTGGATACGGGCAAGCTTTACTGCTATTTTTTCTAATACTCCCAAACTCCCAGGTGGCTTCGTTAGATTATCCAATCTGTTTTGTGCTTCTACTCCTACCTCTGGATTAGTTCTGACAATTTTTTCTAGCGTTTCTTTCATAAGTTTCATGTTACTACCTCCTTTTTAATGTACGGGGACACACCTCTTTTAAAGTTATATTCTGTCCTTGAGGAATGTCCCCAACTAATAAAAAAAAGTCCTCAAGCTTAAATAACAGCTCAAGAACTTTTCCATCATCCTTAAAGTAATATGGTTTAGGCAGGTCTCCTGACTTCCAACTCAATCGTCACGCGGCTTACCTTCCCAGATATAGTCCAGTGGTATAGCCTAACTCGTTGGTTACAGTGATGGGTTCGTGCTGGAATTTCACCAGCTTCCCTATTACCCCTTTACGGGCACCTAACATATTAGATATTCATATACTTATATTATAGTCTAAACCCGATATAAATATCAATATAATTATTCACAACTTCATGCAAAAGTTAATAATATCTCATATATTTTAGTAATTAGCACATGGCCCTATACATTTACCACATACATCTGCAAGTCCCATGGAGCTGTAATCTTCAGCTACCTTTAGAAGTCTATCATAACATAAATACTTATCAATACTATTCTCAGTCAAAGCCCCAACTGGACAGGCTTTTACACACTTTAAGCAACCTCTTCCCTGATAGAATAAACAATATTCTTTATCAGGTCTAACTGTAGGCTCGATTAAGTAATTGATTGCAATACTGCCAAATCTACCTGCGCACCCAACTGGGGTTATAAGCATTTTATTAACACCAAATGTACCTAGACCCGCTATATAAGCAATGCTTCTATGAGACCAAGCAGCTTTTAAGGTTTCTTCATCAAAATTATGAGTAGCCTTCTGATATGTTGCTTTTACATCTAGTTCCTTTAACCTATCAGTTAACAATGTACATATTTTATTTATCAGAGAATTTGCATTAATATAAGCACTTGCCCACTTTTCTGATACTTTATTTCCTCCTCTATTGGACCTGGCAATTTCTAAGTCAAAAGGCAAGTAGAAAGCTACAATAGATTTTACATCCCCTAAGAGATCCTCCGGCATTAAATGATGAGGGTGCAATCTCTTCAACTCTTGAAACAAATGATCATTTGGGCTGGCGTAACCAATCAAAGGTTCCTTAATACCATAAGAATTTTTCTTTACAGCTCCTTTGATTGTACTTTCAATAGTGTCTTTTATCTCATTCATGAAATCCACTACTCCATTCCTATAAGATCTTTAATGATTTGGTAATTCAACATGTAAACAAATTTTTATATGACAAGCGAAACGTCCCTTTGTCTCATGATTTGGTAATTCAACATGTAAACAAATTTTTATATGACAAGCGAAACGTCCATTTGTCTCCTTGTACAAGAAAACTGCCAGGTTATAGTTTCCAATGACAGTTTTTGTTAGCTCTTTTAAATTAATATGGTGCCTCGGGGCGGAATTGAACCACCGACACGAGGATTTTCAGTCCTCTGCTCTACCGACTGAGCTACCGAGGCAAATATTGGTGACCCGTAGGGGACTCGAACCCCTGATACCGCCGTGAAAGGGCGGTGTCTTAACCGCTTGACCAACGGGCCATTTTGAGATTAATGGTGAGCCATCCGCGACTCGAACGCGGGACACCCTGATTAAAAGTCAGGTGCTCTACCGACTGAGCTAATGGCCCTTACCAACAGTTTATAATTCTACACTATTCGACAATATGTGTCAACACCTTCTTTAAGAAAAGACTATTCCATGACTATATTATTTTCTACCATCAATAAATGCTCATACATTCTCCTGCGAGCTTCGAGTGAATTTCCTTGTGATATTGCTTCATATATTCCCTCGTGTGCATCTAAGAGTGTTTTGGGCATATTTTTAGTTGCATAAAGATTCTGGCGACTGGTACGCATTGTATTTTCAATGGTATCTGATACTGTATTCATTAGCCTTGCCAATAATACATTTCGGGAAGCCTGGGCTATTGTATAATGGAATTTCCAATCTGCTTTTTCACCAATTTCTAAAGATTCAATGTCCCTGTGCATCTCATCTAAGGCTTCTCTCATCTTCCCCAGGTCCTCTTTGTCATGCCTCATAGCAGCTAGCCCAGCTGCCTCAACCTCTAACCCCTTACGCACCTCTAATATTTCTAATACTGTATCTCTTTCCATTAATAAAATCATAGCTAATGGCTCAATAATTGAATCTATACTGGTCTGCCTAATGAAGGTCCCCTCTCCGGATTTTATCTCAACAAGGCCCATTAGGTGTAATGCACTTAGTGCCTCTCTAACCGAAGCTCGACTAACCGTAAGCCTGTCAGCCATCTCTCTTTCCGATGGTAGTCTGTCTCCAGGTTTTAAGTTTCCTTCTGTTACCATTGCCTTTATTTGTTCCACAATTTGCTCGTATATCTTTCTGGGTTTAATGGGTGTAAATTGCATAAATATCCCTCATTTAATCTCTTTTTTGTAGATTATAAATTACTTATTTCACTTAAATTTAATAGTAGCATTTCTTACTATCACCGTCTACACAAAATTCGACCCAAAAGGATAAAATCAAACTTATTTCGATAAAACAAACCTGAAAGTTTGCACTTAACAGGGCATTTTATCCTAATATTTGCCATCTAAAATCTGTGCCGTGTGTAATACCTTAGTGTTTGACTTTTTAGTATCTAGGCCACCCCTTAATGACATTAAACAACCAGGGCAATCTACAGCAACTATTGAAGCATCGCTATTTTGTACATTTTTTAGCTTCCTATTTAACATTTCTGCGGATACTTCAGGTAGCTTAATACAATAGGATCCTCCAAAACCACAGCAACGATCAGCTTCATCCATTTCTTTATATTCTAAATGCGACAAAGATTCTAATATCTCTCTCGGTTCTACCTTAACACCCATACCACGATTTAAGTGACATGCATCATGATAGGTAACCTTGATTGCACTAGTACATGCTACATCACATGTAGTTGCAACTTCCTTTTCACTAAGTCCTTGTTCATTTGAATCTAGCATATGGATTAGTTTAATAAAGTCAACTGCTTTTTCAGAAATCTTTTCAGCATCAGCCTTTGCTTTAGAATCATTTTCTAATAGCTGAACCCAATCGTGCTTAAGTGCTGATGTACAAGTTGGGCAAGCACTAACAATATAGTCGTATTCATCTTTTGCAAAACCAGCTAAATTTTGTTTGGCAATCTCTGCAGCCACATCCTGCCTTCCCATATATTTTGCTGGTGCTCCACAACATGTTTGATCTTGTGGATAAACAATCCCATATCCCTTTTTATTTAAAACCCTAACCAATGATTCACCTATTTCGGGATAAGCAAAATCTATAACACAGCCTCCATAAAAAGCAATTGTCCCTTTCTTATTCTCCACATTTTGTTTCATGGATTTTATGATATCTCTAAATGGCTTTGGAGCAATTGCGGGCAAGCTCCTCCAATGAGAAAGTTTAGAATACCCTAATGGTAGATTACGGATAAACTTATTTCCATCCTTCCCCTCTGCAGTAAAAGGCTTCTGTGCCCAAGAAGCCTGGCGCATTCCAAAATGAAATAGTCCCTTGTTTTTCAGAACTGACCCTACAATAAAGTTTTGTAAAAAGTCTAAAGGTATATCTTTTCTAATCCTATTTCTCATTTCCATTATGAGACCAGGAATATCAATTTTACCAGGACAAAACTCTTTACACCGTCCACATCCAATACACATTTCTTGGGGCTTATCTGCATCCTTCATACTATTAAAATAGGAAGTTAGCAGAACTCCAATACCACCAGCATAGATGTGTCCATAAACATGCCCTCCTACTAATTGATAGGTTGGACATACATTTAGACAACTTGCACAACGAATACATTGTGTTATTTGTTTAAATAATGGGTCCTTTAATAACTTTTTTCTGCCGTTATCCAAGATAATTACATGAAGTTCCTTATCAACAACTTCTGTTCCTGATCCATCCTTAAGGGTTGGTACAGCCCCAGTAATCATTGTTACATAACTTGTTAGTGGTTGTGCTGTAGCACTTTTTGGAAGAGCCTTAGCTATAGGAGCTAGATCTTTGAACTTTTCTACGAGTTTTTCATAACCAAAAATTGCAACGTGTACTGGTGGCACAGTAGTAGACAATCGTCCATTACCTTCATTCGTAAATATACACATAGTACCAGTTTCAGCTATAGCCACGTTACATCCTGATATACCGATATCAGCCTTTAAAAATTTTTCTCTTAAAGTCTGTCTAGCAAGCTTAACCATTAATCCAATATCAGGTTCAACATCTTTTCCTAATGCCTCTGTAAAAATTTCTGCACACCGTTCCTTACTCAAATGAATAGCTGGCATTACCATATGGGAAGGCTTTTCACCAACTTGTTGGATAATCCATTCACCGAGGTCAGTTTCAACCATTTCCATAACATCTTTCATTCTTTCATTAAGTTCTATCTCTTCTGTTGCCATAGATTTTGCTTTAACACATAGTTTTGCGTTTCTTTCTTGTGCAATCCCAGTTAAAATTTTGACTACTTCATCACCGTCAGCAGCCCTATGAACGTGACCACCTTTTTTAAGAATATTTTCTTCAAATTCACATGCCAATTCCTCAGCACGCGATCCAGCCGAGGATTTTAATTCAGCAATCTGACTTCTTAGTTCTTCAAAATCAATGCCAGTATATACAGCTTCCCTTGAAACTGGGAATTCGTCTCCAAACTTTCCCAAAGCACCTCTTAAATTAGGATCATTAAGTGCTTTATTAACACTTTTTTTAAATGCTTGATCTATAGGCATAATTCACACTCCCCCATAACCAAAATTGCTCAGTTTTTTAAAACCCTACTCAACACATACAATTATCAGTCGTCCAGGGCCATGAACACCAACGGTCAATACCCGCTCAATATCAGCAGTCTTACTTGGCCCTGTAATGTAAGATATATATCCAGGCACTTGGTTTCCATAGGTCTTTTGAATAACATCTAACGAATCTTCAAAGCTTTCCACTAATGACCTAGTATTTATAATGGCTAAATGAGTTGGAGTTAAGGAGGAAACTAGCCTTTTATACACATCTGTAGCATCCTGCACAATTGTACCTAAGCCAGCTATGCCAAGATCAAATTCGGTAATACCTAGGTCAGCTTTTTCCACAACATCTCTATTTAGGTCTGTAATAAATTCAACTCCATCTTGCTCAGCCTGTTTCTTAACATTATCAAAATTAATTTTCTCAAGTGGTACTGCTACCACTTTCTGATAGCCGCCTTCTTTAATTTCTCTATTGACAGCATTTTCAGCTTCCTGAACAGATGAACATCTGATGACCTTAACTGTAAGAGCTTCTGCTTTTTCTTTAAATGTATTAAATAACACTTCAATATCCTGGTTTGCTGGAATACTCTTCTGCCAGTCTATAATTTGAGCTACTTGACCCATATACTCTCACTCCTCCATATATAAGGTGATGTAAATTCAGATGGATTTTCGGTTTTCATCTGAATTCTAGTTACATATTTACTTGTTTTTCTTTTCTGCATTTTCATATGACATCTCTAACAATTGGGCTACATGACGTACTGGAATATCTTCTCCAGCTTGATGTAGGCCATCCTCCAACTGCATCCTACAAGCACCACAGCTTGTTACAAGCATTGTGGGTTTAACTGACAGAATATCATCAGTTTTCTTGTTTCTAATCGAGCTAGACATTTCATAATGGGTCAAACTAAAGGAACCGGCACTTCCGCAACAACGATCTGGCTTGGACATTTCTACAAAATCCAGTTCAGGTATTGAATTTAAAATCTCCCTTGGCTGTTTAGCTACCACTTTATCCCCTCGAACAAGGTGACAAGGATCATGATACGTTACCCTTTCCTTAATAGCCCCCTGTGGTTTTTTATACCCAATAACTTCTACCAAAAACTCAGAAATATCATATACCTTTGGCGCTATCTTTTTTGCTACATTTATATATCCACCTTCATTTGCCAATAAATCAAGATAATGATGAGACAGGGCACTTCCACACGTTCCACAAGCTGTAACAATATAGTCGACATTCTCTTTGCTAAGCTCATTTAAATTGTATTTTGCAATCTTCTTAGCTGTATCAACATCCCCGTGCATTAAGGTTGGGATACCACAACAGTGCTGATGCTCAGGTATAATAACTTCAACATCATTAGCTAAAAGAACATTTACAACTGCCTTACCTACATCCGTATAGATATAGTTATTAACACATCCTATGAAAAAGGCTACTTTATATTTAGGATTGTCAACTTTACTAACCCTTGGTAATTCTTTAATCAAATACCTATCTGCCAATGGAGGAATAACTCTCCTCATATCTAACCCAATTGGCAATCTAGGTGACGCAAGGTTTTTCCCCTTGACCTTTTTCATCCCCATACCTTGAAACTTACTACCTGCTATCATACCAAACTTAAATAGTTTTGGTCTTTTAAGAACATCAAAGATTCTTCTTTTTAATGGATGGATTCCTTTTTTCTTAGCCATAGCTGCCCTGGTAGCAAGAATAATCTTTTCAGGCTGAACACCACAAGGACAATTAGCTCCGCAAGCCCTGCATGTTAAGCAAAGACTTAATATCTCAGCCATTTTATCTGTGTATTCCAACTTTCCTTCAAGTAAGCCTTTAGCTAGTTGGATTTTGCCCCTGGCTACACCTGTTTCTGTATGTGTTTCATTATAAATAGGGCACACAGCCTGGCAGTTGCCACAGTTCATGCATTTTATAATTTCACTTTCAATATTTTTAAGATCATCATAGATTGCCATGCTTAATTCCCCCTTTAGATATTAACAATTTTGCCAGGGTTAAATATATTATCAGGATCCAGAGCCCTTTTAACTGCTTTCATAGCCTCAATACCTACGGCTCCAAACTCTTGCTCCAAATATTTCATTTTCGCTATTCCAATGCCATGCTCTCCTGATAAGGTACCACCTAATTCTAAGGCAACTGTAAAGATTTCATCTACAGCTTTATGCACCCTTTCCATTTCTTCCTTATTTCTTTCATCAGTTAGGATAGTAGGGTGTAAATTCCCGTCACCTGCATGACCAAAAGTACCAATAGTCAAGTCATACTTTTTAGCAATCTCTTTCAAAGCTTTTAACATATCAGGTATTTTACTTCTAGGAACAGTTGCATCTTCCAAAACAGTAGTTGGACTTACCTGAGCTAAAGACGGTAAAGCTGCCCTTCTAGCAGTCCACAACTTTTCTCTTTCCTCTGCAGTTTCTGCTATTCTAAGTTCGCCGTTGTTCTCTTTGCATACCTTTGCTACAGCTTCTGCTTCTTTAACTACCACTTCTGGAATGCCATCTACCTCTATTAATAGAACTGCTTCTGCATCTATAGGTAATCCAACTTTAGCATAATTCTCGACTGTCCTAATAGTTACATTGTCCATTATTTCTAAAGTAGCAGGTATAACCTTATTAGCAATAATACCTGTTATTGTTTTAGCTGCATCATCAAGATTATTGAATACTGCTAACATACTTTTTCTGTCTTCAGGTGCAGGTATTAGCTTTACAATTATCTCAGTAGTAACTCCTAGAGTTCCTTCTGAGCCTGTAAACAACTTAACCATATCATAAGCAGTAACATTTTTCACAGTTTTACCGCCACATTTCATGACCTCACCATTTGCCAAAACTACTTCAAGACCCATTATATAATGTTTAGTAACACCATATTTAAGGCCCCTTAAGCCACCGGAGTTCTCCGCCACGCTGCCACCCATGGTTGCGGTAGTAACTGTTCCTGGATCTGGTGGATAAATCAAGCCATGCTTAGCTACTGCATCATTCAGATTTTGAATAACAACTCCTGGTTCTACAGTAGCTGTCAGGTTCTCAGAATCTATTTCTAGGATGTTATTCATCTTTAGCATAGACATAACTATACCCTTTTTAATTGGTATAGTACCTCCGCTTAAATTTGTCCCAGAACCTCTTGTATACATAGGCACTTTATGCTTAGCAGCACATTTTACAATACTTACAACTTGTTCTTTCTTGCTCGGGGTAACGACTACATCAGGCATTTCTGATGGCATATCGGCAGTAGCATCGTAAGAATAGCAATGAAGAGATTCTTTATCAGTAATCACGTTGCCTTGGCCCAGCAGGTTGGTCAACTCATTAATAATATTTTTGTCCATTGAAAAACCCCCTTCGTTTAAATAGAACTATATACATTTCTAGCAGTCTAGTGGTCAGACCAAACCAGGTAGTATTATCTTATATGTTATCTTATTTGACGACTATATTGTACCATGTTCTTCTGTTTAATAAAACTAATTATCATTAGCATAGGTTAGATAGTTGCGACTTAATAATAGTTATACTTATAATTGACTAATAGTTAAAGAATGATTCCATAAGATTTGTATTAAAACATAAAATTGAGACAAATGCGGAAAAAAACCTCCCGCATTTGTCATATACTCCTCATATTTTTCTTAATCTGTTATTTAAAATCCAAAACCAATGCCTAAAACATATATAGCCAGAATACCTAGGATACCTGTAGCGATAAGATAATAGGTCATGGGGATTAATGCCCATCTAATTAATTTACCTTCTACACCAACTAGACCAACTGTAGCACAGGCAGCAACAACATTATGAACACAAATCATATTACCAGCAGCTCCACCAACAGCCTGGAGAGCAACTACCGTTGCACCACTTACACCAATCTCAGTAGCAACACCATGCTGGAATAATGAAAACATCATATTACTAACCGTATTACTTCCAGCAATGAATGCTCCTAAAGCACCGATTACAGCTGCAAGTGCTGGCCAAGCACCTCCTGCAATTGAAGCAACACCTTGGGCTAACTGCATAGGCATACTAAGCAGACCTGCGTCATTCATACCAGAGTTAATAAAGATACGAACCATAGGTACTGCAAAACCTAAAGCAACACTTGCTCCAACCATAGTTTTAAGAGATACGGAAAGTGCTTCTGACATTTCCGACCCCTTCATACCTTGAATAAAGAAAGTAATGGCAATAGCTACAAGAAAAACCGAACCTGGAGAATATAGAATTTGCCAGTTCTGACTAATTCCAGTTCCGAATATATCTCGTACCCAAAAAGTAGTACTTTCTCCAGTCAAGAAGCCTTTAAGCGGCGTCCATATTCTTGTAAGTACAAGCAATACAGCCACTATAATATATGGAACCCATGCTTTGATAAGGGTCATATTGGCTCTTTCTTCCTCTAGCTTCGGCCTTAAAGTACCCATCCAATCAGATTCCCACTCTTTTTCTGGTGGAAAGTCCCATATTTTGCTTGGCATTAAAAAGCCTTTACGGGCAGCAGTAATAACTATTGGTAGAGCTATTAAACCACCTAATAATGATGGAAAGTCTGGTCCTAAGAATACACCTACTAGCATATATGGAATTGTGAAACATAAAGCAGCAAAAATTGCAAATGGAGCAACTTCTAGCCCTTCTTTAAATGATTTGTTTTTGCCAAAGAACCTTGTTAACATCATACAAATTGCTAATGGTATCAATGTTCCAATAATACCATGAAATACTGCAACGTTTGCAGCAACAGAGTAAACATAGTCCAGAAATTGAGGATCAGCTGCACTTGCAACACCAATATAATCATGGACAACAGGGTTATCAAGACCTGTCCTTACACCAACAAGCATTGGAGTACCAACTGCACCAAAGGAAACTGGAGTACTTTGAATTATTAATGATACTAAAACAGCAGCCATTGCCGGAAAACCAACAACCACTAGCAGAGGAGCGGCAACAGCAGCTGGAGTACCAAAACCTGAGGCACCCTCAATAAAGGCACCAAACAAGAAAGCGATAATTATAGCTTGAATCCTGCGGTCAGGAGTAATATCCATAAAGCCACGACGAATAGTAGTAACGGCACCACTATATGTTAAGGTATTAAGTAATAAGATAGCACCAAATACAATGTATAGAAGAGTAATTGCAACAATTACCCCCTGTATACTAGAAGCAGCAACATCTACTATATCCATCTTCCACACGAACAAACCCATAATTCCTGTATATGCCCACGCGACTGGCATTGCATGTTTTGCTGGCCATCTTAAGAATACTAAGAAAATGAATACCACTAGTATAGGTGTAAAAGCCAAAAACGCCATAAATAAATCCTCCTTTTTTTATACCATTCTTAAAACTGTACGCTTGTATATAGTATACAGCCTTTCCCAACTATGCTCCTTATTCTCCACCCCCTTCAAACTGTTCAAGGTAGTCAGGTTATAATTGATTTTAGAAACTAAAATTTAAAAAGACCTTAAGAACCGTCGTCCTGGCCGAATGGTCCGACCATCGGACAAGTATCCTTCCCGACCACCTTTAACAGATATATTATACGTTTCTGGTAAGATTCCTTCTTAAAAAGTCAGATTCTTTTCTATTTTCTATAAAATATTCTTATAGCTTCCCCATAAATTGGTAATAAACAACTAAAAAAACAATCCCTTCTTGGTGACAGGAATTGCTCTCCACTTATCCTCTAGAATATTTTATCAATAACCATCGTCTCTTCTCTTCCGGGTCCAGTAGAAACTATACTTACTTTAACCTTTACTAACTCTTCTATTCTTTCAATATATCTTTTAGCATTAGGTGGTAGTTTCTTGTAGTCACTAAGCCCTGAAATTGACTGTTTCCATCCTGGCAAGGTTTCAAATACAGGTTCACAGTCAGCAAGTTTTTTCAAGGATTGAGGAAACTCTTTTAATAATTCCCCATTATATTTATAACCCACACATATCTTTATTGCATCAAGTTCATCTAGCACATCAAGCTTTGTGATAGCTAGGTGAGATATCCCATTAATACGTACAGAATATTTGAGAATAATGGCATCAAACCAACCACATCTTCTGGCTCTCCCTGTGGTAGTGCCAAATTCTTGTCCTGCCTTGAGTAATTGCTCACCTATAGTATCATTCAATTCAGTTGGGAACGGCCCTTCCCCAACCCTTGTTGTATATGCTTTTACTACTCCTATAACCCCTTTAATCTTTGTGGGCCCAATTCCGGAGCCTATACAAGCTCCACCTGATGTAGGGTTCGAAGATGTGACAAATGGATATGTACCATGATCCACATCTAATAATGTACCTTGGGCACCCTCAAAAAGAATATCCTTACCTTCATTATGAGCAGTATTTATCTGCAATGAACAGTCAACTAAATATGGTTTCATCTTTTGCCCGTACTCAAGATAATTCTCATACATTTCATTAAAATCAAAGCCTTTATGCCCATAAATCTTGTCTAAAAAGAAGTTTTTCTCCTCTAAATTTCTACCAAGGATTCCTTTAAAATCTTCTGAATCCATTACATCAATAACTCTTATTCCCAATCTAGAGATTTTATCCATATAACATGGACCAATACCTCTTTTAGTAGTACCAATTTTAAAGTCTCCTCGTTTCTCTTCCTGTAACTCATCTAATAATCGGTGATATGGCATAATAAGATGTGCATTTGTACTAATCTTTAATGAATTACTATCAATATGATTTTCTGTTAAATATTCTAGTTCCTTGAATAGAATGGCCGGATCAAGAACAACTCCACTACCAATAATGCACGTTTTACCTGGATACAAGATCCCAGAAGGAATCAAATGTAACTTATAAGTTTTATTACCTACCACTACTGTATGACCTGCATTGTTTCCCCCTTGATATCTACATATAACATCTGCCTTCTCAGCTAAAAAATCTGTGATCTTTCCTTTTCCTTCATCTCCCCATTGGGCTCCTACCAATACAACTGCAGACATTTGCAGTTCACCTCCATAACTAGACCTCAGGCCCTTTATAATATCATTACCCTTTTCAACTATTAATATCTTAATATTTATTTTACACATTTCTTAAACATCGTAGCATTTATCCAAAAATATTCAATATGGGTTAAGACCCCCACTACTATAAGTGGACTCTAAACCAGGTGGAGTAGAGTCTCCATCTGATTCCCCAATGTTCGGGTTTGGCTGAACGAGTTCACTATATTGCCTTACACAAGCATTTTTACATAAAATTACTCAAATACAGACTTAGAAATTAGCCTTCTATTTGAGTACCACCTTTTTTTGTATATTTCTTCTCAACCCGTAACATTTTACCATATCTATGTTTGATAGTCAACTTTTGGAAGGGGACAACATACCTGAATCGTATGTGCCTCTTGAATAGAATGTTCCTAATTTATCCGATGGCTAATAGTTTTCCTCAGTCCAAAGTTTAATACCATTTTCTCTTAATAAAGCTGCTGTAACTCCAATTCCACTAATAGTTTTTCCTGTAAAACAACCATCATAGATTTGCGCCACTCCACATGATGGGCTTCTCTCCTTTAGTATGGCTTGAGAGACATTTGCATCTAAAGCAATTTTTAAGACCTCTTCTGCTCCTTTAAGAAACAGTTCCGTTAAATCTTCTCCCAATTCATTGATGACCTTTGCCTGACCCTTTAAGACATCAAGACCACTTCCTCCCGTGATCTCACAAGGAATCCTGGGAGTAGGTGCGCCTCCTAATTGTTCAGGACAAATAGGAATAACCTTACCTTGATTCATAAGCTCTAAAAGCTCTGGCTTTAGGTTATTACCACCATTATACTTGCAATTTATCCCTACCAAGCAACCGCTTATTAATATCACAGTAATTATCCTTTCAGGGAACTAATAAGTGCAGGATACTAGGAAGAACTTTAAAATAAGCTGGTAAAGTACCGATTATCTCTCCATCAGCATGCAACACTAATGGAGAATTTGAACTAATTCTTATTTCCTTAGTAATCAATGTATCAACTCTGGGGTGCTTAACATGGGTTCCTTTATAAATCTTCGGTAAAGTTCTCAAAATATCCATTCTACTTACCTTTTTCGCTAAGCATATGTGGAGAAAACCATCATCTATTTTTGCCTGCGGAACAATTTTCATTCCTCCGCCAATATAAGGAGCATTTGCTACAGACAAGAAAAGAACTTCCTCTGTTTGTCTTGTATTTTCAATGAAGATGTCTACTGGTAATGATTTATAAGTTAGTAAGACCTTTACTAAAGCGAAAAGATAAGCTACAGTTCCAGTAACAAATTTGAACCCAGAATTTACTTCATGGGCTACTTGAGCATCAAATCCTACCCCAGCTATATTAATAAATTTCCTTTGGTTTACTTCTCCTAGATCGATGATTCTTATTCTACCCTTTGTCATTAATTTTAAAGCTAAATCCTTATCATATGTAATTCCTAACTCCCTTGCAAAATCATTACCCGTACCTGTTGGAAGAACTCCTATTTCAATATCCCCAGGCAAATCAAGTCCATTTATAACTTCGTGTAAAGTTCCATCACCACCGGCAACTAGAATTCTTGAATACCCTGCTTTTTGAATTTCTCTAGCTAAGTTTGACGCCATACCTCTTGCACTTGTGAAGAACACCTCAAAATCTAATTGATTATCAATTAACCTCTGTCTAATCTCTTTCCATTTTTCAAATGATTTCCTTCTACCTGCAACAGGGTTAACTATAACTGCTGTCTTCAATTTTGGACCTCCAACTATTTCATCAGCAAGAATACTTATTACTACTTCTATTTTGGATTCCAATACTCCTCTTTTCTCTTTCTTTAGATTAGGCGCCTTAGCTAGATTCCGAGTGTATTTAGAGGCCAGCTAATTTTCCAGTTGCCTTCATTTCTTATAAGATTCAATCTTCCATAGAAAATCTCGTGTTGATTGTTTTTTTCACCAACAAACCAGATCTGAACACTTGCCAATCCCTGTTCTTGCTGAATACGAACTTCACCTAAATCAAACTCAATAGCATTCATTTTTGTTTGCAGGTCATTTAATTCTATTTTGAAATCTTCAAGAGTTAGAGATTTACTACCAAAATCTACTCTATCATATGCAGAGGAATAATTACTTCTAAAAAAGTCCTTTAAAAATTCATTTACCACATTAGTTGGAGAATCCGAAGACCACCATTGAGTCATATCACCTTTTAATTGAATTTTGTTATCAATTTTCCAAGAATTATTCTCCCATTTAACATGGTATTCCCATTGCCAAGGCTCTCCGTAATTTCCAACAAGGAATACTATAAGTTCTTCATTCCAATACGGAGTACCTACAATGCTTTTCCCATGTTCTTCACCATAACGAATACCTTCTTTTCCGGCTAAGAAATCACTAGCTTCTGTAAATCTCTCTTGATATGGTAGATAATATCTTTGCCTTTCAAATTGTACCAACCAACCCTCATCAACGTTCTTTAATACTACCTCCCCCAAAAATTCAGAAGACCAAAACCCATAAAGCACTACTGCTTTATCTCCAAATATACTATCAACAATTACCGATATTTCCCCTGGATCATTTCCAACCTTAAATCCTATTTTATTCAAATATTCAGCGGTTGCTTCAGTAATCGCCTTCTCTATATCTGAACCTGCTATTTCCTTCTCCTGGCTTTTTTTACTCTCCAAATGCAAATAGTTAACTATACCAGTTTTCCTATCAACATCAATTAGTTTAGCGTCTTCATATGCAGGTACAAGATCATGATCATTGATCTTATACTTATATATTGTAGCTACACCTCCTGTATCTACAGAGTCAAAGTAGATGGTTTCATCAGCTCCCCAAGAAATCCTAAACTGTCCCAACTCTCCTGAATAATCTTTATCAAATAAATATACTTCTTGAATATATTCAGTATCAAGGTCAATTAGCCAAACTCCCATATAATCATTACTTTCACCAAGTATGGCAACTTTAGTCTTTTCTGTGTCAACTTCATAAGACATAACCCAACTGACTTCATCAGGCAAAAGCTCTTTTAGCTTTTGAGTAGCTTCGTTATACAAGTTAACACCTTCAATTAATACTCTGCTATTATCCAACCAAGTTATAGGTGCATTATCGTCTCTTGTATTTTCTTTATATGAAGTTAATAGTTTTTTATTATTCTTATTATGCCAATCCCAATAAATATAATCTATCTGCAGATTATTACTATGCACATCATGCCATCCCAAAAGAGTTATACTTTTTAGTTCATTTGGCGAAAAATATTCTCCTAGTACAAAAGAACCCTCGGGCGGAGAATATTCACCCGCATTATCCTTATCTTTATCTTTAACCTCTTCCTGGGGATCTTTAAAATCAGGTTCATCTTTAACCTGATCATCTTGGCCATTTAATCCCAAACCATTATCAACAATTATGTCTTTTCCTAGGTCCTTACTAGGGGTTTCTTCAGAATCAACAAGTCCTATATTGGAAGGTGAACAACCAAAAAGTAATATTAAAGAGATGCAGATTATTATTATGTACTTGTTTGAATTTTTCATGATTATTCCTCCTTACTAAATAGACTCTATAAATACAAAAAAAGTTTCACCCATTTCCATATTATACCATAATAATCTGAAATTAAACTCTTTTTTTAACATACCATTTATCCTAAGAATATCATTTAGTCGTTGCATATAATGTTTAAAATTTATGAACTTTTTATGATTTTTTTATAAACTTAAAAAAAGGTAAAAGCACCGTGCCTTTACCTTCATCCAAAAATACTCTATATGGGTTAAGACCCCCACTTCTTTTAAGGAAAGGGACACACCTGTGAGTAGAACCAGGAATGTCCCCAATATGGCTAAATCAGGTGGAGTAGAGTCTCCATCTGATTCCCCGATGTTCAGCTTTGGCTGAACGAGTTCACTTCTTGGCTATATTGTTTTACTCTTCCGGGCTACCCTTTGCATAATCAACAAACTTAGTAAATTCAGGTAAAAACACAAGCTCTATTGTTCCCGTAGGACCATGTCTGTGTTTTGCTAAAATTATTTCTGCTATACCTTTTCTTTCAGATTCAGGATCGAAGTAATCTGGTCTATGAATAAACATAACCACATCACTATCCTGTTCTAATGCGCCTGATTCTCGTAAATGACTTAAGTTAGGTCTTTTATCGTGCGTTTGCTCTACAGCTCTACTTAACTGTGAAAGTGCCAAAACTGGTACACTTAACTCTTTCGCAAGACTTTTCAGAGATCGCGATATCTCTGAGATTTCCTGCTGCCTATTTTCTGTTCTACGGGACCCTCTCATTAATTGTAAATAGTCAATAATTATTAGACCTAGACCACTTTCTGATTTTAGTCTTCTTGCCTTTGCCCTAACCTCCATAACTGAAATAGAGGGGGTATCATCAAGATATATGGGAGCATCTGCAATACCTTCAGCAGCTTGAATTAGCCTTTTCCAGTCGTCCTCATTTAGGTTGCCGCTTCTTAACTTATGCTGATCCACCATTGCCTCTGACGCCCATAACCTTTGAACTAACTGTTCCTTTGACATTTCCAAGCTAAATATTGCTACAGTCGTTTTACTCTCACAAGCAACTTTCTGAGCAATATTCATGCAAAAAGAAGTTTTCCCCATTGCAGGCCTAGCGGCACAAATGATTAAATCGCTTGGTTGTAATCCCGATAACAGCTTGTCCAAGTCTTTAAAAGTTGCTATGCCCGTAACGTCACCTTTGTGATGGGTGAGCTTCTCCACTTGATCAAAGGTCTCCACAAGAATATCTTTGATGTGACTAAATCCTTCTTTGTGTTTTTTCTGCCCGATTTCAAATATGGACTTCTCTGCCTCATCTAAAAGTTCTGTAACCTCAAGACCACCGTGATATGATTTATGCACTATTTGAGAAGCAGCACTAATTAATGAACGTATAATTCCTTTTTCTACAATAATTCCGGCGTAAAAATTTATATTGGCTGCAGTAGGAGAAGATGAAGATAGCGTAGCTATATAAGTTGCTCCTCCTATCTCTTCTATTTTATTATTTTGTCTGAGTGCTTCAACAACAGTAAGCATATCTACAGGCTTATTTTTTTCAACCAGTTCAAGAATAACCTGATAAATAACCCTATGCGCCTGCCTATAAAAGTCCTCAGGCTTTAGAATATCCCCTATTGAATAAATGGCTTCCGGGTCAATCATTAGGGCACCTAATACTGCCTGTTCTGCCTCAATACTGTGTGGTGGCAATCTCTCTTCAAGAACACTCATATCTATATCTTTGCCTCCTGGTCTAGCAAACCTTTTCTTCTTTGGTAACCTTAACAATTATTTCTTCAAGAGCTTCTTCAACTGTAGATACAACAATAATTTCTATTCCCTTTAGGTCTGCAGGAAAATCTCTTTCATTTTCTTTGGGAATTAAAACCTTTTTCATTCCCGCTTGCTTTGCGCCATAAATCTTTTCTGAAATACCCCCAACAGGTTTTACCTTGCCTTGTACTGATACTTCACCAGTAATAGCGATATTTTGCATAAGGGGAACTTCCTGCATGCAGCTTAACAATACTAAACAGATTGCTAAACCAGCTGAAGGCCCATCAATATTTCCCCCACCAATGACATTTATATGCACATCATAGTTTAATAACTCTTCTCCAGTCAGCCTTCTAATTACTGAAGCAGCATTAAACACAGAGTCCTTCGCCATGCTCCCAGCGGTATCATTAAACCTTATGGTACCTTTTCCCTCGTCCTTGGCAGTAAAAACAACAGCTTCAATTTCTAGAACTGAACCAACAAAACCGGAAACCCCTAAACCAAATACTTTACCTATGGCAGGTTTGGAATTAGCTTTTAATGTAACATAGGGGACAAGTCTTGAACTTTGGATAACCTCATAAATATCTTCTTCAGTAATATACACTCTTTTAGGAGGCCTGCCCTTTTTGGTTTGTAACTTATATAAAGCCAAACCATAGGCATCAGCTAGGATACTATTTGCTTTTCTGCCCTCTATAGTATATTCACTAATTATTTCTGCTACCATTGGATGTAAATCTATCCCTAGCCTCATGGAAGATTGATTTATTATCTGCTTTATATGAGTAGGCGACAGGGGTTCAAAGAATATTTCTGCACACCTCGACCTGATAGCAGGATTTATCTGATCCGGGCTTCTAGTGGTAGCACTTATTAAAACAAAATCAGCAGGTGCACCTTCATCAAATATTTTTTTAATATACTGAGGTATCCTATCATCACTTGGATCATAATAAGAAGACTCGAATTCAACTCTCTTATCCTCAAGAACCTTAAGCAGCTTATTTAGTAAAATAGGATCTAACTCTCCGATTTCATCGATAAATAACACTCCACCATGAGCTTCTGTTACAAGACCAAGTTTAGGTTCTGGAATTCCACTTTCGGCCAAATCTTTACGCGCACCCTGGTATATAGGGTCATGTACGGAACCAAGTAATGGATTAGTTACTTCCCTTGGATCCCATCTTAATGTTGCACCATTTACTTCAATAAATGAAGCATCCGTTTCAAATGGAGATTTCTTTAACTTCTTTGCAGCATCAAGTGCAATTCTAGCCGCTGTAGTTTTTCCTACTCCTGGAGGTCCATATAGTATAATATGCTGTGGATAAGGAGATGAAAGTTTTGACATCAATGCCTTTACTGGCTTCTCCTGACCAACAATTTCATCTAGTTCCTTAGGCCTTAACATTTCCATTGCAGATTTGGCAAGGCTTATAGAATCCATTTTTTCCAAAACTGCCAGTTTTTTTAATGTCTGAGCATTTTCAGGATTTTGATTTTCTTTAAGAATCTGCATTTTTATTTCTTGATAATACTCTTCTTGGCGTTCTAACATTTTAGTAGCAATTTTTCGCTCTAATTCTTCTTCCACAGAACGTAATGCAATCTGTTCTGCTATTGCTTCTTCAAGTGTGTCTAGGGTTTTTTCTGCTTTTTTTGCCCCAGGAATTTCATCTAATGTGGGATCCTCTAAAACAATTTTTTGCAAAGCTAATAGCCTTTTACCAACATGATTTGAATTCAACAAATCTAAAGCATTGAGTTTGCTTGCTTTTAAGACTAGCCTATCAGTCCCATATAAATCACATAAAATGGTAAAGATGGCTGTTATCCTATCAATTATTTCAATCTTATATCCTGTTTTTTTAAGTGATGGTAGTTTGATATCTTTTTCATAATCTTTTGTTACATCTTCAAGAATACTAGGCATAAATAACTCCTTCCCTTTATTCTGCTGCTTTTACCGTTATGTTAATTTCCCTATGAACTTCGGGATGTAGTTTGATTTTAACCTGATAATCACCAAGATTTTTTATTGGCTCTGGCAGATCTATTTTTCTTTTATCAATCTTTTTACCAAGTTGCTCCTTAATAACAGAAGCAATTTCCATACTTGTAATGGACCCAAATAGTCTTCCCTTTTCACCAGCTTTTGCGGTTATAACCAAGGGGGTTTTGCTTAAGTCGTCACCAACGGCTTTTGCTTTTTCCTTTTCCAATTCTTTTTCCTTTTGCTGCTTTAATTTCATGGTTTCTAGATTCTTAATGTTTTGTGGAGTAGCTTCAATAGCTAATTTTTTTGGAAACAAAAAATTTTGGGCAAATCCATCTGCTGCATTTACTATGTCTCCCTTGTTTCCCAGCTTTTTAACATCTTGAATTAGAATTACCTTCATTTCCAACACACCCTTCTAACCTTTTTCCTTATTATTTTTTTCTTTCATGTATCCTATTTTACGATAGTTAAACAAGGGGTCAAACAATCCTGTTATTAATAATACCATTAAAGTTAATGGAATGTTTAAAACAATTATAACCAATAAAAGAACTTTAAGTAAGATGGAAATCTTCCATTTATTATAATAGAAGGCCAATACTGATAACCCTTGAATAAAAAGTATAGGGAAATACATATACATAATATTCATGCCTATTATCGAACCAACTTCCCAACTTCTAAAATCCCCATACAACAGTAGGGCTAAACCCACTATTACTCCCCAAATAAAATACCATGGTATCTGCCAGTAGCGAAACATTGGGAGCTGGCTAACCTGTATAGTTAGCTTTTGTAAAACCTTTCTAGTTATAAAATAGGTTATAAATGCAACAGTCATCCCATATATCACCATAGTAGCAGGTATTAATTTAACTAACAAGTTTGACATGGACATGATAGTATTTCGTATTTCTTCTATAGTTAGACCTTGTTCTTGAAGTCTATCAAGAACCCCCATACTCTCATACATTATAATAACACTATCAGTAGTTTCTTCAAAGGCAGCTGTAAGATCAGCTATACTAAATCCCATTATTAGAAAACTCAATAGAAAAGATATTACAGTAGAAATAGCAACTACTATAGTTCCCATCATTATTATTTTTGAAAATTCGGCCCTTTTACTAAAATAATAACTAAAAACTACACCAAGACCTGCAAACTGAACAATAAAAATAAATGCTCTCCACGGAGTAGCCAATATCATTAGCAAAATTGCAGAAGTAATCAAGGCCAATATTCCAGTATAAAAGTCTCTCCGAACAGCTACAACTATTATGGGTACAAGCCATACAAAAACTGTTATAACTTGAAATGGGGGAATGTAAAAACCAATTAAGGCAATCATTGCTGCTAAAGCAGCCATTAAAGCTCCTTCTATGTAGTTTTTTAACTTCATTTGACTATCCATGTCAATCAACGCTCCTATATACAGCTTTCTTGGTTTCTGATAGATTTTGCATTAGCAATGCATAAAATGCAAGAAACAAGAAGCATGAGAAAATCCTGAATCCTGCATCATGCCTCCTGCCTCTTTAACTTATATAAAAGGGAGCAAAGTTTTTGCTCCCCGTAATACTACTGCATTTATCCGATGGCTAACTCCACCTGAATAAAGAATCCTGTTTATTCGATTGTATATGGTAGTAATGCAATATGTCTAGATCTTTTAATAGCAGCTGTAAGCTGTCGTTGATGTTGAGCACAATTACCAGAAATCCTTCTAGGTAGAATTTTGCCTCTTTCTGTTATATGTCTACGTAAACGGTTTATATCTTTGTAATCAATATGCTCTACTTTATCAACACAGAAGCCGCAAACCTTACGCCGTGAGCGCCTACGATCTTTTTTCATGGTTTGCCTCCTTTATATTAGAATGGAAACTCACTATCATCTGGTATTCCAAGTTCTTCTCCGAAATTTGTGTCATTGGATGCTCCTACTTTATCCTTTGGCCAATCCAAGAATCGTACATTCTCTGCTACAACATCTGTAGCCTGCCTTTTGCTTCCATCTTGTGCCTCGTAGCTATTTATCTGTATACGTCCGTCAACAGCTACTAACCTGCCTTTACCAAGGTTTTTTGCACAAACTTCAGCTAGCTTACGCCAAACTACTATTCTGATGAAATCCGTTTCTCTTTCTCCTTGCTTATTAGCAAAAGGTCTGTCAACGGCAAGAGAAAAATTAGCGACAGGTATACCTGAGCCTGTATATCTTAATTCTGGATCACGAGTTAATCTCCCAATGAGAATTACTTTATTAAGCAACCAAGACACCCCCCAAATGAATTACCCTTTATCCTCTTCCACAACTTTTGTGTCTTCCACAACTTTTGTATCTTCTACAACTTTTATATCTTCTACAACTTTTGTGTCTTCTAATCGGACAATTAGATAACGAATAACATTCTCAGTTATCTTAAATACTCTTTCTAATTCCTGAGCCGCTGCAGGCTCACTCTGGAATAGAAGTAGTACGTAGTATCCATCTTTTATTTTCTTTACCTCGTAGGCCAATCTTCTTTTGCCCCACAAGTCCACTTTTTCTACAACCCCGCCCTGATCAACAATTATGTTTTTAAATCTTTCTATATTCTGAGTAGTCTCTTCTTCTGACAGTTCAGGATGTAAAATATACATACATTCATAATTACGCACTATTAACACCTCCTCCCTATGGTCTATGGCCCCATTTCTAAAATGGAGCAGGGAATACCATAAAAATTATAGCACAAGGCACCTTCTAACACAAGCTTGTTGAATAATAACTTCTAATTTTCTAATTACTTGTATAATATCCGTTCACTTATTTACTTATGAAGGAAGTTTGTCTTTAAGGTAGTTTTGTAAAGAAACCATCTTATATTCTTCCAACTCTGGTTGTTCAAAATTCTTTATACGCTGCTGAGCCTCTTCCCATGCAATTTCTATGGCATTTTTTTTCTTATCCTGCCAAGTACTCCAATTGCTTCTATCAGATACCATTGGAGTATAAAACTCAGTACGATACCTAGCCAAAGTGTCAGAGTGCTCTAGATAATGACCTCCAGTCACAACATCTTTGGCAAGAGAAATAGCATCATTTCTATCAACCATATTGATACCTTGAAGTATTCTTTTTATCCTACCGCTAATCTCCTCATCCCAAATCCATTTTTCTAAGCTTATTGTTAGGAAAGACTCCATGACACCTACACCATGTAGCACAATATCCACGCCATTTCCAAAAGTAAATAATAAATTAGTAGTCGCTTCTATCCCTGTTTGAATATCAACCTCTTTACTATCGGTAAGCCCTCCACCACCTCTATATGGAATACCATAATAATTGGCTAATTGTTTAAAAGCAGTAGTAAGCAAACCATATTCCGGAGCGCCTATACAGAGGTTCATTGTTTTCATGTCTGTAATAGTTGAGGTGTTTCCATATACTACAGGACTTCCTGGGTTAACCAGTTGAGTCACTAAAATACCTGTCATAATCTCTGCATTATTTTGGAGTATAGTTGCCCATAGACTAGTTGGAGATGTAAACCCAGCCATTGAACAGCAGGTCACCACTACAGGTTGATTATTTTTTGAGTAAACCCAAATAGCTTCAAGCATTCTCTCATCCCATGCCATTGGAGATAAAGCATTTACAACACCAAAGATAAAGCTGTCTTTTTCAGATGCCGGTTCAACTACTAGTTTTGCCATTTCAATACAATGTGTGGAAACTTTTGTACCCATAGACATTCCCATAAGGGGTTTATCACAATGCTGTAGCAACTCTTTCATGAAGACCAAGTGCTTGTATTCCTCCTTTATATCTGATGGATCTAATATACCAGCACATACAGCTTGTATCTGTTCACTAGTCTGAGCTAATTTATAGAAATCTACCACATTAGTTAACTTTCCTTTTCTTCTTCCTAATTTATGGTCATGAACAAATACTGGCCCTCCAGTAGGAGCCATAACTATTTCGCCTTTTCCAATAGTAATGCTGTTAACTCTTTTGCGAGCTGTAATTTCAAAGAAGCTTGGAGCTAATTTAATCATTTCTTCAATGAGATTTTTAGGAATCTTAACTATGTCCCCATTCCCAGTCACAGCACCATTTTCAACCAACAATTCTTTTGTTGCTTGATGGTGAATAGCAATACCACGATCATTCAACAAATCCATGGTTTGAAAATGTAGTTCTTCAATTTGATCTTTTGAAAAAACTTTCATATCCCAAAACATTAAAGATAAACCCTCCTTTCAATGTCCCCAACTTATGCAACTTATGAAACCTCCGTTTAGGAGGTTTAGTAGTTTCATTCATTAATTGTGCTTTTGCTAGAAACTATGTCTTTCACAGATTTCTCAAATTTGGGCCTTGAAATCATAAGACTTCTTGTACACCCAAGACATTTAATTCTAAAGTCAGCTCCTGTTCTAAGCACTTCCCACTTATCACTTCCACATGGATGAACTTTTTTCATCCTTACAACATCCCCTACTTGAAATGGATAAATCTTGTATTTACTCATAGAATTATTTCTCCCTTCCTTGATAAATAACCCTACGTGGATACGCAACAGCTGACTGTTCCACAGTATCAATGATTACTGGATTATTCATTACTACATCCATAGCTTCCTTTGTTCCTAAATTTTTTAAGCTTTTATACATTTGTTGTTTAATCTGATCAGATGACCCAGAAATTGCCTTTTCAAAAACGTTTTTAAAACTAATATCTTTTTTTCCTGCCAAATATTTTAAAGCTGCCACTCTAGTTTCAATGTTTGGCGAATCTAAGCATTTCAACATTTCCCCATTTATTTTATAATTTATTATGTCATTTGTTATATCGTTGGCTTTTTCAAATTCCAGAAGTCCAAGAATTTCTATAATAACTACATTGCTCAATTTTGGGTTGTTTATATTATTGATTAATTCTAAAGCAGCAATGGATCCATATCCAACAAGGATCTGCGCTAGTCTAGCAGGTAAACAAGAGCTATCTTCTTTCAGCTCTTTTACAGTCAATTCAACTACTTTTTTGTTTTTATATAAAATTAAGGTATGTGCAGCCTCAAACCGAATAGACTCTCTGTTATCAGCTAGCCTTTTAAAAATAAAATCTAAAGCTTTAAATGGTTTTAAAAGTCCTAATAAATCTAATGAAAAAAGAATTTCTTTTTCGCTTCCTTTATTTAACTTGTTATAGATCATCTTCATATAACCTATATCTTCTAACACAACAAGTAATTGTTTCTGTAGGTAGGACTCTAAATTTGGATATACTTCCTTTAAAACATAAGTTACCTCTTCTTCAGAAAGCTCTTGTAAGGAATTAATAACCCATGGGGAAATTTGTTGCTCCATTGATAAGAAATTTCTAATAAGCTTATCTACCTTTGCATTTTTGATTTTATTTTTTAGACTACCTAAAAAATTTCTCATTAACTCACCTGTTTATACACTAATTAATTTGTTATTATACATTTTTTCTACAATGGTATACATATTAGAAATACTTCCTACACAAAGCTTATCTTTTACCTGGTAATAATCTAGACAAGTTCCACAGGAAAGTATTTCTACTCCCTGTTTCTCTAATTGTATTATTTCCTCTAATACGTGGGAGCCTTCACAGGTCAGAATGATTGCGCTATTAATAAATATTATTGTTTTAGGTAGTGGATATGTCTCAGTTAACGTAAAGAAGAAGCTTTTTGCAAGTACTCTTCCTAACTCATCATTGCCTTTACCTATATACTGAGACGAAACTAATACCGCGATGTCTCTGCCAGAATCTATTTCTTCAAGCATAACATTTTCTTTTTTTATCCTGATATAATAATTATCTTCTTTCTTTTCAACCTCAACCGGATAATCAAAACTATTGGCAAGTCTTATTACATTATCTTTAGCTATATCATTATCTACAATAGTTGTTAAAACACCAGACTTTATTTCTTCTAAAGCCTTTTTAGTGCATATTACTGGCTTAGGGCAACCCATACCCCTCGCATCTACCAAATTATCCATTATTTTCCCTCCACAGTTATGTATTTTCCGGTGAATTCTAGTGCCTGGCCTATTATATAGCCTTCTACCCCTGCTGCTTGCAATCCACTAATTAAGTCCCTTGATCTATGAGAATCTACAGCAATCAAAAGGCCCCCAGCTGTTTGGGGATCAGCTAGAATATCCCTGTATACCTCATTCACATTTTTACTCCATTTTACTTTGGACTCTATATATTTTAAATTCTCTCGTGCCCCAGCTGGAACAATACCCATTTTTGCTAAATCAATTACTCCATCAATTATGGGTACTAATGATAATTCAACTTCAATGGTAACATTACTAGCCTCTGCCATTTCAATCATATGGCCAAGTAAACCAAACCCTGTTACGTCAGTACAAGCAGTAGCTCCCACTTCTATCATTACTTGACAGGCCTTATCATTTAAGGCAGTCATTACTTGGATAGCCTTTTTAATGGATTTTTCATCAGCAACATTTCCTTTGATTCCAGTACTTATGATACCTGTACCTATGGGTTTTGTTAAAACAATGGTCTGGCCAGGTTTTACACCTGCATTGGAAATAATCTTATTAGGGTCTATAAGAGCGGTTACAGAAAGTCCATATTTAGGTTCATTATCCTCAACGGTATGACCTCCAACAAGAACTGCTCCAGCTTCTTGTATTTTAGAACACCCTCCTTCGAGAATATCACCTAATACTTGAATATCCAAAAAGTTGGGAAAGCAAACTATATTCATAACTGTCAATGGTTTAGCACCCATTGCATAAACGTCATTGAGGGAATTGACAGCAGCAATTTGCCCAAATAGGTAAGGATCATCTACCATGGGAGTAAAAAAATCAAGTGTTTGGACTAGGGCAGTAGTTTCATTAATTTTATAGACACCAGCATCATCCAGTTTTTCCCCGCTGACCAGCAGGTTTGGGTCCTCAATTTTCGGTAATCTCCCAAGAATTTGAGAGAGTACTTGAGGACCGACTTTAGCTGCTCATCCAGCTGCCCTAACCATTTCTGTTAAACGTATTTTGTTAGCCTTCATGCCCTAACACCTCCCTTTATCTAGTATTTAATTATATATTACACGTTTTTTAATAGTTTTGCCAGCGGATACCATTTCTAGGCCTATTAAAACAACTAAATAATTTTGTTCATTCATGTACTTTATCAATAACTAAAGTTTTGTTAAACTAAAAGATATACGAGATTGAATCTATATCTTAGTACTGGAGGTCTTTTATGGATTATACAAAACTATCTAAGGAAGAACTTGAACAAAAACTTAAGGAGCAAAAAGAACTTCTTGAAGAAGTTGAAGCGGAAAGATATTATGTTTTGGGCAAAACCACCAGTCAACACGTTCCAGGATACCTTAATAAGGAGTATGCAAAAGAAACCGAGGAAATAAAGAAAAAAATCGAAGAAATAACAAAGGCATTATTATTGTAAGAATTAGAGCAAATGTAGCGCCGATCTAGAAAAAACTTGGCTATTGCCAAGTTTTTCTATGCATTATATACTTATTAACCCAAAGATATAGTTGCCTATTAGAACAAATAAATCCAATAAATAAGAAAACGCATAGGAGGATTCAATGATACCTGCTATACTACCATTTTGTGAAGCTGAAAGGATGACCATGGGTGAAAGTAATCCAAAAATTATCGCTAAGACTATTATATTAATTGTAAATCCCAAAGCCGCACCCGACAATTTATTTACTGGTCCAAGGGGAGTAAAAGCAAATAATCCAGATAAAAAATTAACTGCTAATTTAACTATAATTCCTGTAACTGCAAATAAAATAAGAAAGCTGAAGCCTTTAAGAAACATTCCTGCCAAACCATATGCTATTATTTCAGATAAGCTTACATCAAAATAATTACCGGTAACTATTAATTGCTCTATATTTTTAATTAAACTTGTTTTCAAAAAATCTGGCAGAGCCATTTCCTGGACCCCAGCATTTACTATAGCTTGACTAATATTTTCTGCTTCAAAGGAAAAATTGGGTAGCGGGAGAACCTTAATTATAATTTCTCCAAAACTAGCAACCACATCAAACTGCTTGTCCAAGTAACCTGCCAATGCTTGATTATATTTTACAGCTACTAGTATGCTAGCTATCCACCCAAACACACCACCTAGACTTCTTATAAGCCCATTTTTAAATCCCTTATAGGAACCCCAAACCACAATGAAAATTATAATAATATCAAAAACATTCACTTTCTCCCCTCCTAGTATTAGGGTAACTGTAACAAAATATTGGATATATCTCTCAATAGATAATGCACAATCCTTAAATATTCCAGCAGTTTTTTCTATTATACTATGTTATCGGAACATTTGGTAGAAATGCATCAATATTGCAGCTATTCCTCCTGCCATAAGGGGTCCAACAGGAATACCTCCAAAAAAAACAATACCAATAATACCACCAATTACCAGCCCAATCATTAGTCCGGGGGCATGTTGTAGCATATCCAATCCCTTGCCATTCATATATGTTGCAACAGCCCCACTCACAATAGCTATTAGACCAGGTATAGAGATAAAACACTTAAATATTTCTTTTACGGGAACTCTCCCAGCGGCAAATGGAACAAGGACTGATAACATTAAAAAAAGCAAGCCCATCTCCAATCCACGTCTTTCTATGATTGGAAACAACCTTTGCAAATTTGTAAAATGTATGAGCAACATAATAGCAGCGGCAGCGGCTACTACATTTGATCTTCCAACTATTCCAAGTATTAGAATAACTAGCATTAATACTGTAGCTGCATTCATGATATCGCTCCTTTACTTAATGGCCCTAGTGTAGTAATTTTTTAAAAATTAGGTTAAGGCTTTGTACAATATATGCAGTGGTGCTTAGTCCTATTCAGAAAGCTTCTACAATGGGAATAGGCCCTGCAATTAAAACAAAATTTGGCTTGCGCCAGTGGTTCTAGCATTGTGTCTTTTGCAATGCGTAGAAATACCAGTACTATAGTGCTCCAAGTCTTTAATGCAGATGGAAGCCTTAGTTTTGTGAATACTATTTACCGACAAAAGTTGAAGTTTCTGATAGTAAAAAACAAAAAAATTGGGCTAATTGCTTAACCCAATTTACGTATTAACAAAAAAGGAGGTTCAGTCCTCTATACTCTTTTCTACGGCCTTGATTATATTTTGATAGCCTGTACATCGGCACATGTTACCGGACATGCCCTTCTTAATATCTTCTCTGGATAGTTTTTTACCACTATCTAGAAGGGCTCTGGCAGACATTACAAATCCAGGAGTACAAAAACCACACTGTACTGCACCTTCATCTACAAAAGCCTGCTGTAATTTAGACAATTTACCCTCTGTTTCTTCCCCTTCAATAGTCTTTATCTCTTTACCGTCAGCCCATATAGCCAGGTAAATACAGGAATCAATTGCCTCCCCATTGACAAGCACCGTGCAGGCACCACATTCACCCACAGAACAACCTTTTTTCACGCCTTTTAAATTGAGTTCATTACGCAGTACTTCCAACAAGGATTCACGTACATCAACCTCCACAGTCACTTCCTTGTTATTTACTTTAAAAGTAATTTTTTTAGTAGTCATTATAGCTCCCCCCCGGCTTTGATAAAGGCTTCTTTAAATGCTCTCTTGCTCAATTCTTCAACCAATTGCAGTCTAAATTCCTTGGAAGCACGCCATGATGTTCTCGGATTCACCTCTGCGACAGCTGCTTTGCTAATTTCATCTAGCAATTCCTCACTAAAGGTTTTTCCAATTGCCAACTTTTCAGCCTTTCTGCAGCGAACAGGAGTAGGGGCAGCCACTCCAAAGGCCAGCCTGAAATCTTCAACCAACATTTTATCTTTTATTTTACAAACAACTGCACATCCTAGAGTAGCAATGTCCATGGCATTACGCATGGCGTACTTAATATAGTGGCCTCCAAAACCTCTGTAGTTTTCCTGGGAAAGTAACACAGCTGTTAGAATTTCATCATGTTGTAAATCTACTTTGCCAGGACCCTGATAAAAATCCTCAATAGCAATAATTCGGATGCCTGAGGCACCTTGAATTCTTAAACTAGCATCTAATGCAAAGAGAGTAGAAGCACTATCGGCAGAAGTAACACCATTGCAAATATTCCCACCGATGGTACCAATATTACGAATCTGAGGGCCACCTACCATCTCTACTGCTTCACCTAAAACAGGTACATTTTCTATAATTAGAGGATGATTAGCTATCTTGCTGAAAGTAGTACCTGACCCAATAACAATGGTACCATCTGCTTCATAGGAAATACCAGAAAGTTCAGGTATCCCATGAATACTTATCAATTCAGTATCTTCAATTTTCCCTCCGTGAATTTTAATTAACACGTCGCTGCCCCCAGCTATAAGGCGTGCTTTAGGATTTTCCTGCAATAATTGAATAGCTTCCTTGACGGAATGAGCCTCCTCAAATTTGACAATATTGTACATGTCATCACATCCTTTCTAAATCAATCCTGCATCTTTAAATTTATTAAATAGGGTTTGCGGGTTCATGGGTAATTGGTTACATTTAATACCTGTAGCATCGTAAATTGCATTTCTAATCGCCGGAGCCGGACTAATAGCAGGGGGCTCGCCTACCGACTTACTTCCATACGGGCCAGTTGGTTCATAGCTTTCTACAAAGCTGGCACCAATTTCAGGTGTATCCATGATTGTCTGTAATTTATAATCCAAGAGATTATTGTTTAAAGGTTTACCAGTTTTGGGATCGAAAAGCAACTGCTCAGAGAGAGCATACCCAAGTCCCATGCTAACGCCTCCATGTATTTGGGCTTCTGCTAGCTGCGGGTTAATTATTTTTCCGGCATCATGGACATTATAGATTTCTAGTACTTCTACTTTCCCTGTGGTAATGTCCACCTCTACCTCAGTAAAGGTACAGCCAAAGGAAAGCGCATTAACCCTGGCATTGTTGGAAACATCAGCAGTAATAGGTGCTGAAAAGACCTGGTTATAATAAGAATCCAGAGCTACTTCTGCAAGGGGTATGATTTGTTCACCATTATGCTTGTAGACAATCCAGGCATTAACTATGTCCATGGAATCAGCTGGAATATCTGTCATGCCCCAAGCATAATTCAAGACCTTTGTCTTGATCTCATCAGCTGCCTTTTTTACGGCCATACCTGAAATATATGTCTGACGCGAAGCATAAGATCCCGTATCAAATGGAGTAATATCTGTATCCTGAGTAGAAATAACATGAACCATATCCATTGGAATGCCAATAGCTTCAGTAGCAATTTGACCTAAAGCTGTATCGCTACCCTGTCCAATTTCAGTAGCACCTATCTGCAGCTGTATGGAACCATCCTGGTTTAAGACTATCCGTGCACCTGCTACTTCCAATCCTATGGGATGAGTACCAGAACCATAGCTGAAACAGGCCATACCAAGACCGCGTCGTTTCGATCCTTTTTCTAATGGTTTTTCACCTTTTTGTTTATCCTTCTTTTCATCCCAACGGATGAGTTCTTTACCCTTTGCAATACATTCCCTAATCTTGCAGCTTCCAGCCCGGATATTTGTAAGAGGATCCACATACCCTTCCTGCACAAGATTTTTTTTGCGAAACTCTATAGGGTCCAGACCAAGTGATATGGCTACATCTTCCATGTGAGATTCAAGAGCAAATTTAACCTGAGGAATTCCATAACCTCTCATGGCTCCTGCCACAGGCATGGTAGTATATACTGTAGTGGCATTAAATTTAATTGCCTCTTGAGAATAGAGATGTCTAAACTTTGTCCCTGAATTAGATACTACTCCATGTCCTTGGGAAGCATAACCTCCATTTAAAGAAACTGCTTCAAGTTCCCTAGCAACTATGGTGCCGTCTTTTTTTACACCAGTTTTAATTTTAAAATTTATAGCATGCCTAACCCTGGTCGCAACCATGCCTTCCTCTCTGGAATACTCCAGCTTAACAGGACGTCCATGTACAACAAGTGAAAGGAAGGCATTGAGGGGTTCCTGTACTGCGTCTTGTTTGTTGCCAAAACCACCACCCACATAAGGTTTAATCACACGAATCTTACCCCAGGGAATATCTAGTGCCTGCCCAACTATTCTTCTTACAATATGGGGTATCTGGGTAGAAGTGTTAATAACAATACGTCCATCACTTTCCACGTAAGCGTAAGAAATATGGTTTTCCAAATGACAATGCTGCACAGTACTGGTCTTAAATTCGTCTTCAAAAACATAATCTGCTTCTGCATAAGCTGCTTCTAGATCACCTAATTCATACCCGGTATTTTTAATAATATTTTTTGTCCCTTGATGTATTTCAACAGCACCTTCCTTGAGAGCATCTTCTGCTGTCAAAATTGGTTCATACTCTTCATATTCCACTTCAATCAGTCTCAATGCTTGTTCTGCAGTTAATTCATCTACTGCTACAACTGCGGCTATTTCATCACCATAAAAACGTACTCTCCTAGAAAGCAGGTTTCTATCTGCCACATCCTGATGATTGGGATCTTTAGAGTAGGGGTGGCCCGCTGTAGGGAAAGTGTGTCTGGGAACATCCTCATAGGTAACTATGGCCTCAACACCTGGAACAGTTCTGGCTTTACTGACGTCAATTCGTTTAACCCACCCGTTTGCAATAGTACTGCGTAACACCTTAGCCACTAAAACCTCTTTTAAAACGAGATCATCAACATATTTAGCTTGACCGCGTACCTTAGCAATGGCATCAATTCTTTTAATGCTATTTCCAACATTTAACATTATTCTCCCCCTAAATTGAAATAAGATCTTAATTATCAGTTAGATCAAACCAGATGATAAAACAAAACTTGGCTTGCGCCAGTAGTTCTAGCATTGTGTCTTTTGCAATGCGTAGAAATACCAGTGCAAAGCCGCCAGTAGTTCTAGCATTGTGTCTTTTGCAATGCGTAGAAATACCAGTGCAAAGCCGCCAGTAGTTCTAG
>Ga0209643_1000765_pt1 | contig 42496 bp, 39 predicted proteins | sample AutmiccBRH37_all_FD_187383 | JGI IMG/M metagenome (GOLD analysis project Ga0209643, IMG submission 187383) | Deep subsurface microbial communities from Mt. Terri, Switzerland - Autotrophic microbial communities BRH/37_all (SPAdes) (version 2) | ecosystem: Environmental > Aquatic > Deep...
TGGCCGGGCCCTTTGGGGGCCCGTCCGGAGGCTTGAGATGTCACGGCGTGGCGAAGGCGATGGCCTTCGCCAATGAAGCCGTGAAGGTCAGGCCACCTTCTCGAGGCTCACCTCGGGCGTAACCCCAAGCGCGTGGCACACGTCGCGGGTCAGTTGCGGGCGGTTCAGCGTGTAGAAATGCAGGTCCTCCACCCCCTCGCGCAGCAGCGTGTCGCACAGCTCGGTGCAGATCGCGGTCGACAGCAGCGCCTCGCGCCCGTCGCGCTTGGCGGTGGTGAAGGCCTCGTCGAGCCATGCCGGCACCTGCGTGCCGCAGCGCGCGGCGAAGCGCTTGGTGCCGTCCCAGTTCTCGATCGGCAGGATGCCGGGGATGATCGGCGCATGGATGCCGGCCGCGGCGCAGGCGTCGCGGAAGCGCAAGAAGGTCTCGGCCTCGAAGAAGAACTGGGTGATGGCGCTGCTGGCGCCGGCGTCGATCTTGCGTTTCAGCCAGGCCACGTCGGCGGCGGTATTGGCGGCCTCGGGATGCGGCTCGGGATAGGCGCCGACGCGCAGCTTGAAGCGCCCGGTCTCGGCCAGCGCGGCGATCAGCTCCACCGAATCCGCAAAGCCCTCGGGATGCGGGGTGAAGCGCGCCTGGCCCTTGGGTGCATCGCCGCGCAGGGCGACGATCTCGGTCACGCCGGCATCGGCATAGGATTGCGCGATCTCCATCGTTTCGGCGCGGGTGGCATCGACGCAGGTCAGATGCGCGGCGACGTTCAGCCCGTAGTTCTTGCCGATGGTCGTCACCGCCTCATGCGTCAGCTTGCGGGTGGTGCCGCCGGCCCCGTAAGTCACGGAAACGAAGGCAGGTTTCAGCGGCGCCAGCACCTGCACCGTCTCCCACAGCCGGAACGAGGCGTCGAGCGACTGCGGCGGGAAGAATTCAAACGAGATGCGCGGCGTGGTCATGATGGATTCCTTATGTTGCCCCCCTTGTGCCATAGCCGGCAAAGTGAGACAAATTCATAATCCTAATGATCAACATGAGTCTGGCAGCATAATGCACCTGGAACTGCGGCACCTGCGCTCGCTCAAGGCGATCCATGACACCGGCGGGCTGGCCCGGGCCGCCGAGACGCTGAACATCACCCAGTCGGCGCTGAGCCATCAGGTGAAGGGCATCGAGGACCAGGCGGGGGTGGAGCTGTTCGTGCGCCGGTCCAAGCCGCTCAAGCTGTCGGCGGCGGGGCTGCGGATGCTGCGCGCCGCCGAACGCATCCTGCCCGAGATCGAGGCGCTGGAGGAGGAGTTCCGCGGGCTGCGGTCGGGCCGGGCCGGGCGGCTGCATATCGCCATCGAGTGCCATGCCTGTTTCGACTGGCTGTTCCCGGTGCTGGAACAGTTCCGCCGCGCCTGGCCCGAGGTGGATGTGGACATCCGCCCCGGCCTCGCCTTCGGCGCGCTGCCGGCGTTGATGCGGGAAGAGGTGGATCTGGTGATTTCCTCGGACCCCGAGGATCTGCCGGGGGCGGTGTTCCATCCGCTGTTCGACTATTCACCCACTTTCATAGCTTCGTCCCAGAACCCCTTGGCCGCCAAGGCTTTTGTCGAGGCCGAGGATTTCCGCGACCAGACGCTGATCACCTACCCCGTGGACCGAGGCCGGCTCGACGTCTTCGCGCAGCTGCTGACCCCCGCCAAGGTGGAGCCGCGGGCGGTGCGGCAGGTGGAGCTGACGGCGGTGATCCTGATGCTGGTCGCCTCCAACCGCGGGGTGGCGGTGCTGCCCGACTGGGTGCTGCGCGAGGCGAAGTACCAGCCCGATTACGTGACGCGGCCGGTGACGGCGGCCGGGCTGACCAAGCGGCTTTATGCGGCGACGCGCAGCGTGGATGCGACGCAGCCCTTCATGGCGCATGTGCTGCGGCTGGCGCGGAGCGAGCCGGTGAAGCTGCAGCGGAGTTGATGGGGGGCGCCATTGGCCGACGCCGGGGGGCCGTCTGCCCCGCCCCATCGACCAAAGGCGGGGGGCCTTCTGCCCCCCGCGCCCCCCGAGGATACTTGGAAAAAGCAAAGGGCAAGGTGCGCCGGGCGGGGACTGGCGCGCTGTGACGGGTACAATTGCGCGGGTGACGGGGGCGAGGCGGAGGTCTAAGCCTTGCGGGCGCCGCGAACCGCGAGAGATCCCATGACTGCTGCCTCCCCCTCCATTCCCCCCTTGCCCAAACCCGGTGCGGCGGGGGCCACGGTGTTCCCGATCCTGCTGGCGATCAGCCTGTGCCACATGCTCAACGACATCATGCAGTCGTTGCTGGCGGCGCTGTACCCGATGCTGAAGACGGATTTCGCGCTGGACTATTGGCAGATCGGGCTGCTGACGATGGCGTTTCAGGTGACGGCCTCGCTGCTGCAGCCGGCCATCGGGATCTATACCGACAAGCATCCGCAGCCCTGGTCCTTGCCGGTGGCGATGGCGTCGACCTTTTGCGGGCTGTTGCTGCTGGCCTTCGCGCCGAGCTATCCGCTGCTGCTGGCGGGGGCGGCGATGATCGGCATCGGCTCGGCGATCTTCCATCCCGAATCCTCGCGCGTGGCGCGGATGGCCTCGGGCGGGCGGTTCGGGCTGGCGCAGTCGGTGTTCCAGGTGGGGGGCAATTTCGGCACCTCGCTGGGGCCGCTGCTGGCGGCCTTCATCGTGGTGCCGCTGGGGCGGCCGAGCGTGGCGCTGTTCTGCCTGCTGGCGATGGCGGGGATGATCATCCTGGCCCGCGTCGGGCGCTGGTACGGGCGCACGCTGGCGGCGGCGAGCCGGCGCGTGGCGGACCGCACGCTGCCGCTGCCGCGCAAGACGGTTATCCTGGCGCTGGTGGTGCTGGCCTTCCTGACCTTCACCAAGAACATCTACATGGCCAGCATCTCGAGCTATTACACCTTTTACCTGATCGAGAGTTTCGGGCTGGGAACCCAGCAGAGCCAGCTGATGCTGTTCCTGTTCCTTGGCGCCGTGGCGGCGGGCACGGTTCTGGGCGGGCCGGCGGCGGACCGTTTCGGCCCGATGCCGGTGATCTGGGTGTCGATCCTCGGCGTGCTGCCCTTCACGCTGGCGCTGCCGCATGTCGGGCTGGTCGGCAGCGGCGTGCTGTCGGTGCTGATCGGGGTGATCCTCGCCTCGGCCTTTTCCGCCATCGTGGTCTTTGCGCAGGAACTGGTGCCGGGCCGGGTGGGGATGGTGGCGGGCATCTTCTTCGGCTTCGCCTTCGGCATGGGCGGCATCGCGGCCGCCGTGCTCGGGGTGCTGGCCGACAGCCACGGCATCCGCTTTGTCTACCTGATCTGCTCCGGGCTGCCGGCACTGGGGGTGCTGACCATCCTTCTGCCGCGGCGGAGTGCGTTCGTGCGGGCCGGATAGCGGCGGGAAGGCCTTTCCTTTCGCCGCGCCGGCTTGTATAGGACCGCGCTTGAACAAAGGAGCCTTTGGCCATGCAGGGCAGCGCAAACCTCAACCTGATGATCAAGGCCGCCCGCAAGGCCGGCCGCAGCCTGGTCAAGGACTTCCGCGAGGTCGAGAACCTGCAGGTCTCTGCCAAGGGCCCCGGTGACTTCGTCACCAAGGCCGACCGCGAGGCGGAGCGGATCATCAAGGAAGAGCTGCGCGGCGCGCGCCCCTCCTATGGCTGGGTCGGCGAGGAGACCGGCGAAGAGGCGGGCGAGGACCCGACCCGGCGCTGGCTGGTCGATCCGCTGGACGGCACCACCAACTTCCTGCACGGGCTGCCGCATTGGTGCGTGTCGATCGCGCTGGAGCACAAGGGCGAGATCGTGTCGGCCGTAGTCTTCGACCCGGCCAAGGACGAGATGTATCGCGCCGAGAAGGGCCAGGGTGCCTGGATGAACGAAAGCCGGATCCGGGTTTCGGGACGCCGGCACATGATCGAGGCGATCTTTGCCACCGGCGTGCCGTTCGCCGGGCGTGGCACTCTGCCGGCGACGCTGCAGGACCTCGCCCGGCTGATGCCGGTCTGCGCCGGGGTGCGCCGCTGGGGCGCGGCGGCGCTCGACCTCGCCTATGTGGCGGCCGGGCGCTATGACGGCTATTGGGAGCGCGGGCTGAATTCCTGGGACATCGCGGCGGGGCTGCTGCTGGTCAAGGAAGCCGGCGGCTTTGTCGGTCCGGTGCGCGAGGGGCGCGACATGCTCGAGTCGGGCTCGATCATCGCCGGCAATGGCGAGCTTTATGAGCCGCTGTGCAAGATCCTGCGCGAGCCTGCTTAAGGCCGCGCATCGGACGGGTGGTTGACCCCGTCGCTCCACTCCACATCGCCGAGGTCGCGAGGGTTCAGCCCCTCGAGGCAGGCGACGTTCACCCCCAGCTCGTTCGGGTTCGACCGGCGGCGGTGGTAGATGTAGATGCCGCAGACCGCGCAGAAATGGTGCTGCGCGGTGTTGGTGCCGAACTGGTAGAGCGTCAGTTTGTCCTGCCCTGTCAATATGTTTACCCCGTCCAGCGGCGCGGTCACGGCGATGGCGCCGCGGCGGCGGCAGAAGGAGCAGTCGCAGCGGCGGGCGGTTGCCAGCCCCTCGGGCACCAGCGTCACCGTGAACTGGATGGCGCCGCAATGGCAGCTGGCGGGGTGGCCTTGGCGGATCTCGGGGAGGGTCATCTGCGGCGTCTCACGGTTGGGATGCGGGTGGGCGAGTAGCGCGCCTCGGGATGCGGCGGCAGCCCTTGGGTGCGCGACCAGAAGCCGGGGCCGCCGCGGCGCAGCCAGAGCGGCAGGGCCAGCGCGAGGCCGGCCAGGAACCCCCCGGCATGGGCCCAGTAGGCGACGCCGCCGGTGGCGGGGTCGGTGGCGGTGCCGTTGAAGAGTTGCAGGGCGAACCAGAGGCCGAGCATGACCCAGGCCGGGACCGGGAAGACCCGGAAGAAGATGATGAAGATCACCAGCACGTCGATGCGGGCGCGGGGGAACATCAGCAGGTAGCCGCCCATGACGCCGGCAATGGCGCCGGACGCGCCGACGGTGGGGATGTAGCTGTAGGGGTCCGCCATCAGATGCGCCAGCCCGGCCGCGATGCCGCAGGCGAGGTAGAAGCCGAGGAAGCGGGCATGGCCCATCTCGTCTTCCAGATTGTCGCCAAAAATCCACAAAAACAGCATGTTGCCGGCCAGATGCATCAGCCCACCATGCAGGAACATCGAGGTCACGAGGCCGGACCAGCCATAGCCCTCGGCGATGAATCCGGGGACCAGCGCCCAGTCGGACCAATAGGCCAGCAGCGCAGCCTCGTCGGAAAACAGCGGCCAGGACTGCAGGAACACGGCCACATTCACCGCGATCAGCGCCCAGGTGACGTAGGCCGGATGGCGCGAGGGGTTGTGGTCTCGGATCGGGAACATGGGGGAAGGGTGGCGAGTCCGGAGGGCCGCGTCAAGCGCGGGGAGGGGGGCTGGAAAGCGTATGGATAGGATATGGGAGGCGTATGGGTGGGGGAGGGGGGCACGGCCGGAAAATTTACCGGCGCATCCCACGGCAGCGTCCAGGCAACCGATCTTGTTGCCCATGTCGAGCGTGTTCAACTTCGTTGATCAGGGGCACCTTGCCAGCAGCGGGGTTCGGTGAAAGAATTGGCCATGCTGTAAGGAAGTGGGTGCCGCAAGAATGATACCTCAGTCTGTCATGATCGGTTTAGTAGTCGCGGTGGTTGGGTATTTTCTCCAACAACGGTCTTGGCGCAACTCAAAGAGGGAAGAGATTCGTCAGAAAGAGTTCGATGAATGCATGAAGATAATCGAAAGCTTGGCTCGCGCCTTCGATAAGAGGATTGTTGCCACGTCTGAGTTCATCTCTCTGGTTGATAAGAGTGAACTAAAAGAAGAGGATCGTCAAAAATTTAAGGAGTGTGTCTATGAATGGATGCACGAATTTTCATCTTTTAAGGCTAAGATCTATCACTACTTTGGAAGAGAGAAAATGCTGGAGTTCGAGAATGTCGTCCACTTCTCGCTCCGCGAAGTTAGCGAGATTGCGTCGAGGACTAATCGCTTGGGAAAGGATGGGCTCAGTCTAGAACATTTGAAGGAACACAATGAGCTGCCCGCGCGGATGGACATTGCTCGATACAGAGCATTTAGGTTTTTGAGAGACCTAAATGAAATGGTCGGAAATGAGGAGGTTGGACGGACTTCTCTCTACAATAATATCGAAGTTGGAAGCCTTGACCTGATTTCGAGAACCTATCTTATTCAAAGATTGCTGGGTATGAAGTCCTGACCATTTTTTGCGACACTCATCTTGTATCTGACACGAGCGGCCCACCTGGGCGCGATGCTGACTGCAAGATCTAGAATGTCATCTGGGTCCATACTCCGGGTTACCCGTGCGCCGTAGGCATCCCATACAATCTTGGGGAACGGGAGTGGAAAAAGGCTGGCGATAAATGCTGATTGCTTGTGATTGAGTTCGGATGCGGGAATTCCGAAGCATTTCTGCGCAGCAACTTCGCACCCTTCCATCCTGTAGCCCAAGTATGCGTTGTAAATGTAATAGTTCAAGATCTGACGCTTTGGCTTGTGAGAGTTCAAGCAATAAGCCAGGAAGATTTCCTTAAGTTTTCTCGATGGCGTTCTCTCATATCGCTTAAGCGATATCCTCACTACCTGTTGGTCAATTGTGCTCATCCCGCCCATGGAGCCTTTTGTGACCATTCTCTTGGCGCCCCTAGCAAAAGAACGTAGCTCTGCACCAGCATGACAGAAGAACCTTCGATCCTCTAGGTATAAGACTGTCAATTCAAGCGTTGTCAAACTGGCTGAATCTGGAAAAATCGAGTGATCGAATACAAATCCGTAGTCGCTGTTTGTAGAAATGTCCGACTTGACTTTGTCCAGGTCATTGTTCAGCGCTAGGAGCAGGCGCTTGAAGCTCCAAGAGATTCTTGGCCAGTTATTGTTCCGGTCGCTTACTCTCATAATTGTCTTATCTATCAAATTAGGTTGCCAAGACAGTTGACACTAGGTCCGTACCCAAGGCAAGGCCCCACACTGACGCGCGGCCATGCGCGCATCTGCTACCCCCTCACCCCGCCTGCACCAGCAACTCCGCATTCCCACCCGAGGCCGTCGTGTCGATGCACACATGCCGCTCCAGCAGGGCATGGGCCCGGTCGGGGGCGGAGGTGATCAGCGGCAGGATCGGGCCGGGGCGGGTGGCGAGGGCTTGCGCCATCGCCCGGGCCTGCGCGTCCGGGCCCCAGTAGAGTACGCCGGAGAAGCCTTGCAGCCGGGTCAGGGCTTCGGGGGGGATGCCGGGGGCCTCGACCGCCGTGCCGCCGAGGGCGCGGATGGCGGCGGCTTGCGCGGCGGCGGCCTCCGCTCCCGGGCCGGCGCAGAGCAGGGGGGCGCGGGGGTGGAGCGAGAGGCGGTTGGACTCGCCGGTGGGGCCGGGGAGGGCGTGGGTCTCCACCGCGGCGCTCGGGGCGGCGGCGGCGGTCAGGCGGGCCTGCAGGGCGGGCTCGGCTTCGGGGGCGGCGGGCTCGGCCGTCACCTCGATCCGCGGCGCGGCGGTGAAGCGGGGCAGGTAGTCCGGCCCGCCGGCCTTGGGCCCGGTGCCCGACATCCCCTCGCCGCCAAAGGGCTGGCTGCCGACCACGGCGCCGATCTGGTTGCGGTTGACATAGAGGTTGCCGACCTGCAGCGCCGCCGTCACCTCTTGCACGCGCCCGTCGATGCGGCTGTGGATGCCGAAGGTGAGGCCGTAGCCGCTGGCATTGATGGCGGCTACGACCTTGGGGAGGTCTGCCGCGCGGAAGGGGACGACGTGGAGGATGGGGCCGAAGATCTCTTCCTTGAGGTCCGCGATGCCGCCGATGCGCAGGATCGCGGGGGCGGCGAAGGTGCCGGTGGCGGGGGTGGCGAGTTCCTTGACGAGGCGGCCCTCGGCGCGGGCCTTGGCGACATGGGTGCGGATCTTGTCCAGCGCGGCGGTGTCGATGACCGGGCCGATATCGGTGGCGAGGTGCCAGGGGTCGCCGAGGACCAGCTCGTCCATCGCTCCCGCCAGCATGTGGAGGAGGGGGGCGGCGATGTCCTCTTGCACGTAGAGGATGCGCAGGGCCGAGCAGCGCTGGCCCGCCGACTGGAAGGCCGAGGCGACGATGTCGCGGACGGCCTGTTCGGGCAGGGCGGTGGAATCGACGATCATGGCGTTGATGCCGCCGGTTTCGGCAATGAGGGGCGTGCCGGGGGCGGTGGCGCTGGCCATCGCGGAGCGGATGGCGCGGGCGGTGGCGGTGGAGCCGGTGAAGACGGTGCCGGCGATGCGCGGGTCGGCGGTGAGGGCGGCGCCGATGCTGGCGCCGGGGCCGGGCAGCAGTTGCAGGGCGGTGCGCGGCACTCCGGCCTTGTGCAGGAGGCGGGTGGCGAGATGGGCGATCAGCGGCGTCTGCTCGGCGGGTTTTGCCAGCACGGCATTGCCGGCGGCGAGGGCGGCGGCGATCTGGCCGGTGAAGATGGCGAGCGGGAAGTTCCAGGGGCTGATGCAGGTGACGGTGCCGCGGGCGGGGGCGGTGAGGGTTGCGCCTTGCGCGGCGTAGTAGCGCAGGAAGTCCACCGCCTCGCGCAGTTCGGCGACGGCGTCGGGCAGGGTCTTGCCGGCCTCGCGGGCGAGGAGGGCGAAGATTTCGCCGAAGTGGTCCTCGTAGAGGGCGGCGGCGCGGGTGAGGATTTCGGCGCGGGTTTGGGCGGGAGCGTTCCAGGGGGCAGCGGCGGCGAGGGCGGTTTCGGCATCAGCCTTGGTGGCGAGGGTGGCATGGCCGATGAGCGCGCCGGTGGCGGGGTCGTGCAGCGGCTGGGGATCGGCAGCGGCGAGGGGCCCAGCGATCAGCGGGGCAACCTGTGGCGTCGTGTGAAGGAAGGGCGCGCGGGCGGCCTCGATCTGCGCGAGGGTGCCAGCGTCGGTCAGGTCGAAGCCGCGGCTGTTGGCGCGGTCCGGGAACAGGGCCGGGCCGGGGCGGATCGCGGGGTTGCCGGCGCCCGGCAGCAGCGCCTCCACCCCAGCGAAGGGGCAGGCGGCGACGGTTTCGGGCGGCACCTCGGCATCGACGATCTGGTGCACGAAGGAGGAGTTGGCGCCATTCTCCAGCAGCCGCCGCACGAGGTAGGCGAGCAGGTCGCGGTGGGCGCCGACGGGGGCGTAGATGCGGCAGCGCGTGCCCTCGGCCCGGTGGACGATGTCATGCAGCCGCTCGCCCATGCCATGCAGGCGCTGGAACTCATAGGCGGCGGGGTCGGTGGCCATCTCGAGGATCGCGGCGACGGTATGGGCGTTGTGGGTGGCGAATTGCGGATAGATGCGGTCCGTCATCGCCAAGAGCTTGGCGGCGTTGGCGATGTAGCTGACATCGGTGGCGGGTTTGCGGGTGAAGACCGGGAAATCCGCCAGCCCCAGCACCTGCGCGCGCTTCACCTCGGCGTCCCAATAGGCGCCCTTGACCAGCCGCACCATGATGCGGCGGTCGTATTTCGTGGCCAGCGCGTGCAGCCAGTCCAGCGTGGCCCCGGCGCGGCGGCCATAGGCCTGCACCACCACGCCGAAGCCGTCCCAGCCCGCCAGCGCCGGATCGGCCAGCACCGCCTCGATCACCTTCAGCGACAGGGTCAGGCGGTCGGCTTCCTCGGCGTCGATGTTGAAGCCCATGCCGGCCGCCGCCGCCGCGCGGGCAAGGCCCTGCACCACCGGCACCAGTTCGGCCATGACGCGGACCTCTTGCGAGACTTCGTAGCGCGGATGCAGCGCCGAGAGCTTGACCGAGATGCCGGGGTTGCTGCGCACGTCGCCCGTCGTGCAGGCGCCGGCGATGGCGGCGATGGCGGCAGCATAGCTTTGGGCATAGCGCGCCGCATCCTCGCCGGTCTTCGCGGCCTCGCCGAGCATGTCATAGCTGTAGGTATAGCCCTGCGATTCCAGCTTTTCGGCGCGGGTCATCGCCGATTTGATGCTTTCCCCCAGCACGAACTGGCGGCCCATCTCCTTCATCGCGCGGGCGACGGCAGCGCGGATCACCGGCTCTCCGAGCCGCCGGATCGCGGCGCGCAGGTGGCCGGTGACGCCCGGTTCCCGCTCATCCAGAACCTTGCCGGTCAGCATCAGCGCCCAGGTCGAGGCATTGACGAGGGTGGAGGCAGAGCCGCCGAGATGGCGCGACCAGTCCGAGGGGGCGATCTTGTCCTCGATCAGCGCGTCCATCGTGTCGGCATCGGGCACGCGCAGCAGCGCCTCGGCCAAGCACATCAGGGCGATGCCCTCGTCGGTCGACAGGCCATATTCGGCCAGGAACACCTCCATCAGCCCCGGCCGCGCATCGGCACGAATGGCGCGGACGAGGTCCGCGCCGCGCTTGGCGATGCGAACGCGGGTGGCGGCGTCCAGCCCGGCGCTGGCGATCAGCCCCGCCAGCAGCGGCCCCTCGGCTGCAAGTGTGCCAGAGTCGAGGCGGTGCCAGATGTCCTGCATGGGGGATCCTGTGGGGCGAGAGGGGGGTGCTACTGGGTATATGGGAAGGCTGGGGGCAGGCTTGCAATCCCGTCACTCTACCGGCAAATCTGAAGGCGGTTCGCCTGTAGAGAGCTGTATGGCGGGCGATCCACCCGATTTGTGAGGTTCTGACATGGCCAATGACCTTCCCGCTCTCGACCGCTTCGACGCCGCGATTCTGCGCGAGCTGGCGGCGGACGGGCGCCTTGCCCATGCCGAACTCGCGCGGCGGGTCGGGCTGACCAAATCCCCGGTGCAGGCGCGGGTGAAACGGCTGGAGCAGGCGGGCTACATCGCCGGCTACCGGGCGCTGCTGAACCCGATCCGCATGGGGCTTGCCCATGTCGCCTTTGTCGAGGTGCGGCTGTCCGACACCCGCGAGGCGGCGCTGCAGGGCTTCAACCGCGCGGTGCGGGGCGTGCCGGAGATCGAGGAATGCCACATGATCGCGGGCGGCTTCGATTACCTGCTGAAGGTGCGGACGGGGGATATTTCCGACTATCGCAGGGTGATGGCAGAACGCATCTCCAGCCTGCCGCATGTCGCCTCCACCTCCACCTATGTGGCGATGGAGACGGTGAAAGAGGCGGGGCTCTAGAAGCGCGCGGTCATCAGCACCCGGTCCGCGCCGATCAGCTGCAGCGCGCCGTCCTCGGTGAAATCGAAGCGCTCCGTTTCCTGCAGCGCGGTCAGGAAATCCGCCTCCATCCGCATCAGGGCCGGCGGGCAGGCCATGCGGGTCAGCGCGGCGGGGCCGAAGCGCAGGCCCTCGCCGGTCAGTTCCGCGCTGCTGGTGAAGCTGTTGCAGCCGGTGCGGCCCGCGACGCGGCCAAGCGGCAGGAAGGTGAGACTCGCCGCTGCGCTGTCGGGGATGCCGCGGCCGCCGATATCCTCGACCTGCCAGGTGACGCCGGTCAGCAGCGCCAGGGGATCGCCGCCGCAGCCGTGAAGTTCGTCTTCCGCCTGTATGGTGACGGTGGCGGGGTGGGGCATCCCGGTGGCGGCGTCGCGGCAGAGCCGGCCCGAGACGGTGAAGGCGAGGCCGCCCGGCAGGGTGTAGCGGCGCCCGGCGCCGGCGGGGTCCGGCGCGGGCAGGTCTGCGGTCAGCGTCGTGGCGCCGTAGTCGCCGGTATAGGAGACGGTGCCGGCGTCGATGACAAGGCTCCAGCCCGGCTCGCTGCCGGTGGCACGGAACGGCGCGAGGCCCGGAAGCTCGGCCCGGCAGTCCGGCAGCCGGGTGCCGCGAAGGCTGACGGTGAGCGTGTTGCCGTCAAGGGTGGCGAAGGTGCCGGGATCGGCAGGGTCGGCGAAGCTGCCGGCATCGCCCTGCGCAAGGTCGAAATACGTGGCGCCGATGCGCAGCCGGGCGCCCTCGGCGGTATAGCCGAGCTCCAGCCCCGCCTCGCCGCAGCGGAAGCGGGTGGCAAAGCCCATCGGCCGGTGCGGGCGCAGCCGCAGGGTGCCAAGGTCCAGCGGACCGGTGCCGGCGGTAATGGCCAGCGGCTCGGCGGCCCAGAGCGGCGCGCCATTGGCCAGGACCGCCGCTTGCAGGGTCAGCGCGGTTTCGTCCGGCGCGGCCAGCTGGAACGGCAGCGGCACCTGCGCGCCGTCCAGCGGCTGGCGCAGGTCGGCGACGATGGCGCCGGCGGGGTCCATCAGGTCCAGCGCCAGCTCGGCACCCTCGGGCAGGGCGATGCGCTGCGGGTAGGCGGCGCTGCCGGTCAGCAGGCGCTCGGCCAGGGCCGGGGAGGCGGCGAGCAGGGCGGCGAGGGCGAGGGCAAGACGCATCGGCGGGCTCTTGGCTGCGGAGAGGGTTGGCGCAGGCATAGCGCAGGCGGGGGCGCGAGGCCAGCGGGGGAGGGGCGTGTTGGCCTGCGGTCTGGCCCACCCGCGCCCGGCCGTCAGACTTCGCCGCTCCTTTGTTCGGGCGGGACAAGGCGAAGCACTGCCTCGCCCCCGCCCGCCTGTGGGACATGTCGCCCGGAGCCGCTGGCGATACGAGACCGTGGTAGGACAGCGCCCGACCTGGCGGGCGAGAAGCGCCCGCCGGGGGCGGGGCGGGCGCTGGCCGGGCCCTTTGGGGGCCCGTCCGTGAGGGATGACAGGTTACGGCTTGGCGAAGGCGATGGCCTTCGCCAAGGATATGGGCGGAGCAGGAAGCTTGCCCAACGATCTAGCAGAGCCGAAACCCCGCCTCCCGCCCGCTTCCCTTCGCCCCTCCCCCCCGTTATGGTCCGCGCCAGAGCCGGGCCTGCTGCCGGTTCATGCGGCCCGCGTGGTGGAACGGTAGACACAGGGGACTTAAAATCCCTCGGCCCTGGCCATGCCGGTTCGAGTCCGGCCGCGGGCACCAGCTGCCCTGACCGCCGCAAGACCGAGGCCAGCCTGGCCGCATTGGCCCGGCGCTCCCCTTCCGCCGCTCTGATTCCAGTTGCTTTCGGGCCGGTTCGGGCTCATATTGAAGGGGCTACGTTATCTCTATCGATCCCTGTCTCGCTTCATCGGCTGCAGTCCTATCGATTTTGAACTGACAGAGCCGGGCCGTCGCAATGGTGCGGGCGGCATATGTGAAGGAGACATCACGATGGCCACCGGCAGCGTGAAATGGTTCAACACCACCAAGGGCTTCGGCTTCATCGCCCCGGACGGCGGGAAAAAGGACATCTTCGTCCATATCTCGGCGGTCGAACGTGCGGGCATCCGTCAGCTGAATGACGGTCAGAAAGTGACCTTCGACATCGAGACCGGCCGCGACGGCCGCGAATCCGCGACCAACCTCGCGCTGGCATAATCGCCACGCAGGCAGCGGCAGGGCATTGGCCCGCGATGCGTGCAAGATCTGGACGGGGAGGGCGCAGGCCCTCCCCGTTCGCATTTCGGGGCGATGCGCGGTTGCCATGCGGCAGCGCAGCATGGCAAGGTGCGCGCAACTGCGGCCCCGGGGCCGCGACGGATCAGGACGGGCAGGACCATGAGCGGCCAGGAACAGCTCCACGACACGACCACCTCGTTCAGCGCCTCGCTGCGCGCAACCATCGCGGGGATCGGCGGCGAGACTATCACCCTGCGCCGGCTGATCGAGGCCATTGGCGAGCAGGGGCTGCTGCTTCTATGCGGCATCGCCTCGCTGCCCTTCCTGCTGCCGGTGTCGATCCCCGGGGTCAGCACGGTCTTCGGCCTGGCCATCGTGCTGGCCGCGCTGGCGATCACGCTCAACCGCCTGCCCTGGCTGCCGCGGCGGGTTCTGGACCGGGAAATGCCCTCGGACAAGCTACGCGCGGCGCTGGGGCGCGGGCTGGACATGGCCGCCAAGGTAGAGCGCTTCGTGCGCCCGCGCCTGACCGCGCTGACCCGGTCGGGCGTGGTGTCGCGCTTCAACGGGCTGATGCTGATGCTGGCGGGCGTGTTGCTGATGGCGCCGCTGGGGCTGGTGCCGTTTTCCAACACGCTGCCGGCGGTTGCGGTGCTGCTGCTGTCGATCGGCATGATGGAACGCGACGGGGTGATGGTGCTGGCCGGCTATGGCTTCATCGGGCTGACCATCGGCTATTTCGCGGTGCTGGCGCTGCTGGCGGTGCGGGCCGGGCAGGGCATCGGCGCGGCGCTTGGCGGGTGAGCGACTCACGCGGGTGTGACCCGCGGGGCGTATCTGGCGCTGGCAATCTGCGATAGGATCGTGCCATGACCTCACATTCCCCGAACGCCCTGTCCGCCGCGCGCCCGCGCTTCGTCCGCGACGGCTATAGCCGCGCCGAGCGGCTGAGCGATGCCGTGATGCACATTTCCGGCCTGACGGCCTCGCTGCTGGCGGTGCCGGTGCTGGTGACGCTGACCGTGGTGCTGCGCGGCGATGCCACCGCCGTGCTCGCCACCTCGATCTATGGCGCGACGCTGATTGCGATGATCCTGTGCTCGGCGCTGTATCACATGGTGCCGCAGGGCAGCTGGACGCTGGTGCTGCGCCGGCTGGATCATGCGGCGATCTACCTGAAGATCGCCGGCACCTATACGCCGTTCACGCTGCTGGCGGGCGGGCAGGGCTATCTGCTGGCCGGGCTCTGGGGTGCGGCGGCGGCGGGAACCGGGCTGAAGATGGTCTCGCCCGAGCGGTTCCGCTGGGTCGCCCTGTCGCTGTATCTGGGAATGGGCTGGGTCGGGGCCGTCGCGGGATGGGGCGTGTTTTCAACGGTTTCCGCGCCGGTGCTCATGTTGATCGTGATCGGCGGGCTGATCTATACCGCGGGCGTCGGCTTCTTCTTGTATGAGCGGCTGCCGTTCCACAACACGATCTGGCACGGCTTCGTGCTGGTGGCGAGCATGGTATTCTACGCCGCCGTCACGCTTCATGTTTTGGTGCCGGCGGCATAGACCGCCGGCACTGGGTCACGTTCTTGCGCCTGTGGCCTTAGCTGCGCACGCCCGAGAAGCGCTTTTCCCAGTCCTCGCGCTCTTCATCCGTGATCTTGCGGAACAGGTTTTCGGGCGTGGTGAAGGCGTGGCCGGCGGGCAGGGTTTCCAGCGCCGTGGCGACGTCGCCCGGCCAGCTGCGGTCGGTGGTGCCCATCGCCTCCAGCATCACCGCAGCGGCATCGGGGATGAAGGGCTCGGACAGCACCGCATACAGCCGCACGAGGTTCAGCGACAGCCGCACCATCGCCGCCGCCCGCTCGGGCTCGGTCTTGACCACGGTCCAGGGGGCGGCCGATTGCAGGTATTCGTTGCCGGCGGCCCAGATTGCGCGCAGCTCGGCCGCGGCCTTGCGCACCTCCATCGCCTCCATGTGCGATTCATAGGCCCGCACGCGGGTTTCCAGCTCGACGACCAGCGCCGCCGCCCGCTCGCCCGTCTCGCCGCCCTCGGGCACCACCTCGCCGTATTTCGAGCGGCAGAACTTGGTGATGCGGCTGACGAAATTGCCCAGAACGTCGGCCAGGTCCTTGTTCACCGAGGCCTGGAAATTCTCCCAGGTGAACTCGCTGTCGCTGCTTTCGGGGGCGTGGCTCAGCAGCCACCAGCGCCAATAGTCCGGTGGCAGGATCGACAGCGCCTGGTCCATGAACACGCCGCGGCCCTGGCTGGTAGAGAACTGGCCGCCATCGTAGTTCAGGTAGTTGAACGACTTGATGTAGTCCACGAGCTTCCACGGCTCGCGGCTTCCCATGATCGTGGCGGGGAAGCTGAGGGTGTGGAAGGGCACGTTGTCCTTGCCCATGAATTGTACATACCGAACATCCTCGGCGCCCTTGTCGGTGCGCCACCAGCGTTCCCAGTCTTTATCCAACTTTCCGGTGGCATCGGCCCATTCGGCGGTCGCGCCGATATATTCGATGGGCGCGTCGAACCAGACGTAGAAGACCTTGCCCTCCATCCCCGGCCAGTCGGCATCGCCCTTCTTCACCGGCACGCCCCAGTTGAGATCGCGGGTGATGCCGCGGTCCTGCAAGCCGTCGCCGTCATGCAGCCATTTCTTGGCGATCGAGGTGGTCAGGATCGGCCAATCGGTCTGCCGGTCGATCCAGGCGTCGATCTCATCCTTCAGCAAGGATTGCCGCAGGTAGAGGTGCTTGGTCTCGCGCACCTCCAGATCGGTGGAGCCCGAGATGGCCGAGCGCGGGTTGATCAGGTCGGTCGGGTCCAGCTGCTTGGTGCAGTTCTCGCACTGATCCCCACGCGCCCGTTCGTATCCGCAATTCGGGCAGGTGCCCTCGATATAGCGGTCGGGCAGGAAGCGGCCATCGGCGATGGAATAGACCTGCTTTTCCGAATGCTCCTCGATGAAGCCATTCTCGGCCAGCTTGCCGGCGAAATGCTGGGTGAGCGCCCGGTTGCGGGCGCTGGAGGAGCGGCCGTAGTGGTCGAAGGACAGCCGGAACCCGCGCGCGAGGTCAGCCTGCACCTCATGCATCCGGGCGCAATAGGCATCGACCGCCTCGCCGGTCTTGGCGGCGGCCAGCTCTGCGGGCGTGCCATGCTCGTCAGTGGCGCAGATGAACATCACCTCATGCCCGCGGGCGCGCATGTAGCGGGCATAGAGATCGGCGGGCAACTGGCTGCCGACGAGGTTGCCGAGGTGCTTGATGCCGTTGATATAGGGCAGTGCCGAGGTGATCAGAATCCGTGCCATTGCCGCGCGCCTATCCTTTGGTGTCGCTGCGCGATTTACAGGCGTTGCGCGGGAAGGGCCAGAGGGTTGCGCGGCGAAGCGTCATGGGGTGGGCCGCCGAGGGGGGATTGCGACACGCCCATGTCGCAGCCGGACGGGGAATTTATCGCGCCCCGTTGAAAACTCCGCCGCAACCGGGTTCACTGAGCCGTAAGCAATGGGGGCAGACATGCGCTATTCCGGGCTGAGGGTGATCGCCGAGGGGCTGCGGGGCAACCGTGGCTGGAAGCCGGTCTGGCGCGAGCCCGATCCGAAGCCAGACTATGACATGCTGATCATCGGCGGCGGCGGGCATGGGCTGTCCACGGCCTATTACCTGGCGAAGAACCACGGCATCCGGAATATCGCGGTGCTGGAGAAGGGCTATCTCGGCGGCGGCAATATCGGGCGCAACACCACCATCGTGCGCGCCAACTACTTCCTGCCCGGCAACCAGGAGTTCTACAGCCACTCGCTGAAGCTGTGGGAGGGGCTGGAGGCCGAGCTGAACTACAACGTCATGCACAGCCAGCGCGGGCTGATCAACCTGTTCCACTCGGACGGGCAGCGTGACGCCTTCGCCCGGCGCGGCAATGCGATGATCACCCAGGGCGACGATGCCGAACTGCTGGACCGCGACGGGGTGCGGGCGCTGCTGCCCTATCTCGATTTCGACAACACCCGCTTCCCGATCTATGGCGGGCTGCTGCACCGGCGCGGCGGCACGGCCCGGCACGATGCGGTGGCCTGGGGCTATGCCCGCGGCGCGGACCGGCGCGGCGTGGACCTGATCCAGAACTGCGAGGTGACGGGGATCGACATCTCTGCCGGCCGCGTGACGGGCGTGCAGACGACGCGGGGCGCGATCCGGGCCAAGAAGGTGGGGATCGTCGTCGCCGGCCGCTCCAGCCAGGTCGCGGCGATGGCCGGGCTGCGGCTGCCGATCGAGAGCCATATCCTGCAGGCCTTCGTCACCGAGGGGCTGAAGCCGGTGATCGACCATGTCATCAGCTTCGGCATGGGCCATTTCTACATCAGCCAGTCCGACAAGGGCGGGCTGGTGTTCGGCGGCGATCTCGATTTCTACGCAAGCTATGCCGCGCGGGGCAACCTGCCGATGGTGGAGCATGTGATGGAGGCGGGGATGACGCTGATGCCGATGATCGGCCGGGCCAAGGTTCTGCGCAGCTGGGGCGGGATCATGGACATGTCGCCCGACGGCAGCCCGATCATCGACCGCACGCCCGTTGAGGGCCTCTATATCGACTGCGGCTGGAACTATGGCGGGTTCAAGGCCGTGCCCGCCTCGGGCTGGTGCATGGCGCATCTGATGGCGACCGACCACCCGCATGAGGTGGCGCGGCGCTTCCGGCTCGACCGCTTTGCCACCGGGCACCTGCTGGACGAAGAAGGCACCGGCAGCCAGCACAACCTGCATTGAGGGACTGACCAGATGCGCATCACCTGCCCCCTCTGCGGCGACCGCGACCGGCGCGAGTTTACCTATTACGGCGCCGCCGACTACCTCGACCGGCCGGGGATGGACGCCCCGGCCGAGGATTGGGACGCCTACCTGCACCTGCGCGACAACCCCGCCGGGGCGGCGCGCGACCTGTGGTACCACGAGATGGGCTGCGCCGCCTGGCTGGTGGTGAACCGCGACACGATCAGCCATGAGGTGCATTCGGTGCGGCTGGTGACGGATGCGCAGGCTGAAGGGGGCACGGCATGAGGATCGACGGCAAGGGCCTGATCGACCGCTCCACCCCGCTGGGGTTCCGCTTTGACGGGCGCGACTATGTGGGGTTCGAGGGCGATACGCTGGCCTCGGCGCTGATGGCCTCGGGCGTGCGGATGGTCGGGCGCAGCTTCAAGTATCACCGCCCGCGCGGGATCTGGGCCTCGGGCAGCGAGGAGCCGAGCGCGCTGGTGACCGTCGGGCAGGGCGCGGACAGCACGCCGAACACCCGCGCGACGGTGCAGGAGGTGTTCGCGGGGCTGGAGGCGGTCAGCCAGAACCGCTGGCCGAGCCTGAGCTTCGATGTGCTGGCGGTGAATGACCTCTTCGCGCCCTTCCTGGGGGCGGGGTTCTACTACAAGACCTTCATGTGGCCGCGGGCCTTCTGGGAGCGGGTCTATGAGCCGGCGATCCGCCGCGCGGCGGGGCTGGGGGCGCTGTCGGGGGAGAGTGACACGGCGCATTCCGAAAAGGCCTTCGCGTTTTGCGATGTGCTGGTGATCGGCGCGGGGCCTGCGGGCCTGATGGCGGCGCTGGCGGCGGCGCGGGCCGGGGCGGATGTGATCCTGGCCGATGAGGATGCGCGGATGGGCGGGCGGCTGCTGGCTGATACGCTCGAGGTGGATGGCAAGCCCGGCGCGGTCTGGGTGGCTGAAGTGCTGGCGGAGCTTGCTTCGCTCAAGGTGCGGCTGATGCCGCGCACAACCGTGACCGGCGCCTATGATGGCGGCACCTTTGGCGCGCTGGAGCGGGTGGGGCTGCATCTGGCGCAGCGGCCCGAGGCGCTGCCGCGCGAGTGCTTCTGGCGAATCGTGGCCCGGCGCTCGATTCTGGCGACGGGCGCGCTGGAGCGGGGCATCGCCTTCCCGGCCAATGACCGGCCGGGGATCATGGCGGCGGGGGCGGTGCGCGCCTATGTCAATCGCTGGGGCGTGGCGCCGGGGCGGCGGGTCGCGGTGTTCGGCAACAACGATGACGCGCATCGCACCGCGCGCGATCTGGTCGCGGCGGGCATTGAGGTCGCGGCGCTGATCGACGTGCGGCCGGGCGTGCGGGTGGCGGGCGACTTCAAGGTGCTGGCCGGGGCGCGGGTCATCGGCTCGCGCGGTCGCCGAGGCCTGCGCGAGATCACGGTGCAGACCGATACCGGGCCAGAGCGGATCGCGGCGGATTGCCTGGCCGTCTCGGGCGGCTGGAACCCGGCGCTGCACCTCACCTGCCATATGGGCGGCCGGCCGGTCTGGCGCGACGAGATCGCCGCCTTCGTGCCGCCGATCCCGGGCAAGCCCGGCTCGGTGCCGGGGATGCTGGCCTGCGGCGCGGCGGCGGGAGAATTTTCCACGGCTGCCGCCCTGGCCGGGGGGCTGGCTGCGGCGCGCGAGGTTGTCGAGGGCCTCGGCCTGACCCCCGCCGAGATGCCACTGCCGGGGGCCGAGGATGGCGGCTACGCGATCCGCCCCTATTGGGAGGTGCCGGGCGAGCGGGGCCGCGCCTGGCTCGACCTTGGCAACGATGTCACCACCAAGGACGTGCGGCTGGCGGCCAAGGAGGGCTTTGCCAGCGTCGAGCACATGAAGCGCTACACGACGCAGGGCATGGCGCCGGATCAGGGCAAGACCTCCAGCGTAGCGGCGCTCGCGGTGCTGGCCGATGCGACCGGGCGCAGCATTCCGGGCACCGGCACCACCACCTTCCGGCCGCCCTATACCCCCGTCTCCATCGCCGCGATGGGCGCGGGCGGGCGGGCCGAGGGGTTCGCGCCGCAACGGCTGACCACCTCGGACAAGGCCAGCCGCGACCGTGGCGCGCCGATGATCGAGGCGGGGCTGTGGTATCGGCCGAGCTATTTCCCCCGCCCCGGCGAGGCGACCTGGCGCGAGTCCTGCGACCGCGAGGTGCTGGCGGTGCGGGCCAAGGTCGGCGTCTGCGACGTGTCCACCCTTGGCAAGATCGACGTGCAAGGCGCTGATGCGGCGAGGTTTCTGGACTTCGTTTATACCAATACCATGTCCACGCTTGCCGTCGGCCGCGCCCGATACGGGCTGATGCTGCGCGAGGACGGGATGGTGCTGGACGATGGCACCTGCGCGCGCCTTGGCCCGCAGCATTTCGTGGTGACGACGACCACCGCCGCCGCCGGGCTGGTGATGCGGCACATGGAATTCGTGGCGCAGGCCTTCTGCGGCGACTGGGATGTGCGGCTGATCTCGGTCACCGAAAGCTGGGCGCAGTTCGCGGTGGCGGGGCCGCTGTCGCGGCGGCTGCTGGACGGGATCGTGGCCTCGCCGCTGGAGGATGCCAGCTTCCCCTTCATGGGCTGCGGGCCGGTGACCGTGCATGGCGTCGCGGGCCGGCTGTTCCGCATCAGTTTCTCGGGCGAGCACGCCTATGAGATCGCGGTGCCCGCGCGCTATGGCGATGCGCTGTGGCGCGATCTGGTGGCGCGGGCCGAGGCGATGGGGGGCTGCGCCTATGGAATGGAGGCGCTGAATGTGCTGCGGATCGAGAAGGGGTTCATCACGCACGCGGAAATCCACGGCCGCATCACCGCCTTCGATGTCGGCCTGCAGGGGATGCTGAGCAGCAAGAAGGATTTCATCGGCCGCGCCGCCGCAATGCGCCCCGGCCTGACCGGCCCCCTGCGCGAGCAGCTGGTGGGCCTGCGCCCGGTCGATCCGGGGCGGATGCTGACCGCGGGGGCGCATCTGTTCCCGCCGGGGGCGGAGCTGACGCCCGCGAACGATCAGGGCTATGTCACCTCGGCCTGCTGGTCGCCGGTGCTGAAGGGTGCGCTTGGCCTCGGCTTCCTGCAGGATGGCCGGGCGCGGGTGGGTGAGATGGTTCGGCTGGTCGATCACCTGCGCGATGTCGACCTGCTCTGCGAAGTGGCGCATCCGGTGTTCCTTGATCCCGAAGGAGGGCGCGCGCGTGGCTAGCCTCATCGACAAATCTCCCTGCGAGGATCTGCTGCCGATCATCACCCCCGGCGCGCAGCTGACCGAGGCGCAGCCCGGCCCCGTCACCTCCGTCGCGCCGTTCAAGGGCCGGCAGGCGGCCACGGCGCGGGCGCTGGCGGCGGACGGGCTCGGTTGGCCCGAGGTGGGCCGGGCGGTGGTGGCCCCGGCGGGGCGGTGCCTCTGGGCGGGGCGGGGCGTGGCCTTCGTCACCGGGCTGGTGCCGCGGGGGCTCGAGGATCTGGCGGCGGTGACCGATCAGTCCGATGGCTGGGCAGTGCTGCGGCTGGAGGGGGCGCAGGCCTCGGCGGTTCTGGCGCGGCTGTGTCCGCTGGACCTGCGGCTGGCGGAGTTTGCGCCGGGCCACGTGGCGCGTGCCCCGCTGGGGCATATGATGGCGATCCTGCACCGCACCGGGGCGGAAGCCTTTGAAATCTGGGTGTTCCGGTCGATGGCCGGCACTGCGGTGCATGAGCTGGCGGTGGCGATGCAGGCAGTCGCGGCGCGGGGCTGACCCGCCAGCCATCTGGACTCGGGGCCATGCCAGCCCGATATAGGAAGGCATGAGTCTTCCCCCGGGTTTCCTTGATGAGCTGCGCACCCGCACGACGCTGTCCCGCGTCGTCGGCCGCAAGGTTGTCTGGGACAACCGCAAGTCCAACCAGGCCAAGGGCGACTGGTGGGCGCCTTGCCCGTTCCATCAGGAAAAGTCCGCCAGCTTCCACGTCGATGACCGCAAGGGCTACTATTACTGCTTCGGTTGCCATGCGAAGGGCGACGCGCTGAGCTTCCTGCGCGAGACCGAGAACATGGGCTTCATGGAGGCGGTGGAGGCGCTGGCGCGCGAGGCGGGGATGACGATGCCGGCGCGCGACCCGCAAGCCGCGCAGCGCGCCGACCGGCGCACGCAACTGGCCGAGGTGATGAACGAGGCGGTGAAGTGGTACCGGCTGCAACTGCGCACCGGGGCCGCGGCGGCGGCGCGCGACTATCTGGCCAGGCGCAAGCTGGGCGAAGCTGGGCAGGAGCGGTTCGGGATCGGCTTTGCCCCCGACACGCGGCAGGGCCTGTTCCAGGCGCTGACGGGCAAGGGCATCGCGCCGGATCTGCTGGTCGATGCCGGGCTCTGCGCCAGGCCCGAGGATGGCGGCGCGCCCTATGACCGGTTCCGCGGGCGGATCATCTTTCCGATCCGCGATGCGCGCGGCCGGGCGATCAGCCTGGGCGGGCGGGCGATGGACCCGAATGCGCGGGCCAAATACCTGAACGGGCCCGAGACGGAGCTGTTCGACAAGGGCCGCAACCTCTACAACCTTGGCCCGGCGCGCGAGGCGGTGGCCAAGGGCGCGCCGCTGGTGGTGGCCGAAGGTTACATGGACGTGATCGCGCTGGCCGAGGCCGGCTTTGGCGGGGCGGTGGCCCCGCTGGGAACCGCGATCACCGAGACGCAGTTGCAGATGCTGTGGCGCATCTCGCCCGAGCCGATCGTGGCGCTGGACGGCGACAAGGCCGGCATCCGCGCGGCGCAAAGGGTCATGGACCTCGCGCTGCCGCTGCTCGAGGCGGGGCAGGGGCTGCGCTTCGTGATCCTGCCCGAAGGCCAGGACCCCGATGACCTGATCCGCGCGCAGGGCGCCGGCGCGATGCAAAGGCTGCTGGAGGGCGCGCGCCCGATGGTGGATCTTCTGTGGCAGCGCGAGACCGAGGGGCGCAGCTTCGACAGCCCCGAGCGGCGGGCGGCGCTGGAGAAGACCTTCCACGAGGTGACGCACCGCATCCGCGATGCCTCGATCCGCTCGCATTACGAACAGGAGCTGAAGCGCCTGCAGCGGGATCTGTTCGGCACCGCCTGGCAGCGCCCGCAAAAGGCCTGGACGCCCCGGCCCGGCGCCGGCGGGCAGGCGCGGTTCGGCGGCAAGTTCGTTCCCTTCGAGGTCGGCGCCTATCTGGTGACGCGGGCGACGGTGCTCGCCTCGGCCGGTCCCACCGACCCCGAGGATCTGCTGCGCGAGGCGATGATCTTGGCGATCTGCGCCACGCATCCTGCCTGCATCGCACGCTTTGAAAGCCAGCTGGAAACCGTGCATTTCAAGGGCGAGGGCCATGATGCGCTGCGGCTGACCCTGCTGCATCTGAGCCATGATGCGGGACCGGAGTTTCGTGAACGACTTATGACGGAAGCGGGCGATGCGGTTGAAAAGCTGCTCGCGCTGCCCCATGTGTCGATCGCCCCGCCCGTGCGCAATGCAGACGACCCCGACCTTGCCCTGATGTGCCTGGCCGAGGAACTGGCGAAGCTGGAAGCAAGGCGCGCTGCGCGGGCAGAGATCGAGGATGCGATGGAGGATCTGGCCGGGCTTGCCGATGAGGGCGTGACCTGGCGGCTGAGCCAGGCGGCCAGCGCCCGCCACCGCGCCGAAAGATCGAATCTGGACGATGCGAAGGACATGGGCGAGGACCGGGCGGCGCTGTCAGCGCATCTGCAAAGCCTGATCGACAAGGAAATCTGGCGAAAGAACCGGACCTGACCGCTGCGCTGCATATGTGACTGCCCCTGTGACTCGCTCACTTGATTCGCTAAGAGAGTCGGACATGATTCGTGGATCGCGCCGCGAATCGCCAGTTTTGCTGATGTCCGCCGTGACGATGCCCCGCGCCGACGCCTATGAGGAGCCCCCATGGCCGCAAAAGACACCGACGACGTGAAGCCCGACGAGCAGGATGGCGACCATTCGCTCGACATGAGCCAGGCGGCCGTCAAACGGATGATCGCGGACGCGCGAGAGCGCGGCTACATCACCTATGACCAGCTGAACGCGGTGCTGCCGCCGGAACAGGCCTCCTCGGAGCAGATCGAGGACGTCATGTCGATGCTGTCCGAGATGGGCATCAACGTCATCGAGAATGACGAGGCTGAAGAGGGCGAGACCGGCGGCGCGGTTGTCGATGCCTCCTCGGGCTCGCGCGAGCTTGCCGTTTCCACCACCAATGCCGAGGCGCTGGACCGCACCGATGACCCGGTGCGGATGTATCTGCGCGAGATGGGCTCGGTCGAGCTTCTCAGCCGCGAGGGCGAGATCGCCATCGCCAAGCGCATCGAGGCCGGCCGCAACACGATGATCGCCGGGCTTTGCGAAAGCCCGCTGACCTTCCAGGCGATCACCATCTGGCGCGACGAACTTCTGTCGGAAGATATCCTGCTGCGCGACGTGATCGACCTTGAGGCCACCTTCGGCCGCTCGCTCGACGGCGAGGAAGACCTGGACGAGCCGGTGGTGGGCGAGGTCGATGTGTCGGCTGCCCCGAAGAAGCCCGCCAGCGACGAGCCTGAGCTCGATGCCGACGGCAACCCGATCCTGCAGGCCGAGGATGATGACGAGGATGAAGAAGCCTCGGCCATGTCGCTGGCCGCGATGGAAGCGGCGCTGAAGCCCAAGGTTCTGGAAACCCTCGAAGTCATCGCGCGCGACTACACCACGCTGGCCGAGATGCAGGACCTGCGGATGTCGGCCACGCTGAACGAGGACGGCACCTTCTCGGCCGCCGAGGAAGCCGCCTATCAGAAGCTGCGGTCGGAAATCGTGCTGCTGGTCAACGCCCTGCACCTGCACAACAACCGCATCGAAGCGCTGATCGACCAGCTTTACGGCATCAACCGCAAGATCATGTCCATCGACAGCAGCATGGTGAAGCTGGCCGATGCCGCGCGGATCAACCGCCGCGAGTTCATCGACGAGTATCGCGGCTATGAGCTGGACCCGGTCTGGCTGGACCGGATGGCGGCGAAGGCCGGCCGCGGCTGGCAATCGCTGATCGAGAAGAGCCGCGACAAGGTCGAGGATCTGCGCGCTGACATGGCCCAGGTCGGCCAGTATGTTGGCGTCGACATCACCGAGTTCCGCCGGATCGTGAACCAGGTCCAGAAAGGCGAGAAAGAGGCGCGGCAGGCCAAGAAGGAAATGGTCGAGGCCAACCTGCGCCTCGTAATCTCCATCGCCAAGAAATACACGAACCGCGGGTTGCAGTTCCTTGATCTCATTCAGGAAGGCAATATCGGCCTGATGAAGGCCGTCGACAAGTTCGAGTATCGCCGCGGCTACAAGTTCTCGACCTACGCGACCTGGTGGATCCGCCAGGCGATCACCCGCTCCATCGCCGATCAGGCCCGCACCATCCGGATTCCGGTGCACATGATCGAGACGATCAACAAGCTGGTCCGCACCGGCCGCCAGATGCTGCACGAGATCGGCCGCGAGCCGACGCCCGAAGAGCTGGCCGAAAAGCTGCAGATGCCGCTGGAAAAGGTCCGCAAGGTGATGAAGATCGCCAAGGAGCCGATTTCGCTGGAAACGCCGATCGGCGACGAGGAAGACAGCCAGCTTGGCGACTTCATCGAGGACAAGAACGCGATCCTGCCGCTGGATTCTGCCATTCAGGAGAACCTGAAGGAAACCACGACGAGGGTTCTGGCCTCGCTGACGCCTCGTGAGGAGCGGGTTCTGCGGATGCGCTTCGGCATCGGCATGAACACCGACCACACGCTGGAAGAGGTCGGGCAGCAGTTCAGCGTCACCCGCGAACGCATCCGCCAGATCGAGGCGAAGGCGCTGCGCAAGCTGAAGCACCCGAGCCGGAGCCGCAAGCTGCGGAGTTTCCTGGATCAGTGAATGGAGTGACGCGCCCGCCCATTACTAAAGTTGGTGCTCTGGAACGGCAGATCGAAGCCGCGGTTTTCCTTTTGCTCAAAGGATTTCCCCCAGAGCCAATTCACACGTTGATTGGGGCATGTCGGGGGATTCTGGACGGGTTGCACAAGAACACTCCCAACAAGTTCTTGGCTGAGTGGAACGACAAAATTCTCTCCCGGGTCGTGTCAGGCCGTGAGCGAGAATGGGTCTTTTATCAGAATAGAGTCGCCAATTTTCTTAAACATGCTGATAGAGACCCAGAGGGTGTTATCGAGGGTGTGGATTTGGTTGCGGTGAATGATGTTGAGCTCCAAATTTGTATACTGGCGTACTGGAGAATAAAGCAGCCCTTGCCAGTCCGCATTGCGATCGGCCTGTTCTATTGTGGACTGCAGAATGAGCGGTGGTTTAATTTTTCCGGTTTCTTGTCGGATGTCGGGTTGGATGCAAGCAGACTCGATGAATACCGTCGCCAGACTCTTGAAGAGCGTAATCGATTGATGTTGCAGGCGTTTGAGATGTCGATTGCCAAGGATGGTGGGTTCAGTTGGGTGGCGACTAGCTGACTTCCCTCTTGCCGGCCTTACACTTTAATGGATGCGCACACCCTTGCACCGCCAGACTATGTTATGTCTTACGTCATAGGGCGCATGAGCAATGACCCGAAGTCGCCCCGCGGGGCGACCTTTCCGTCGCGCCGCAGATCGCTCGCCAAGTCGTGACCGGTCGCCCGCCCCCGGTCGCGTCGCCGCGCTTGGCCGGGCGTGCCTTGCCGGATAGCTTCCGGAAATAGACCTCAGCCTTGGGAGCCCATCATGGCCCGCACCGCCCTTACCGCCGCTCTCGCCGCCGCCCTCGCCCTCTCCGCCACCCTCCCCGCCGATGCGCGGATGTCGCCCAAGGGGCAGATCGTGCGCGGCGATGGCACCGAGTTCACCGTGCGGTACAAGCCGGGCCTGCGCCTGTCCGACTACTGGTGCGCAGCCGGAGACTTCGTGATCCGCGAGTTGCACGCGCTGCCCAATGCGCCGATCTGGCGCGTGTCGGCGGAACGGCCTCGCCCCGGTGGCGGCATGACCTTCTCGCTCTCGCCGGCGCAGGCGGTCGGCTATACCGGCCTTGCGGTGATCGGCAACCAGGATGGCGCGCTGAGTGCCGGGCTCGCGGACCAGATGTGCGAGGACCGGCGCGGGCGGCGCTGACGCGGCGGGCTCGGCAAGGCGGTCCGGCCAAGGCATCCGCCCCCAGGCGATCGACCCGGGGGCAGAGCTGTCACGCCGCGGCTGCCTGTTCGGCCGCGACCAGTTTCAGCCGCACCATCGTCTGGTTCAGCAGGATATAGGCGATCTCGCCAAAGGTGGCGGGGCCGGTGAAGCTGCCGGTGCTCTTGCCCTCGAGCTCGCCGTACAGGTAGTTCAGGATGCAGTTGCAGCTGAGCTCGGCGCCGCCATCGCCCGAGATCCGCGAGGCGAAGACCTCGGCATAGGGACCGGGATTGGTGGCAAGCCGGTAGTCCACCCCGGCCACGACCGGCGCGTAGAACTGCACGCGGCCGGTTTCGGCATCGACCGACTGGAACGAGACGTTGATCAGCGCGCCGGCATAATTGGCGACCAGCGGCAGGCGGGTGTCGATGCCCTTGGCCGCGACATAGTCGGCCAGCCGCACCGTCTGACCATCGACGATGGCGGTCTCCGCGGCGAAGCCATCGGCCTCGAAGCGGATCAGCGGGCCGGCCAGGTCCTGCGCGAACAGGTTGAGGATGTCGAGATCGGCCATCTTGGTGGCGGGCAGGGTCAGGCGCAGCAGCATGGCACCATCCTCATGCGCCTGCCCCGTCGCGCCGTCGAACACCTTGGGCGCTTTGGTTCCGATCTCGTCCAGCGCGACGCCCGAGATCCAGCCCATCAGCGGCCGGTCGAAGAGGCCGGGATAGCTTGCCCCCTCTAGCGCGAAGCGGCGATGCGCTTCGGAGAAGGCGGGGATCAGGATCATCGTTGCGCCGAATTCGGCGCTGCCCTCGGCAAGGGCCGGCAGCTCTGCGGACGGGACGTGGCGGCATTCGGCGGCCGTGGCCGCGTCCAGCTCGGTGACGAAGAGGTTCTGGCGATCCTCGCGCCCGCCCGAGCCGGTCATGAAATAGACACTGGTGCCGCCGATCCAGGCACCGCGCGGCAGCTGCGCCAGCGCGCTTTCATCGCCGGCGACCATCAGGATGGCGCCGGCCTCGATCCGGGCGGCGGTCTCTGCCACCGTCATCATAGCGTTCTTCATCGCGGCCTCCTTACAGGGCTTGCAGATCGTTCTGGGCGAATTGGTGCTTGGCGAAGAACGCCTGAAGCTCTGTCACGCCGGCCGACAGGCGGGCGGGCTGTGCGGCAATCTCGCGCCGCAGCCGCGACACCAGGATCTTGGTGGCCAGCGAGGTGGCCGACAGGTCGGACGAGCCGGTGAGGGCCCGTCGCAAGGTGGGTTCAGGTATTTGCAAGTGGAGGACTCCGTGGCTGCAAACTGCATTCGCCGGCGAGGCTACGGTCGATGCCTTAAGAATGGGTTGTCGCAACCCGCCTTTCGTCCCCGCCGCGCCCGCTTCCCCACATCTTGCGGCCCAATTGCCCCCTACCCAAAACCTAGACTGTCGCCTATAGTCACAGTGGGTAGCCGGTGCGACCTACCCAAGGGGCATCGAGGCAGTTTGAGGGGGTCAGCGATGCGCTGTCCGTTTTGCGGAAACATCGACACGCAGGTGAAGGACAGCCGCCCGGCCGAGGACCATGTCGCCATCCGGCGGCGGCGGTTCTGCCCGGCCTGCGGCGGACGCTTCACCACCTATGAACGGGTCCAGTTGCGCGATTTGGTGGTCATCAAGACCAGCGGCAAGCGCGAGGAATTCGACCGCACCAAGCTGGAGCGCTCGATCCGCATCGCCATGCAGAAGCGCCCGATCGACCCCGAGCGCATCGACCAGATGATTTCCGGCATCGTGCGCCGGCTGGAGAGCCTGGGTGAGACCGACATCCCCTCCAAGGCCATCGGCGAGATCGTGATGGAGACGCTGGCGCGGATCGACACCGTCGCCTATGTGCGTTTTGCCAGCGTATACAAGAACTTCCAGGCCGCGGATGATTTCGACAAGTTCGTGTCCGAACTGCGCCCCACCGGCGCCGCGGAAGAGTGACAGCCGAAGACGACCGCCGCTTCATGGCGCTGGCGATCCAGCTTGGCGTGCGGGGCCTTGGCCGGGTCTGGCCGAACCCCGCCGTTGGCTGCGTGATCGTGAAGGATGGTCGCATCCTTGGCCGCGGTTGGACGCAAGAGGGCGGGCGCCCCCATGCCGAACCCGTGGCGCTGGCGCAGGCCGGCATGGCCGGGCGCGGTGCCACAGCCTATGTCAGCCTCGAGCCCTGCTCCCATCACGGCAAGACCCCGCCCTGCGCGGAGGCGCTGGTGGCCGCCGGCATCGCCCGGGTGGTGACGGCGCTGGAAGATCCCGACCCTCGGGTGTCGGGGCGCGGCCATGCGTTGCTGCGCGCGGCGGGCATCGAGGTTGCTACGGGCGTGCTGGCGGCCGAGGCCGCGGCGGTGCAGGCCGGGTTCCTCAGCCGCATCCGGCAGGGGCGGCCGATGGTCACGCTGAAGCTCGCCACCAGTTTCGACGGCCGCATCGCCACCGTCACCGGCGAAAGCCGCTGGATCACCGGGCCGGAAGCGCGGCATCTGGTCCATGCGATGCGGGCGCGGCACGACGCGGTTCTGGTCGGGGGCGGCACCTTGCGCGCCGACGATCCCTTGCTGACGGTGCGCGGGATGGGCGCTGTGCGCCAGCCGGTGCGGATCGTGGCCTCGGCCGGGCTGGACCTGCCGCTGGGGCGCTTGGCCGGTTCGGTGCCCGAGGGGCCGGTCTGGCTGCTGCATGGCGAGAGCGCGCCCCTGGCGGCGCAGGCGGCGTGGCGGGCAGCCGGCGCGCGGCTGCTGCCGGTGTTGCAGGCCGGTGCCGGGCTGGACCCGGCGGCGATGCTGCAGGCCTTGGGGCAAGAGGGGCTGACGCGGGTGTTCTGCGAGGGCGGCGGCCGGCTCGCGGCCTCGCTGCTGGCGGCGGGGTTGGTGGATGAGGTCATCGGCTTCACCGCAGGGCTGGCGCTTGGGGCAGGGGGGCTGCCGTCGCTTGGCGTGCTGCCAGAGGGTCCGCTGGCCGAGGCGCCGCGGTTCGCGCTGGTCGAGACGCGGGCGGTGGGCGGCGACGTGCTGCACCGCTGGCAGCGGATCTAGCGCCAGAGCCCTGAGCGCGAGGCAAACAGCCCCTGCAGCTTGGACAGCGCCCGGTTGGCGGCGCCCGGATGCGGGACGGTGCCGCTCGCCAGCCGCTCGGCCACCACCTCGGGCGGGCAGGGCAGGCCAGTGACAGGATCGGTATAGCGCGGATAGGCGATCAGGGCGGCATGGGCGAGTTGCAGCAGCGGCACCCGCGCCTTGCGCCGGGCCGGGACCGGGCCGAGGTCGGTCGTCAGCCCCCAGCCGGCATAGAAGGGGGCGCCAAGGCAGGTAACCGGCAGGCCGCGCAGCAGCGCCTCGAACCCCAGCAGCGAGGTCATGGTCCAGACCTCCTGCACCTCGGCCAGCAGCGCGGCCGGGTCGCCCTGGCGCACCACGACATCGGCGAGGCCCTGCAGATCGGCAATCGCACCGGGGCGCAAGCCGGCCTCCACATCGGGATGTGGCTTGAAAATGACCACCGCAGCGGGGTTCCTGGCCCGCACAAGTTGCAAAAGGTCAATGTTGCGCCGAACCTCGCCAGCACCCAGCCGGATCGAGGCGTCATCCTCCACCTGCCCCGGCACCAGGATGCGGTGGCCCTCGGGCAGGGCGGGCAGCGCGCCGCCGAGGTTGTATTTGGTCACCCCGGCCCGGATCAGCCCCGCGACCAGATCCTCGGCCCGGCGCAGCCCGCCGGGCGGCGGGGGCGCAGCGATCAACCGCTCCAGCAGGCTTTCGCGGCTGGGGTCGTAATAGATCCCCAGCGGATCGGTCACCAGCGACAGCGGCGGCACCAGTTCCGCGCCAAGGCCGCGCGAGCGAAGGAAGCCGTCCTCCACCCGGGCGAGGCGCAGGCCCTGTGCCGCCTCGGCCAGTGCCGGTGTCTCCTTGCCCGCCCAGACCAGCAGCCCGCGGCCGGTGGCGCGGGCCTTGGCGGCGGCGCGGGCGGGGTCGTTCTCGAAAGCCAGCCGCTTTTCGCGCCCGAACACGCTTTGCAGCGGGCCGCGCTTCCACAGCCGCATCCCCAGGGCGACATGGCCCTGCCGGTCCTCGCGGAAGGCGCGCGCCCCGGCTTCCAGCTGGTCCACCGCCTGCTCGAAGCTGCACAGCCGGGCCCGGCAGGGATCGTACCAGACCGGCGCAAGGATCATCGCCGCCGCGAAAAGCTGTGCCCTGGTCAGCTTGCGCTGGCGGCGGGGCACCGGGTTTTCATCCTCGGTCAGCCCCCAGCCGGCATAGAAAGGCTGGCCGAACACCCGCGGCCGGTGCCCCGCCAGGATTGCCTCGAACCCCATTTGCGAGGAGACGGTATAGACCGCCACCGCCCCCTGCAGCAGCGCCCAGGGAGAAACCGGGTCCGTCAGCAGGCTGATGCGCCCGATCGCATCCGCGGGGCCGTAATGGCCGGGGCGATGGCCCGCCGCGGTTTCGGGATGCGACTTGAGGACGATACGCGCGCCGGGATGTTCCTCCTGCGCGAAGACCAGCATCTCGCGGAACGTGCTGGCCCGCGCGCCGCCAAGGCGGATGGAGGCATCGCCGGCGGTCTGGTCGATCACCAGCACGTAGCCCGGGTCCGGCACCGGCAGCGCAGGATCGAAATTGTTGTATTTGGACAAGTCCAGGGCCTGCAGCCGCCCGATCCCATCCCGCGCGCGTTGCAAAAGATGCGCATCGTCCAGCGGGTGCCGCGCCAGCAGCGTCTCCAGCGCCGAAGGTGCGGCGCTGGCGTAATGCGCCCCCCCCGTCGCGTCGATCATCAGGCCAAGCGGCGGCTCGCCGCGGCTGCGGCCCGGATGCACCGAGCGCAGGAAGGCATCCTCGATCCGCACCAGCGGCACCTTGCGCCGCGCCGCCACCGCCTCGCCGCGGGCCGCCACAGGGCTGTGGCCCCAGACCGCAACTGCATCCCTGGGCCCCGGCAGCCCCAGCGACAGCTTCCAGCCGGCCAGCGCCAGCATGTGCCGCAGCTGCCGCTGCACCAGAAAGCCGCCATTGTAGTAGAAAAGCCGCCGGGGACCCGTCCCGGCGGCCTGTGGTTCATGCCCGGTCATCGCTGGCCTCAGCCGCCGCTGCCGCTCGCCAGCGCTGCGACCGAGTTGGCCGAGTTCGCGGTGCCGGTCAGGGCGCCAAGCGTCTTGGTCCACTGCACGAAGGGCGCCTCGGTCACATAGACGGTGTCCTGGTCGCGGATCACGAAGTCCCGCGCCTCGAACATGCCGGTCGGTGCCGTCAAGTCCAGCACATAGACCATGCGCTGGTCGCCCTGCAGGTCGCTGCGGCCAAGCACGCTGTTGGCGATCTCGGCCTTTTCGTTGCGGAACACGAAGACCCCGGTCGGATCGGCCAGTCCGGTGTTCAACCCGCCGACCTGCGCGATCGCCTCGATGGCGGAAATGGTCTGGGTGTCGAACTTGACCCGGCTTTGCCCGCCGGTCGCGCCAAGCGCTGTGAAAGAGCGGTCGTCCTGTTCCACCACGATGGTGTCGCCGGGGCGCAGCGCGATATCGAGCTGCGGATGCTCCCAAAGGTCGGTCAGCCAGATGGTGCCGGTCTGGTTGCCGCGGCTGACGGTGACCTTGGCGGTCTCGGGCTCGATGGCGATGCCGCCGGCGCGGGCCAGCATTGCCGCAAGCGTCCGCGTCGGCCGCTCGATCGGATAGACGCCCTGCGCCGAGACCGAGCCCATCAGCGTGACGGTCGAGCCATCGCCGGCAAGCCGGCTGACGGAAACCTGCGGGTCGGGCGTCTGCGCGTCCAGCTTTTCGGTGATGATGCGGCGCAGCGCCTCGGGCGTGTTGCCGGCGGCCTTGATGCGCCCGGCATAGGGCACGAAGATGAAGCCAGCGCCATCGACCTGCACCTCGCTCAGCTGCGTGGCGGGGGTTCCGGCGACGGCCAGCAGGCCGTCATCGACGTTCTCCCAGATCGTCAGCCCCAGCACGTCGCCGGCGCGGATATCGTCAGAGCCGACGATGCCCGCATTCAGGAAGGCCGAGGAGAAGCCGAGCGCCGGCACCACCGCCGTGGCCCGGGTGACGCGGCTGTTGACGGAAACGATGAAGGCATTTCCCTGCCGTTCCACCGACCCGGCATAGATTTCGCGCTTGTTGGGGCCCGACCGCGGCAGGCCGCAGCCTGCAACCGTCGCCGCGATGACGAACAGGGCCAGCACTCTGGCCCCGCGGCTTGCCTTGAATGTCACTGCTCTCGCTCCTTATGACGGAACTTGCCTCGTCTTTTTTCGGCAACCTTACGGAAAACCCCTGCAAAAAGCCAGCAACCTTATTGCACGACCCGCAATTGTTGCCGTGGCGACGCGGCGCCCGAGATCAGCGCGTCATAGGGGTCTTCGGGGATCAGCATCATGTCCACCACCTGCCGCAGCGCATGGCGCCGCCCGCGGGCGGAATAGAAGCCGCCCGGCACCTGCGAGGTTTCCAGCAGGTAGTGCCGGTAGTCGCGGTAGGCGCGCCCGTCGGGGCGGCGGGGCCGGGCAAAGAACTCGGGCAGCGGCTGGGTCGAGACGAATTCGGGCTTGGAATAGACCGCGGCGCCGAACACCTTCAGCGGCAGCCCGCGCCACAGCACCTGTTGCGCGGCGGTGGAATTGACCGTGACCGCCGAGCGCGCCTGGTTCAGCAGCCCCGCCAGCTTGCCGCCGCGCACGAAATGCACCCGGCCGGTCACGCCATAAAGCGCCGCCAGCCGGCGCAGGTCGGCGACCATGCTGCTGCGGCCATCTTCCAGCGGATGCGCCTTGAACACCAGATGATGATGCCGCGGCGCACCCTTGGCAAAGCCCTGCAGGCAGGTGTCGATGAACTCCGTCATCGTGGCGAAGGGGCCGTGCATCCTGAAGCTGGCGTCATGTTCCAGCTGCATCAGCACCAGATGATAGGGAAAGCCGCCCAGCCGGATGCGCTGGCTGGCGGCGAAGCGTTCCAGCCCGTGCAGCGGCATCAGCAGCAGCCGTTTCAGGTGCAGCGCAAATTCGCGGGCGACGCCGATGCCGCGATGCGGGCGGAAGCCGGCATAGCGGCGGTTCAGGAACATCACGTAGAAATGGTAGAGCGCGCCGTAGAACACATGCTGGCGCATGTCGCCCCAGCGGGCGGGGGCGTCGGGCATCTCCATCTCGGACTGCTCCAGTGCCTTGCGCATGGCGGCAATCGGCATCTCCATCAGCCGCGAATGGCCGTTCGATCCGCCGCGTTCATAGGTGATCCAGTAGGGGCGCAGGTAGCCCTCCTCGAACACGTGCACCGTGATGCCGAGGGCGCGGGCAATCTGCACCGCCTCGGCATGAATGGGCCGCGTGTCGCCATAGAGGACAAGGTCGGTGATGGCCTTTTGCGCGAGGATGCCGCGCAGGGCGACAGGCCAGTCCTCGGCCGGGCCGGGATAGGGCAGGAGGCTGCCGCGGTCGCGCCAGAACCGCTCATCGCCGCGGTTGAAGGCCACGCGCCAGGTGGCGGCCCCGGCGGCGCGCAGCATCGCGCCCAGACGGTCGAAGAAGGGCCCGTGCGGGCCTTGCAGGAACAGGAAGCTGCGGGAGGCGGCGGATGCGGTCATGCGCGCCCTTCAGGGATGGTCAGCACTGGGGGTCCGATCATGACACACCTGCAATCTGGAACGGCAGGCCCGCCGCCCCACCGCCTTGTGAAAGCATGGCGCGCCCGCAAAGTCGAGAGCAACCCATTGGCGGGCCACGGCCTTTATGCCGGGCAAAGCGGGCAATTTGGGGGCTGGAAGCGGGCGGTTTTGGGCTGGACGTGCATCTCTTGGTGGAACGCAGGTTCGTGCCCACCGGGGCGGACACAGCAGAATTTGGAGCCGGGAGGGCCCATGTCTCCGCCCCTTGCCCTGCGGCCCCGCGCCTCCGGGCAACCGTCGCGGTCGGCTTGCCACTGGCAAGCCGCCTGATCGCGCCGGGGACAGGTGCTGACCTCTTGCCCGATCCCCGCAGCAGGTTTACTTCCAGAACCGCAAGCAAAGGACACCCAGCATGTTCACCGGCATCATCACCGACATTGGCGAAATCCTCGATCTGCGGCAGGAGGGCGACCTGCGCGCCCGGATCGGCACCAGTTATGACCCGGCGGGGATCGACATCGGCGCCTCGATCGCCTGCGACGGGGTCTGCCTGACGGTGATCGCCACGGGAACCGACACGCGCCCGTGGTTCGAGGTGCAGATCTCGGCCGAGACGGTGGACAAGACCAACCTTGGCCGCAATGTCTGGCGCCCGGGCCGGCGCATCAACCTGGAACGGGCGCTGAAGGTGGGGGATGAGCTGGGCGGGCATATCGTCACGGGCCATGTCGATGGCGTCGCCGAGATCACCGCGATGCGGGACGAAGGCGGCAGCACGCGGCTGAGCTTCAAGGTGCCCGCCGCGCTGGCCGGCTTCATCGCGCCCAAGGGCTCGGTCGCGCTGAACGGCACCTCGCTGACGGTGAACGAGGTGGAGGGCGACACGTTCGGCGTGAACCTGATCCCGCATACCAAGGTGGCGACCACCTGGGGCGATGCGCAGGTCGGCGATGCAGTGAACCTCGAGATCGACACGCTGGCCCGCTACGTGGCGCGGATGACCGAGTGGTCGGCGAGCCTGAAGGGATGAGCGGGCTTGGCCATAACCGCGGCCCGGCGCTGACGGGGGGCAAGGGCTGGCAGGTGCACTGCTGGCGCAAGGCCCGGGCCGGCCTGCTGCCGCAACTGCCGCTGGAGGTGATCCGCCTGCGGGTGCGGCGGGCCAAGGAGATCGGGCTCGACTACACCAGCTATGCCACCGTCCGCGCGACGACGGGGCATGACATCGTGGCCTTCCTCTACTCCACCAACGCGCTGCACCTGTTTCGCGCGGATCAGGCGCTGGCGGCGGAGCGGGCGGCGAAACTTGCGGCGCAGTCCGGCGTGCAGCGCCAGCTTGCCGCGCAGCCGCCGCTCGACCCCGCCGCCACCCTTGCCGGCCTCGCCGCACAGGGGCTGCGCTTCGACGGCGCCGGCCGCGCCCCCGGCCTGCTGCCCTTCCCGGCGCTGCGCGAGGCGGTGCGCGGCCTTCTGGGCGGCGTGCCGGGTGACCGGGTGCTGCTGGTCGGCGATACGGCGGTGGAGCGGGAATGGTGCGCGGCGGGGCGGCTGGCGGGCTACATGCCGGCGGAGCGCTTCTTCGCCTGACCTCTGCGCCGCCGCACAACAGCCCCGCACCCTTGCGCTGGCATTGCCCCGCGCCCTGCGCTATCAGGCGAAAGCCCCCGGGAGTGCCGTGATGACCGATATGAAGACCGACTACAGCGATGCCATCTCGACCGTCGAAGAGATCATCGAGGATGCCCGCAACGGACGGATGTTCATCCTCGTCGATCACGAGGACCGCGAGAATGAGGGGGATCTGGTGATTCCCGCCCAGATGGCCACGCCCGAGGCGATCAACTTCATGGCGACGCATGGCCGCGGGCTGATCTGCCTGTCGCTGCCCGGCGCGCGGATCGACGCGCTCGGCCTGCCGCTGATGAGCCCCAAGAACTCCAGCCGCCACGAGACCGCCTTCACCATGTCCATCGAGGCGCGCGAGGGCGTGACCACCGGCATTTCCGCCCATGACCGCGCCCGCACCGTGGCGGTCGCCATCGACCCGACCCGCGGCGCTGCCGATATCGCCACGCCGGGCCATGTCTTCCCGCTGCGCGCCCGCGATGGCGGGGTGCTGGTGCGGGCGGGCCATACCGAGGCAGCGGTGGATGTCAGCCGCCTCGCCGGGCTCAACCCCTCGGGCGTGATCTGCGAGATCATGAACGACGATGGCACGATGGCGCGGCTGCCCGACCTCGTGGCCTTTGCACAGCGCCACAACCTGAAGATCGGCACGATTTCCGACCTGATCGCCTATCGCCGTCGCCATGACAATCTGGTCAAGGAACGTGCGGTGAAGCCCGTCACCTCGGTGCATGGCGGCGACTGGCTGATGCGGATCTTCACCGACGAGACGCAGGGCGCCGAGCATATCGTGCTGTCCAAGGGTGATATTTCCGGCGAGGCGCCGGTGCTGGCGCGGGTGCATTCGCTGAACCCGCTGGAAGATGTCCTTGGCATCGGCGGCGGCCAGTCGGGCGAGCTGCAGGGCGCGATGCGGGTCATCGCCGCCGAGGGCCGCGGCGTCGTGGTGCTGCTGCGCGACACCACGATGAAGCTGGTGATGGAAGGCGAGGCCTCGCCGCAGACGCTGCGCCAATACGGGCTGGGGGCGCAGATCCTGTCCTCGCTGGGGCTGTCGCGGCTGATCCTCGTCACCAACTCAAAGGCGCCGAAGGTGGTGGGGCTGGAGGCTTACGGGCTTGAAATCGCGGGCACCCGCCCGATCACGGAGTAAGGCACATGGCCGGTTCTGAGACGCATTACACCCTGCCGCTGCCGGTCTTCGACCGGGCGGTGAAGCTGCTGGTGGTGGTCGCGCCCTACTACAAGGACATCGCCGATGACCTCGTGGCCGGGGCCTGCGCCGTGGCGCATGATGCCGGCGCCGATATCGACGTGATCGAGGTTCCGGGTGCGCTGGAAATCCCCTCGGCCATCGCCATGGCAGGGCGGATGACCGACTACGATGGCTTCGTCGCGCTTGGCTGCGTGATCCGCGGTGAGACCACGCATTACGATACCGTCTGCAACGACAGCTCGCGCGGGCTGATGATGCTGGGCCTGCAGGGCGCCTGCGTCGGCAATGGCATCCTGACGGTGGAGACCCGCGAGCAGGCGGTGGTGCGCGCCGATCCCGCCGGCCAGAACAAGGGCGGCGGCGCCGCAGCGGCGGCCTTGCATCTTGTCGCGCTTTCCCGCAAATGGGCCCGCCAGACGAAGGGCATGGGCTTTCGCCCCGCCGCCGCGTCCGACCAGACCTGACCCAAAGGCCCCAGATGACCGAAGAGACCCCGCGCAAGCGCAGTGCAGATGAAAAGCGGCAGATGAAGTCTGCCGCGCGGCTTTATGCCGTGCAGGCGCTGTTCCAGATGGAAGCGGCGGGGCAGGCGGTGGACAAGGTGCGCGCCGAGTTCGAGACGCATCGCTTCGGCGCGGTCTATGAGGGCGACGAGATGGCGGAGGGCGATCCCAACCTCTTCCGCCGCCTGCTGGAAGATGCCGTGCAATGGCAGGCGAAGATCGACCAGATGACCGACCGCGCACTGATGGCGACCTGGCCGATCGCCCGCATCGACCCGACCCTGCGCGCCTTGTTCCGCGCTGCCGGGGCCGAGCTGATGACCCCCGCGACCCCGCCCAAGGTGGTGATCAACGAATTCGTCGATGTCGCCCGCGCCTTCTTCCCCGAGGGGAAAGAGGCGAAATTCGTCAACGCGGTGCTGGACCACATGGCGCGCGAGGCCCGGCCCGAGGCGTTCTGACCCCCTGCGGCGCATTGGCGGATATGATTCGCCCCGGCCCGCGCTATCATGACGGATCATCCCCTGTCAGATGGACCCCGCCATGCCCGAACTCGTGCGCCTTTATATCCGCAATGTCGCCCTCGGGCTGCTGCTGTCGCTGATCTTCGTCGGCGCGCTCTTGTGGCTCAACGTCGCCAACCTCTGGCATCTGGTCAGCTCGACCCGCGAAGGGCCGATTGCCGTTGTCATGCTGGTGATGTTCAACGCGGTGGTGTTTTCGGGTGTGCAATTCGGCATCGCGGTGATGCGCATGGCAGAGCCCGAGGATCGTGGCAGCGGCGGGCGCAAGACGCCCGAGCCCGTCGTGCAGCCCGCGAATGCCGGCCAGCTGATCCCGGTCGCCGCGGCGGCCCGCGCCCCGCACCGGCCCCGCGGCGCCTGACCGCCTCGGGGGCCGAGCGTGCGGCAGGCAATTGCATCTGCCGCGCTGCGCCTGCAGTATCGTCGCCTGTATCTGATGTTCTGACCGCGACTGCAGGCCAAGCCCCGCCCGTGATCCGGGAACGTGGAAAGCCTCGATGACGCCTGCACTCCCACCCGCCCTGCCGATCCGCAACCGGCGGGTGCGATGGAAAACCGGGCGGCGCCTGATGCAGCCGGTCCGGTCGGCCCGCCTGCTGGTCGCGCATCGGCGGTCACCGGGCAATGACCTGATCCTGGCCACGGTTCTGGCGGCCATCGCAGGGGCGGCGAATGCGGGCGGGTTCTTCGCGCTTGGCCAATACACCTCGCACATGACCGGCTATCTGTCGCAGCTGGCCGACAATGTCGCGCTGCTGAACCTGAAGGTCATCTTCGTCAGCGTCCTTGCCATTTCGGCCTTCACCGCCGGCGCAGGCTTCAGCACCGTCCTGATCCACTGGGCGCGCAGCCATGCCGGCCGCCAGCAATATGCCTGGCCGCTGGTGATCCAGGGCAGCTTGCTGGCCTGCTTCGCCTGGGGCGGGATCTTCAGCAGCGAGGTCGGGCGGCTGTTCTCGCTGGCCTGCCTGTGCTTCATCATGGGGATGCAGAATGCGACGATCACCAAGATCTCGGGCGCGCGCATCCGCACCACCCACGCCACCGGGATGGTGACCGATATCGGGATCGAGCTGGGGCGCGCGGTCTATGGCCTCGCGCTGCCGCGGTCCGGCATCCACGTCGATGCGCCGAAACTGCGCATCCTTCTGCAACTGGTCTTGGCCTTCCTGCTGGGCGGCATCACCGGTGCCATCGGCTATGGTCAGGCGGGGTTCTTCTTTTCGCTGCCGCTGGCCGTCATCTTGCTGGCCCTTGGCCTGCCCGGTCTGATCCGGCCGCGTGCGAGGCGGCCGTAGCGCCGCAGCCGCCCCTCACGGCCCTGTCATTTCTGCGTGTGCAAAGGGAACCGGCGGATCGTCGCCCGATCGGGGGATTGGCCTTGGCGGCATCTCGCCTGCGCCGGGCTGGTAGCGGTAAACCATGTCATTTCAAGTCTCTGCATCCGCCGATGTAGCGCTCATAAGTCGGCGCAGGCGACGTGGCTGCCCATGCCCGCGTCGTGAAACGCGGCGGTCCCCCCCGCCCGCACCTGTGACAGTGAAAAGGATCGCACCCCATGAAAACCATGCTGACCATGGCGTCTGCCTCCACCCTTGCGCTGCTGATCGGGGCTTCCGCGGTTTCCGCGCAAGGCACCCTCGTCGGCACCGAGGCTCTGGACGACCGGATCGACGACATCTCGGACGATGCCCAGGAAGACCTGGAAGAAGCGCGCGACGACGCCCGCTTTGGCCCCGAGCAATTCCAGCCGGGCTGGTCGGGCAATGTCGCCATGACCTATGCCGGCTCCTCGGGCAATACCGAGACCCAGGACCTCGCGCTGGCCGGCCGCCTGCGCTATGGCGCGGGCCAGTGGACCCATACCGTCGGCTTCGGCGTGGAATATGGCGAGGATGACGGCGACGAGACCAAGAAGGAATTCTTCACGGTCTATGATGCCAACTATTCGCTGACCGACCGCTTCTATGTCTTCGGCCTCGCCCGCGCGCAGTTCGACGAATATGCGGCCTTCGAGACGGATGCCTTCCTCGGCTTCGGCCCGGGCTACCGGATCATCAACACGCCGCAGACCGCCTGGCGCGTGCAGGCTGGCCCCGGCATCCGCTATGTCGAAGACCAGCTTGGCAACGATGACACCGAAGCGGCGATGATCGCCTCGTCGCGTCTCTACCACGCGTTCAACGAGACGGTGTACCTGACCAACGATACCGACATCCTCGCCTCGGATGCCAACACGCTGGTGACCAACGATCTTGGCCTGAACTTCGCCATGACCGACCAGCTGTCGACCCGCGTCAGCTATCGCACCGACTACAATGACGAGGCCGTCGAGGGCACCGACAAGACCGACAACCGGCTTGGCGTGTCGCTGGTGATGGGCTTCTGATCAGCCACGTTAGCTGAGAGATTGAAGGGGGGCGGGGAAACCTGCCCCCCTTTTCCATGCGCAGCGCCAGCGGCGGGCGCGGGCTTTGGGCATTGGGCTTTGAGGGAAGGTGTGACGGGATCCGCGGCAGCCGTGAAGGCTTAATTTCCCGAGAGCCTGGTTTTACCAGGTGGGCGCCAGATACCGGGACCAGGATCCCGGCAGAGCCAGCTCCCTCGGAGATGCTTATCGGCCACTGGAAAAGTGCCTCGCACGAGAGGGGCAGAACCCGCCACATCCCTGACATAGGCGCGCCGGGGTGCTGGTGCAAGGGTTGCGAGATGTTCCCGTTTGGTTCATGGTTGGTGAATGACCGACCTGCCGCTCCCCCTGATGCCCGGCCAGATCCTCGCCCGCGGGGTCTGTCGGCACCTCTTGTCACATGGCTTCGTGACGGTGGAAGAGCTGGTGCCGGCCCCAGGCCTGCGCGTCGACGTGATGGCGCTTGGCCCGAAGGGCGAGGTCTGGATCATCGAATGCAAGTCCGGCCGGGCCGACTACATGACGGACCGCAAGTGGCAGGGCTATCTGGACTGGGCCGACCGCTTCTTCTGGGCGGTGGATGCCGATTTCCCGCTGGAGCTGCTGCCCGAGGGCACCGGCCTGATCCTCGCCGATGGCTATGATGCGGAGATCCTGCGCATCGGGCCGGAAACGCGGCTTGCCGGGGCGCGGCGCAAGGCGGTGCTGCAGACCTTCGCCCGCCACGCGGCGGCGCGGTTGCAGGCGCTGCGCGATCCGGGGCTGCGGCTTGGCGGGCGCCTGCCGTTCTGACACGCGGTCTAGCGGCTCAGCGCCGGCCCTTGCCCTTGGGCGCCTTGCCGCCGCCCATCTGCCGCGCGGCTTCGGCTGCGGCGCGCAGCTCTTCGGCGATCTCCTCGGCCTCGTCGGGGTCGAAGTCCAGCGGCAGGTCCACGCCCTCGCCCTCGACATAGATCCGCACCATGCCAAGCGTGGTCGGGCCGATCTGCAGGTTCGCGGCAACTTCGCTTTCTTTGTCGATGCCCATCGGGTCCTCCGTCGGTGCGCGGCGTTTCGTGGCAGCTAGCGCGTTTGGGGGCAGGATGACAAGGGGCGCAGCGCCAGATGCCATGCCCTCGTCCGTCTCCTTGGCGAGGGCCATCGCCTTCGCCACGCGGTTCCATGCCCATTTGCACCGGACGGGCCCCCAAAGGGCCCGGCCAGCGCCCGCCCCGCCCCCTGCGGGCGCTTCTCGCCCGCCAGGTCGGGCGCTGTCCTCGCGCGGTCTCGCGCGGCCAGCGGCTCTGGGTGACAACTCGCACCACGGGCGGGGGCGAGGCAGTGCCTCG
>Ga0209643_1000770_pt1 | contig 42310 bp, 43 predicted proteins | sample AutmiccBRH37_all_FD_187383 | JGI IMG/M metagenome (GOLD analysis project Ga0209643, IMG submission 187383) | Deep subsurface microbial communities from Mt. Terri, Switzerland - Autotrophic microbial communities BRH/37_all (SPAdes) (version 2) | ecosystem: Environmental > Aquatic > Deep...
CTCGACCCATCGGCTGGAGAACCCGGGACGGGTGCCGCTGCACCTGATCGAAGTGCAATCGGGATCCTATCTCGGCGAGGACGACATCGTCCGCTTCGAGGACACGTACGGCCGCTCCTGACGGTCGGACAGGCGGCGCTTTCTCAAGAATTGAGATGCAGCCATGCACGCGAATTTCGTCCCGTAGGATGCCCTCCGGACAACCCCGGAAGGCCTTCGGAAAGATTGGGGCGTGATCCGGCATGCCGTCCTTCTGATCGGCATGATGCTCTTCGATCGCCTCCTCGACCGCGACGATGCAGGCCATCGCGGCGCGCTCCGCGAACGCCGCCGCGAGCCGAGCGCGAAGCCGGCGACGGGCTGATCGGCTGGATCGATGTCGGACGGACCCGGCGCGTGACGATGTGGCGCTCGAAGTGCCGCGCGATAGCGGCGCTCCTGCTCGGGCATGTGACGCGGCACGGAGCCGCGGCGGCGTTCGCGGAGCACGGCGAGTTGGCCCTCGTAGATGCGCATCGCGCCGTATTCGCCAGCATGGCCGTTTCGATACTGACGCGGCAGTTGCATGACAGAGTTTTGCGACTTTGGTGCAGACCCGGGTGGGCTAGCACTTCTTAGCACTACCGCTACCCAGTGTTGCGGCGGCACCGTGCTGGCGAGCACCGGCCGCATGCAGAAAGCCGTCCGTGCCTGATGCCGACGAAACTGAGGGCGTTGCGCGCCACTGTCTTGATGTGCAGTGCCTCTCTGGGAGAGGAGTTTTGCGATGGCGACAGACACTGATCTTGACGACGACGGTATCCTGAATGTCGACGATGCATTCGCTTGGGACGCCACCAACGGCTTCGGCACCGTCGTCGGCACGGACAGCCCGTGGATCATTGATTTCATGGCGCTGGGAGCGACGAATCCGTCGCTTCCGGTGTACGAAACCGGCCTTACTGGCATCAATTTCAACCCGGAAGCTGCAAGCGGCTCCTTCGACGACGCCCCCATCGGAGTGGCATTGAGTTCGGCGGGCCTCACGGTTGCTGCAGTGGGTGGCGGCGACTCTTACCAGAACAAGAATTCACTCACTCACGGCTACCAGTTCGGCGTCGACGTCAGCGGCATGACAGCCTTCATCGCCGGCACCCGGATCGTGAACCCCTTTCAGGTCAATGCTCCGGTCAACTACCAGGCGCAGGGCTTCCAGATCGGAACCGGCAGCCAGGACGAGTATGTGAAGCTTGCGCTGGTCGCCAAGGGAGGCGCCGGCGGGATCGAAGTGCTCTGGGAGAGCGGCGGCGTCGTTCTGTTTCGACAGGGCTATCAGCTGCAATTTGCCCCCGGCCTCGCCCTTTCGGACGTGACCGATGTCGAACTCGACCTGAGGGTCGACAAGGTGGACGGCGACATCCTCGTGACGCCGAAATGGCGCCTGTTCGATGCCTCCGGCAATGTGATCGACGATCAGCGCGACGATGGCGTTCAATCGTTCACGCTCACCGGGCCGATCGCTCAGGCCATCGACGGCACCTACAGCCTCGAAGGTGCCGCAAGCGGGCTGGCCGTCGGTCTGTACGGGACATCTGCCGGAGCGTCACCGTTCGAGGCGACGTGGGAAAGCATCGGTATCAAGGCGGCGCCACAGGCGACGAGTGTGGACCTGGACGGCGATGGCCTTCTGAACAGCGCCGATCCTTTCGCTTTGGACGCTAGCAATGGCGCTGGAGCAGCGGTTGACGGCTTTTCGGGGCTGACGATCGATTTCATTGCGGCGGGTAGCGCCTCTGGAGGCGCGCTGACGCCCTACGAGGCTGGCATGACAGGGTTGAACCTTGTGCCTGGCTCGACCAGCAATCTGTTCGATACGACACCTGCCGACGCCACGGTCACGGACTTGGGGCTGACCGTTTCTGTCGGCCAAGGCGATTCCTACAAGAGCAAGAACTCGCTCACCCACGGCTATCAGGTCGGCGTCGACGTAAGCGGTTCCACCGCGTTCAGTGCGCGCACGGTTATGGTAAACCCCTTTCAAGGGTTCATCCCGCAGAACTATCAGGCGCAGGGCATCCAGATCGGTGCGGGCAACCAAAACGACTATATCAAACTCGCTCTGATCGCCAATGGTGGCAAGGGCGGAATAGAATTCCTTTGGGAGCACGACGGAGCGGTCGTCTATCGTAAGGTGTTCACGCTCGACCTGCCGTCCGGGACGGCGCTCTCGAATGTGTCGGATGTCAGTCTGGGCCTGCAGGTAGATTCAGGGGCGGGGTCGGTTCTCGTTGCGCCGACATGGCGCTTATTGACTGCGAACGGCGGCGTTCTTGACGATCAGACAAACAATCCGGTCGCACCGATTATAGTGACCGGTGCCATTGCACAGGCCATTACCGGTACGCTCCTCGTGGGAGGTGCCGAAAGCCAGCTTGCGGTGGGTCTCTACGCCACCGCGGCCGGTGCCCCCCCGTTCAATGCAATCTGGGAAAATATCACTGTCTTACCGAGCGAACCTCTCGATTACGATGCCGATGGCCTTCTTAACGGGCTGGACCCATTCACCACCGATGCAACCAACGGGTTTAGTAACACCGTAAATGATACGTCGGCGGTTCACTTGGACTTTGCTGCAATCGCGGCGGCGGCGGGCGGGTCTTTGAGCCCGCATGAGGCCGGACTGTCTGGTCTGATGAGGAACCCCGGGTCGCAGGACAATACCTTCGCTTATCTTCCAAGCGGGGCGATCGTGTCGTCCACCGGCCTGACCATCGCGGCCGTACCTGCGGGTGACGCGTACCAGTCGCAGAACGATCTTGCGCACGGATACCAGATCGGGATCGATGTTAGCGCCGCCCCGGCGTTCGTCGTGCGCACGACGATGCTGAACCCCTTCAGAGATATAACGCCGCAGGACTATCAAGCGCAGGGGGTCCAGATCGGTGCCGGTGATCAGGACGCTTACGTGAAGCTCGCCTTTATCGCCAAGGGCGGGGCCGGTGGCATCGAGGTATTGTGGGAGACGGATGGCGCAGTGGCCTTCCGGCAGTCGTTCACTCTCGACCTGCCGACGGGAGCGTCGCTTGCGGATGTCGCTCGTATCGAACTGAGCCTCAACGTCGACAGCAGCACCGGCGAAGCCGTAGTCACACCGGAATGGCGCCTCCTTGGCGATGGTGGTGGGCTGATCGACAACAGCGCCGACGACGCGGTCCAACCCTTCACCGTCACCGGTGCCGTTGCCGAGGCCATTGCCGGCACGTATCAGATCGACGGTGCCCCCATCGCACTCGCGGCAGGCATGTACGCTACGTCAGCGGGTTCTGTGCCGTTCGAAGCGACGTGGGAGGCTTTGGACGTCCAATATTCTGAGCCGGTCGTCCCCGACTATGCCTTTTCGCAGCTGGCCCTCACCGGTACGACCGGTTTGGCGAATCCGACTTCGCTCGAATTCGGCCCCGACGGCCGATTGTATGTGGCCGAACGTTTTGGCGGGATCTGGTCTTATCAGGTGGAGAAGACCACCAGCGGCTACAATGTCACCGACGCGCAGTACATCGATCTCGTCAACAAAATGCCCAACCATGACGACCTGGGCAAGCTGACCACAGTCGTCGGTCGTCAGACGACCGGCCTGCTGATGGCCGGCACACAAGAGAATCCGATCATCTATGTGTCGTCGAGCAATCCCGTGGTGGGTGGCGGTCCTGGCGGCGAGGACAAGAACCTCGACACCAATTCGGGTACCCTGTCCCGGCTTACATGGACCGGGACCGCATGGGAGAAGGTGGATCTGGTACGAGGTCTCCCTCGATCGGAGGAAAATCACTCTGTCAATGGAATGATCCTCGACGGTGACTCCCTCTATGTCGGCGTCGCCGGTCACACGAACAACGGCTCGCCGTCGAGCAAGTTCGCCTATCTGAGCGAGTACGCCCTCTCGTCGGCGGTGCTGAAGGTCGATCTGGCGCAACTCGATGCCATGCCGATCAACGGCGCCGACACGGCCAACCCGTGGGTGTATGACCTTCCGACGCTGGACGATCCGACCGTCGCGAATGTCGATACGGACAATGATGGCGTTCCGGACGAGGATCCGAACGGCGTGTTCGGCGGGAACGACGGCCTCAACATGGCCAAGTTCGTTCCCGGCGGACCGATTGAGATATTCTCGACCGGTTATCGGAATCCCTACGACATCGTGATGACCGAGGATGGCCGTATCTTTGTCACCGACAACGGTGGCAACCCCACCTGGGGCGGGTTTCCGCTCTACGATGCGAACGGGCTGGCCACGAATAATCCCAATCCCAACGAGGACTCGACATCTCTGGATAGCCTCCATCTTGTGACGGCAGGGAGTCACGGCGGACACGCCAACGCGACGCGCGGCAACACGTCCGGTGCGGGCCTCACTCTGGACAGCGGTTGGACGACGGATGCGGCAGAACTTCCTGTCGATTGGCTGGAAAGAAACGGCGGCATCGATTTCCTGAAGGACAACCTTTCGAAGGTTCCGGTCGTCGACGCTGAGGGTCGGCCGATCGCCGGCGCAGACGGTGATGGATCGCTATGGGGCTTCATAGCTTCGACGAACGGCCTTACCGAATACACCGCGACGGAATTTGCCGGTGCGCTGCAAGGCGCGCTCATCACGGCGAGTTACGACGGTCGCGTCGCGTTTCTCAAGCGGGACGAGACGGGAGAAACCGTCACGGACGTCGATTATCTACAGATACTTCTCGGCAATACCGTCCCGTTGGATGTGACCGCTCAAAGCGATTTCGATCCGTTCCCCGGAACGGTCTGGGTCGCGAACATCGGCAGCAGCCAGATCGTCGTGCTCGAGCCGACCGATCCGGGCAGCGTCATAATCGACCCATCCATAGCCTCGGATGCGGATCAAGATGGCGTCGCCAACGTCAACGATGCATTCTTCCGCGACCCGAACAACGGCATGGCCACGACTTTCACCGCTGGCCAGACCACCGTCTGGGATTTCGCCCGGGACGCTTCGAACCCGCCGCCGCTGGGCGAAATCAGCATCTTCGGGCTCGGCTTCACGGGCGTCATGTATAATGGCCTCCAGCAGCCGGGTGCGCTCTACGACCCGGACAACATTCTCCCGTCCGGTGCCAACCCGGTCTTTCAAGTCAACTATGTCAGCGAGGGCGAGGCGCACGGTGGCAACAACAGCCAGGAGAACGGCTTCCAGTTCGGCATAAGTTTCGACGGGACGGTCGCGGCGGCCCGTATTTCGTCCACGATAGACAACCCATTCGACTCGACGACGCCCGCCAAGTACCAGTCGCAGGGCTTGATGATAGGGACGGGCAGTCAGTTCGACTATATCAGCATTGCGGTAGCACAGCACCAGGGTGGGACCATCGAGATCAAGCAGGAGGTAGCTGATGCTATTGTGTACAAGCAATTGTACACGGTTCCGGATCTGTTCAACACCACTGATGTCGTGCTGAATTTCGACGTGGACACCACGTCCGGTGCCATTCGCCCGTTCTGGAGCTACACCCTGAACGGGCAGAACTTTAGCGGAAGTGGCGACGAGTTCTTTGCGCAGGGGGAAACCCTTAAGGCGATGCAGGGGACATACTCGCAGCAAAAGAACATGCCCGGGTTCACTGGTGACATCGCATCGGGCCTGGGCGTCGGCATCATCAGCACTTCGGTCGGCCCGGCCGAGGAGTTCACGGCATCATGGGCAGACATAAGCGTCGAAGCTTTCGCTGCGCCACCACCGCTCCCGAGCGCCTTCCTCGGGATCACCCTAAAGAACGTGATCGACACGTCGACTTTCACCAGCAACTCGTTTGAACTGGTTAATCTGCCGGAGAATGGTCCCGAGCTCCTCAGCATGACGATCGACACGAGTACCGCAGTCCTGCCGCAGGTCGTGTTCGATCCGCTTGGAACAGCCGGAGATACCGGGAGCCCGAAGCCGTTCACCATCGACACACAAGTCGGTACATTCTCCTCTAAGGCCACCTATGCAGCCGCACTCGACGGCGGTTTTCAGGTGATGCGCGTCGATTTCGACGGGTTCGATGGAGGCGAGTCGCTGGCTTTCTCGGTGGACGTGGATCCATCAAATATCAAAGGAAGTTCGCCGCCCGGCCCGGAGGAAACCGGTTCTATCTCCGGGCTTGAAATGGTCGGTTCCACGGTCACTTTGGCCTTCGCTGACGGTTCCCTCCAAACAACGCGAATCTTCAAGGATCCGGGGAAACTTGCGGGGGCGAGCGCCGTCTTGCAGAACGGGTCGCCTCCAGCGCCCGTTTTCAATGTCGATAGCTTCAGTTGGGGCGACACGACGAATGTGGCCACTCACACCGTCGACGTCACCGGGACTCCGGGCAGCACTGTCCGCGTCGTCGTTGCGGAAGGTGGGCTCTACCTGGATGGCGTGGCTATGGACGCCCCCGCGGCAGAAGGAGCGAACAAATTCCTGTCGGTGCGGGAATACGATGTTGCCATCGGGACGACCGGACAAGGATCGACTGAGGTCCTGTTGACCGATGCCGACGGTACGAGTGGGGTCGCAACAGGTTGGAACTATATATTCGCTGCAGAGCTGGACGGTGATGCCTTGTACGAGGGCGTCGCACGTTTTGGCGCCAGCTCAGATGAGTTCCTGCTGAAATACGAGACGGATGATCTGTTCGCAGTTTGAACTGCGCCGGGTCTGCCGGCGCGCCGGGCTGGAGAAGGTTGGGTCTCGGCCATCCTCGGCCACATCACGTTGCTCGACGTCATGGACGGGGGTGCGGTTTCGTGTGCAGCTATGCGTCGAAATGCCTCCTGAACTGATAATCAAATCCAATCGACATCCGCCGCAGATATTACCTTGCTCGGTATTCCGGACAGAAGAATGGACTGGTCGTCGGAGAGTGTGAGCAGCAACCCCTCACTCAGCACACTAGTACTGAAGGTCGCACCGGCATCGAACCCATCGAAGATCAGGTTGTCTACGCCGTTCCAGTCCTTGATCACGTCATGGCCGTCACCAGGCGTAAATATGAAGGTGTCCGAGCCCGATCCCCCAGCCATTATGTCATTGCCCTTGCCGCCGATGATCGTATCGTCGCCTCCCGCCAGCTCGATCCGGTCGCCGCTGTCGCCCGCTCTCACGGTATCCCGACCGCTCTCGCCGACCACATAGTGCTTGCCCATCTTCGAAAGTCCGATCTCGGCGCCCTTCGTGCCCAACTGCACCTCGCCGGGACCCTCTACCACTACCTCAAGGGTGCTCGGCAGATCCGCGGTTTCCAGTCGCCCCAGGCCTTGGGAACCCACGCGGAGAACCAAACTATCGCCGTCTGCGGCGTCTACCACCTCGGGGCCGATGTACAGCTTCGGCGTGGTGGTGCCCATGAGATCGAAGACGTCGACGCCCTGGATGCCTTTGAAGTTGCGCGTATCGAAAGTGAACGATCCGCTTTTGAAGAAGAGCGTATCCTCACCGTCGCCACCGATGATCTTCGTCGACGAAGATATGTTGCGTAAGCGCCCGGTGAGGGTCGCCTTACTTGGCGGATAGGTCATGGGAAAGTCCTAGGGATAGTCCTGGGAGTAGTCCTATGGCGATGCAGCGGGTTGAGGTGATCACGTCGGTCGAGCGGCGTCGGCGGTGGTCGCGGGCGGAGAAGGAGCGCCTGGTCGCGGCGTCGCTGGAGCCCGGCGTGTCGGTGTCGGAGGTGGCGCGGGCGGCGGGCCTGCACGTCAGCCAGCTGTTCCGTTGGCGCAAGCAGCTTTGCACGCGGATCGAGGCGCCAGTGGCGACAAGAGCGATGCGCGATGAACCGTCGCTGGTGCCGGTGACGATCGTGCCGACGCCGGCGGCGAAGGAGCCGCGACCGCGCCGCAGGCGGCGACGCTCCGGAGTGATCGAGATCGAGGTGAGCGGCGGCCGCCGGGTTCGGGTCGGTGACGATGTCGACGCCGGGGCACTGCGCCGGATCCTGGACGTCCTGGAGGGACGATGATCCCGGTGCCGACCGGTGTCCGGGTATGGCTGGCGACCGGACACACGGACATGCGCAAGGGCTTCCCCGGCTTGGCGCTCCTGGTACAGGAGACGCTGCTGCGCGATCCTCACAGCGGCCATCTGTTTGTGTTCCGTGGCCGCCGCGGCGACCTGATCAAGGTGCTGTGGCACGACGGCCAGGGTGCATGCCTGTTCTCGAAGCGGCTGGAGCGGGTCGCTTCCTGTGGCCGTTGGCTGCCGACGGGGTGGTGGCGATCACGTCCGCGCAGCTGGGCTATCTGCTGGAGGGGATCGACTGGCGGATGCCGCGCAAAACGTGGCGTCCGACGGCCGCCGGATAGCGATAAGACCTTACGACAGCTGCGGAATATGGCAGAATCGGCGGCGTGACGATGCTCGCCGAACCGCTCCCCGACCTGCCCCCGGACCTAGCTGCCGCACACGCGATGATCCTCGCCGAGCGGGCCGCCCGGCTGGCGGCGCAGGCCCGGGCCGAGGAGGCGAGTGCCGCCCGCCACAACCTGGACATCGAGATCGAGCGCCTGAAGCTGGAGATCGCGCGGCTGCGGCGAGAGCGCTATGGCTCGTCGGCGGAACGTTCGGCGCGGATCGAGCAGCTGGAGCTGTCGCTCGAGAAGTTGGAGGCGACCGCGGCCGAGGCCGACGCGGCCACCGAGATCGCCGCCGGGAATACAGAGGCGGCGGAACGGACGGTTCGCCGCCGCCCGGCGCGCCGACCATTGCCGGCTCACCTGCCGCGTCACCGCGTGGTCCACCCGGCGTCTACTGCGTGCCCCTGCTGCGGCGGCACCGCGCTGAGCAGGCTCGGTGAAGACGTCACCGAGAGCCTGGAACGCATCCCGGCGCGCTGGGTCGTAGTCCAGCACGTGCGCGAGAAGGTGTCCTGCCGCTCATGCGAAACGATCCGCCAGGTACCAGCCCCGTTCCACCCGATCGCGCGCGGCCGTGCCGGGCCGGGGCTGCTGGCCGAGATCGCGTTCGCCAAGTTCGGCCTGCACCTACCGCTGCACCGGCAGAGCCGGACCTTTGCCCGCGAGGGCGTAGCGCTCGACGTCTCCACGCTGGCCGACTGGATCGGCGCGGTCGCGGCGGCGCTGCAGCCGCTGGTCGAAGCGATCGAGGCGCACGTTCGCGACGCCGAGCGGATCCATGTCGACGATACCCCGGTGCCGGTGCTGGCGAAGGGAAAGACCCGGACGGGGCGGCTATGGACGGTGGTGCGTGACCGGCCGTTCGGTGGTGCCGACCCACCGGCGGCTGCCTACTTCTACTCCCCCGACCGCGGCGGCGTGCATCCGCAGACCTGGCTCGCCGCGTTCACCGGTATCATGCAGGCGGACGCCTTCTCCGGGTTCGGGAAGCTCTACAGGCCGGGCCGGGAGGCGGGCGAGATCGTCGAGGCGGCGTGCTGGGCGCATGCGCGGCGCAAGTTCTTCGAGCTCGCCGACCTGAAGAAGGCGCCAATGGCGGTCGCCGCGGTGAAGCGCATCGACGCGCTGTTCGAGGTCGAGCGCGACATCAACGGTCTGCCGCCCGAGCGGCGCGCGGCCGCCCGCGACGAGCGCTCTCGGCCGCTGGTCGTCGAGCTCGAGGCCTGGCTCCGCGAGAACCGCCGCGCGCTGTCCTCGAAGTCGACCATGGCCAACGCCATCGACTACATGCTCAAGCGCTGGTCGTCGTTCACCCGCTTCCTCGACGATGGCCGGATCTGCTTGTCCAACAACGCCGCCGAGCGCGCCTTGCGCGGCATCGCCGTCGGCCGTCGCAACTGGACCTTCGCCGGATCCGACGCCGGTGGCCGACAGGCAGCGGCCATCTACACCCTCATCGAGACCTGCAGGCTCAACGACATCGATCCGCGCGCCTGGCTCGCCGACACCCTCGAACGCCTGCCCGGGCATCCCGTTATTAGGCTCCACGAACTGTTGCCGTGGAACTGGAGAAGCCCCGCTGCCACACTGGCCGCATGACCGACACCTTCGCCGAGATCGCGACCGTCCGCATCGAGCTCCGGGGTACGAACCCGCTGATCTGGCGCCAGGTCGAGGTCCCGACCTCGATCACGCTGAAGGTCCTGCACGATGTCGTGCAGGTCGCCATGAGCTGGTTCGACTGCCACCTCTGGGAGTTCACCATCGCCGGGCAGCGCTACGGCCCACCCATGGGCCAGGACTGGGGCATGGAGCCCAGCCGCGATCCCGCCAAGGTGCGGCTACGCGACGTGCTGCGGCCGCGCCGCACCATCGTCGACTACCTCTACGACTTCGGCGACGGCTGGGAACACCGGCTCACTGTCACCAGTGTCCGCCAGGGTGAGCCGGGCATCGGTTACCCGCGCTACGTCGCCGGTGAACGAAACGCCCCGCCCGAGGACTGCGGCGGCATCCCTGGCTTCTATGAGCAACTCGGCATCCTCGCCGACCCCGATCATCCGGATCACGAGGAGGTTGCCGACTGGTTCGACGACTACGACCCCGAGGCGGTCGACGAACTCGTTATCAAGATCGCGCTTGGCCGCATCGCCAAGCGCCGGAACGCCGTCGCTGCGCGCTTGGCGAAGAAGAAATCCAATCCCGGCAACTGATGCTGCCGCTGGCCCGAATAGCACAAGGCCCGGAACGACTCTCCTCATCCGCGGCTGTCACCGGACGCTTACGGCGCATCGTCATCGCCGCAATCCGCGACTTCGGCGTGAAGTCGCCGACCGGCATCGACACAGATCCGCAGCAGATCGAGGAGACCGCTGGCGAGCGGCCGGCGGCGCCGGCTGGGTGACCTTCTGGCAGGCGACTTGTTCGAAGCCGTCTTCAGCAAGCCGTAGAACAAGGCCTCGGCCGCCGGCGCATCGAGCCGGGCGTACGCGACCTCGCCGCGGCCAGGTGAATATAAACTGGTCGTAACTTGGCTCCTGCAGTTACCGAAGGGAGGCAGCAGAGCGCCGAAGCTCACTTATCGCCTGCTCTGCCGCGAGCCTCGCCCGGTCTGGTCCGGTAGCCGATCCTTCTCCAAAGACGGCCCACCCGCCGTCGTCCAGCACAGTCCGCACGTCGCCAAAGTCCAGGCCGATGATGCCTCGCTGCGTGACGAGCTTCGATATTGCCTGGACTGCGTCAGCCGCCGAGGCGAGTGCTGGGTCAGGTGCTCGGCGGGGGATCACGGCGGCCATCCCATATCGCATCGGCAGGGCCAGCAGTGCCGCGGTGGACACGCCTCCGAAGAGGAACGAACGGCGGGATAGCGGCATAGGCTCGCCTGGGGTAAGGGGGGCAGGGAGACGAAAGTCAGGATACCCTAAGATTGGCCTCTCCGATCCCCATGGCGGAATCGGAAGGCGCTGGAAAATCGCCCGCCACAACCTTCACAGAATCGAGAAACGTGAGACCTTGGGGAACACGGCGCTGATCCGCGGGCTGCCGCGGCATACTTCAGGGGATTTGCTTGGCACGGACGATACGGTGGAACTGGCGGGCGTCGAAGGAGTTGCCGCCGATCGTCCGGCTGTGGCTGCTACGCATCATAGTGGAATTGGGTGCAGACGGCGGCCTGTTTAACGCCGATAGCATTGGCGACGCGCATCTGGCCGGCTTGCTTGGGCTAGAGGAGGATGTTTCCGGGAAACATCGCAGTTCGGCCACGATCAGGCAGCGGCTTCGGTTGCGTCTCTCCGCATGCGAAGCCGATCAGGCCGCCCGGCAATTGCCTCCCATACTCGACAACAATATCGAGCGCCTCGCTGCCCTCGTAGGACTATCCGATGTCGATCGCCAGATCCTGGGCTTCGCCGTCCTGCTGGCTATGACCGGCGAACTGGCCGACGCCTGCAGGGATCTCGGCGACATGAGTTCGACAGTCGCAATGCGCGCGGTCGCGGCGATCCTTCATCTGCGGCCTGAGCAGGTCTTCGCCGCTCTCGGGTCAACGGGTCTGTTCGCCCGTGCGGGCCTCCTGTCCCTCAACCAGGAGCGGAGCGTTAACCTCGCTCACAAGCTGCAGTTCGGATCGATCCGTTTCCCGGACAGGATGGTTTCCGAGGTAACCGATCCGCACGATCTTATCTCCGATGCCGTCGTGCTGTCCCGAGCGGCCGAACTCGGCCTGGACGACTACGCGCATGTGTTGGGGTCGCTCGAAATCCTGATCCCGTATCTTCGACAGGTTGTTCAGGAGCGTAGAAGGGGCGTTAACGTCCTAATCTATGGCGTGCCCGGCACCGGCAAAAGCCAACTGGCCAGGACGCTCGCCCGAGAGGTCGGTGTGGAGCTTTTCGAGGTGAGCGACGCCTACCGCGATGGCGAGCCGATGGAGGGGGCGGGACGGTTGACGGCGCTGCGAGCGGCTCAGCACGTGCTGGCGCGGCGGAATGTGCTGTTGGTGTTCGACGAACTGGAGGACGCCTTCGCCGGCACGATCGCCGAACGGAGCGCCGCGCAGTCGACGAAGGCGTGGATGAACCGGACGCTCGAACAGAATCCGCTTCCAACGATCTGGATCTCGAACTCGACCGCATGCCTCGACCCCGCGTTCGTGCGGCGCTTCGACTACTGTCTGGAACTACCGGTGCCGCCTAAGCCGCAGCGAGAACGGATGATCCGTGGCGCCTGTGGCGGACTGGTCGACGACGCGGCTGTGGCTCGTCTCGCTGCCGCCGACTTGGTGGCGCCAGCGGTCATCGCTCGCGCGGTGGCCGTCGTCGGAGTCGTTCAGCAGGATATCGGCGGTGCCGGATCAAGTGCGGCCATCGAACTGTTGGTGCGCAATACCATGCTGGCGCAGGGCCACCCGGCGCCGGACGACGCCGTCCCTGATCCCCAGGAGCGCGTTTACGACGTGGATTGCGTCAATGCCGACGCCGACCTGCGCGTGCTCGGAGAGAACCTGCGGGCGCGTCGGCGCCGGTCGCATCTTCCTGTACGGCGCTCCCGGCAGTGGCAAGACGGCCTACGCGCGATGGCTGGCCGACACCATGGATAAACCGCTCCATTTGAAGCGCGCCTCGGATATTCTGTCCGCATTCGTCGGCGACAATGAACGGAACATCGCGTCGGCCTTCCGCGCGGCCAAGCGGGAAGGGGCCGTCCTGCTCATCGACGAGATCGATACGTTCCTGCTCGACCGGCGTAGCGCGCAGCGCCACTGGGAGGTCAGCCTCGTCAACGAAATGCACACGCAGATGGAATGCCACGATGGCATCTTCATCGCCTCGACGAACCAGATCGACGCTCTCGATACGGCCGCTCTGCGGCGGTTCGACATCAAGATCGGGTTTGGCGCGCTGCGGCCGGAGCAGGCGTGGGAATTGCTGCGGCGGCAATGTGCCGTCCTGGGGATCGGAGAACCCGATGCAGAGTTGCAGCCGGCGGTTCAGCGCCTGGGTGAGATCGTGCCGGGCGACTTCGCGACCATCGTGCGCCGGAGCCGCTTGTCGGCGATCACGAGTCCTGGCGAATTCGTGACGGCGCTGGCGGAAGAGTGTGCGCTGAAGAGCGATCAGAGGACGATCGGCTTCGCTTTGCCGTAGGCGATGTCATGCTCGATACCGTTGATCAATGGTGGCGGCAGTTCGGCCGTGGTGGATGGGGGGTCCATCCGGATGGACTTCCCACCGACCTTCATCGCGGAAGCGATCCGTACCATCCCTCTGTCGTGCTGACCGCAGTCCCCGTTCCCCTGGGTCGTTTCCGGGGGCGTAAACTATGAGCCGGCATGTTGGGGGATACCTTACCCGCAAGGTCGCTGGTCACCGTCGGTGGCGCCATCCGTGTCTGTCTGGTCAGAGGTTCCCTGCGATGCGCGCCGCAGAGCATGGTCCTCACGGGACTGCAGTGCATCGGGTCATGGCGGATCATCAACGGCGACATCTGGGATTGCGCCTATCTCGATCCGCCCGGTAAGGTTAGTTATGGCGGTGCAATCCTAGAGACAGAAAATGGCGCGAGCGGACAAGTCCGTAGGGCGGGATCGTTTGCAGGCGCCGTCGCTTCTCCAGTCTTCGATACTGATTGTCGAAGACAACGAGCTCCTGGCGCGCTTCGCCTCCGATGTCTTATCTTTTTCCGGATGCAAGACCTCGGTCGCATCGAGCGTTTGCTCGGCGTTCGAGGCGTTGGACCGGACCCCCTATGATGCGGTGGTGCTCGATCTTACGCTGTCCGGCAGAAGCAGCTTGCCGGTTGCGGACGAACTGCTGCGACGTGGGATTCCATTCGTTATCACGAGCGGTCACGTCGGCTTGTCGTTGCAACCGCGCTACCGCAAGGCGCCGTACCTGACGAAGCCGTTTGCCGCATCGGATCTACTGCAAGCAGTAGAGCGCCTTCTGAGCGTCTCAGGCGACAGTCGGAGTGGGGGCCCGCCGCCAATCCAGTAGGCGATGCAGGCGGCGTTGCAAAGGGACGCGCTGAGCCGTTGGCGACTTCGTCCGCATTCGTCTTTGCGCCCTACAGGGCGGGGTGGCACGGGTGGAGGCTGCTCAGCGTCACGGCATCGACGTCTAGGGCTGGCTGAGCATTTCGACGAGTGCAGCGTTGACGGTGTCGGCCGCCTCATACGGGCTCCAGTGACCGGCATCGGGAATGACGCGGAAGTCGATGTCCTGTTGGAACTGCCGAAGACGCCGCTCGCGTTCGCGGACATCACCGGTCATCGCATCGCGCCCGCCCCAGATGCCGTAGAGGCGGCTCCGTACGCGAGGAAGTGCCCGCACGAGTATATCCGTGGCCGGAATGGCGCCAGCCCTGATGCGGGCTTTCCGCGCGTTGTTCATTTGAAGTTCGACGGCCAGATCATCTGCCTTGGTCGGATTGCCGATCATCAGCGCTGCAAGGTTATGCCGATGCACTTCCGCCAGCTCTTGCGGGGTCATGTCTTTAGCGGGGCGCCGAAGATCCGGCAGTGCTCCCGGACGGCACCCGAAACCGCCGGGACCGAGCAGGACCAGCTTCGGGATCCTGCCTCCCTCCTGAGCGGCCAGATGCGCAGCGATGATGCCGCCGAACGAGAAGCCGGCCACATGATACGTCTGGTCCGCCGGTAGCAGCGAGTTCAGTCCGTCGGCCAGCAGCCCTGCAAGGCTGTCGGGGGACCAGGGTTCCGGTGGGAGATCGGAATCGCCATAGCCGGGCATGTCGGGTGCAAACACCCGAAAACGCTCCGACAGCGGTCCGATGTTCCGGATCCAATGCGTCCACGACCCGAAGTCGCCATGGATCAGGACGAGCGGGTCGCCGTGTCCCCAGATCCGCCAGACCATCTGTCCGGTCGGTATGGAGGTCGTCCGCCTCTCGGCGACCAAGCCGGGATCGGAAATGGCCGCATGATTCCTTCGCACGTGTACAACCTCTTTGACTCCAGACCGATCTAGGTCGCCGCAAGAGCCAGATGCAGTCAACCCGACAGGCGCTGGCACGGGCACACCGCTGGCGGCGCATGTTGGAGACGGGCGTCCATGCCACGATCGGCGAGATCGCAGCGGCGGAGCGGATCAACCCCTCCTACGCCAGCCGGGTGCTGCGCCTGACGCACTGAAGATCTCGATTTACCGCCTGCGGCACAGCCGTTTCGCGAGAAAGATACACAGCTCGAAGCCGCTCTAGTTACCTTAGCAGCTTGAGAATGCAGTCGACGATCTGGCGCCCCTGGAACGGCTTGGCCAGGATCGTCGTCCCGCGATATTCGCGCGGCAGCTGACCCGTGACGTAGCCGGTGAGGAAGAGGAAGGGGATATCCCGCGCGGCGAGGGCATCGGCCACGGGGAAGACCTTGGCGCCCGCGAGATTTACGTCGAGCACCGCGGCGTCGAGCGCCTCGGTCTCCGCGGCAGCGACGGCCTTATCAACGCGGCTGAACGGTCCCACCGGCGTCAGGCCACCGTCGCTCAGCGCCGCTTCGAGGCTGATCGCGATCAGCACTTCGTCTTCCACGATGAGGATCCGCTTGCCCGTCATTTCGCCTCGTCCCCAAGAGGAAGCCAGATGACATCACTCGTCAGCGGCAGTGTTATCCGGACAACGAGGCCGGGCGGCTCGTAGGCATAGTCGACGTCTCCGTCGAGCTCGAACCCGATGCTGCGCTTCACCAGCTGCGTGCCGAATCCGGGCCGCTCCGGCGGCGTCGCCGGCGGGCCGTCGCGCTCGCTCCATACGATGAGGAGCGTCCCGCTCGGGCCGTCTGGCGCACTCCACTCGATGTGAACGCTGCCACCGGCGACGGAGAGGCTGCCGTGCTTGACGGCGTTGGTGCAGAGTTCGTGCACGACCAACCCGAGCGAAAGAGCCGCTCGCGGCGCCAGCATGACGCCGGGGCCGTTGAAATGGATGTGCTTCGGGTCGCTGTCGTAGGGATCGAGTTCGGCAATCAGCAGATCGCGGAGCGACACCGCCGACCACTGCACCTCGGCCACCAGGGTGTAGGTGGCGGCCAGAGCGTTCAGGCGCCCCTGGAACGATTGATCGAAGTCCTCCAGCGACTCGGCCCGGCGCAGCGTCTGCGAGGCGAGCGACGAGATGACCGTCATCATATTCTTCACGCGGTGGTTCAGCTCGGCCACCAGAAGGCGCTGCTGCTCCTCCGCCTGAACGACGCTGGTCACGTTCATGAAGGTGACGAGCACGCCGTCGACGGCATTGTCGTCCTTCCGGTAGGGCAGGATACGCATGAGGTAGTGGGCATCGCCGTCGAGACGACGCACCTCGCGCTCGACCGGTTGCGCCGTGTCCAGCACCTCGCGGATGTCGCGGCGCAGCTGCTCGTAGTCGAGCCGGCTGGAGATGTCGGTGATCGGCCGGCCGCGGTCGGACGGGATCAGCCTGAACACCTCCGTCACCGCGGGCGTGAAGCTGCGGATCAGCATGTTGCGGTCGAGGAAGATCGTCGGGATCCGGGTGCTCTCGAACAGGTTGCGCAGGTCGGCGTTGGCAGTATCGAGCGCGTCGACCTTCTGTTCCAGCTCCAGGTTGACCGTGTGCAGTTCCTCGTTGAGCGACTGCAGCTCCTCCTTCGAGGTCTCCATCTCCTCGTTGGTCGACTGGACCTCCTCGTTCACCGAGAGGAGTTCCTCGTTCGCCGACTTCAGCTCCTCCAGCGAGGTCTCGTATTCCTCGAAGGTCGTCTGTAGGCGCTCGCGGGTGCTGCGCAGCTCCCGCTCCAAGGCCGTCACGGGATCCAAATGATCGAGGGTGCCCGACTGCTTGCTCTCGTCGTCTCCCTGCACCTTCGGCGGACCGGCATCCTGAAAGACGACCAGGTAGAGCGGATCGGCTTCGATGTCGTGCAGCGGCTCGACGGTCAGCCGGATGTGCTGGACGCCGCCTTCGAACTCCACCTCCACGTCGGGCTTGGTGGCGGAGCGCTGCGTCTCCATCGCATCGGCCAGGGCAGCCCGCAGTTCAAGCCGCAGGCTGCGCCGCGCCATTGTAACGAGCTGTCGGTTCGGCGCCCCGACCGCGGCCTCCAGGAACTTTCCGGTGCGCGAGGAGAAGCTGACCACGTCGCCGTTGCCGTCGACCACGACATGCGGCGGCGCAAACCGCTCCAGCACCCGCCGTTCGATCAGCCGCGTCGACAGCTGCGAGGTTGATTCGACCGCCCGCGTCCCGGGTCGCAGCCGCTGCATGGGGCCGGTCGGCGTCGCGAGCATTGCACCGGGATAGCTGGCGGCGCCGTCGCGGCGCTTGAACACGCGCTGCGTCTTGTCGACCTGAGCGAAGAGCTGCGAATTGTGGCTGATGTTCTCCGAGTTGCCGAGGAACAGGTAGCCGCCGGGCCGCAGCGCGTAGTGGAAGATCGGGACGACCTGGTCCTGCAGCCCGCCACCCAGGTAGATCAACAGGTTGCGGCAGGAGATCATGTCCAGGCGCGAGAAGGGCGGATCGCGGATCAGGCTGTGCGCCGAGAAGACGCAGAGGTCGCGGATCTCCTTGACCGGCGTGAAGATGCCGTCGCCGGTGAAGAACCGCTGCCGCCGTTCCGGCGAGACGCCGCTCATCATCGCCTCCGGATAGCGCCCGCTTCGCCCGACCGCCAATGCCGCCTCGTCGATGTCCGTCGCAAACACCTGCACCCGCGGCACCACCTTCAGCGTGTCCATGTGCTCGCGCAGCAGGATGGCGATCGAGTAGGCCTCCTCGCCGGTCGAGCAGCCGGGCACCCAGACGCGTAGCGTGTCCGAGGCGCCCTTGCCCTCGAACAGCTTCGGCACGACCAAGTTCGCCAGCGCTTCGAACGCGCCCTCGTCGCGGAAGAAGCTGGTTACGCCGATCAGCAGGTCGCGGAAGAGGTTCGCGACCTCCCCCTCCTCCTGCTGCAGCAGCTCGACATAGGCCTCGAGCTCGGTCACCTGCAGCACCTTCATGCGCCGCTCGACCCGCCGCATGAAGGTCTTCAGCTTTTAGCCGCTGAAGTCGTGCCCGGTCTGGTGGCGCAGCAGGCCGTAGATCCGCTCCTGCGCCTCGCGCAGCACCTGGCGCTCGTTCGAATGACGTTCCGCCTCCAGGGCCGTCTCCAGCGACACCCGGCTGTTGACGTATTCAACCAGTTTGGGCCCGATCTGCTCGGCCGGCAGGACGATGTCGACGAAGCCGGTCGCTACGGCGCTGTCGGGCATCTCGGAGTAGGCCGGCCGCGAGCCGTCGCTGCCCTGCGCCACGGTGAGGCCGCCGGCCTCCTTGATCGCCTTCACGCCCAGCGCGCCGTCGCTGCCGCCGCCGGACATGACCACACAGATCGCCTGATCGCCGAGATCCTCGGCCAGCGAGCCGAAGAAGATGTCGATCGGGTGGCGCTCGCGCTGGGTCGGGTTCGGCGGCCGCAGGTGGATCGCGCCGCCCTTGAGCGTCAGGATCCGATTGGCCGGGATGACGTAGATGTGGTTCGGCGCGACCGCCTCGCCGTCTTCCGCCAGCGTCACCGGCACCGGCGCCGAGTAGCCGATCACCTCTGGCAGGTGGCTCACTCGGTCCGGAGACAGGTGCGTGACGACGACGAACGCCATCCCTGAACTGGCCGGGATATGGCGAAAGAACTTCTCGAAGGCCTCGATGCCGCCCGCAGACGCCCCGATGCCGACGATCGGGAAATCGGCGGACTCGCTCATTTAGGTCATCTCCTTACGGTGCTGCCGGATGAAGTCCTGGATTTGCTCCACGGGTCGTAGCACGCTCTGACAATGAACTATCGTCGCCAAGGGTTCCGAAAGCCATGGGCGGCTCAGAGTTGCCCGGAGCATTACCTCGTCGCATTCACCTCGTCTTCACCCGCCTCGGGCTGATCATCCAGCGCCCGTCTCTAGCGGGGCTCGCCGCCGGCGCCGGACGTCGGCGAGGTAATTCCCGACAGATGGCAGGCGCCAGAGTTGCCGATCAAGAGGCTGGTCGGGCCATTCCCAGTGGAGTGGGTGAAGCAGCGTCCGATGTGCCGGCCAGGCGCGCGAAAAGCTGACTGCCCGCGCAGATAGAGGAAATCTCCGCTTCGATCTCCTCGCATCCGACGTCTGGTACCGCCTCGAACACGTACAGATAGACGATCAGTGCGCTGGCCGCGCTTTTTGCGCCGAACCTGATGGCCTTCTCCGCCCCCTGGTATATCGAGGCTCTGATCAGGTCGCGACGGGTGTTGTCGGCCATGGCTCTCGCTCCTGAGTATGAGGCATGCGCGCGGCGAAGCCCAGCGTGCGGTTTCCATCGCTGGCGCGCTACTGATCGGGAGGGACGACATGAACCTCGTACACCGCCCATCCGTGGAACGAAAACAGATAGTCACCACCGCGCCTCCGTTCGGTAAGCTTGGCTTTGATGCGAAACCGGCTACCGACACCATACCGCGATGTGTCGGAAAGGGTCTTCGAGCATTCCACCTGGAGATGAGGCGGAAAGGCTCCGCCTTTCACAGGCCGGATTAAGACAGGGCCGTTGCGGCCGGATTTGTCTCTCAGTACGTAGCTCTCGACCTCGATCCAGTGGTACGGCTCGTCTCGCGTTGCCATGGCGTCGCCTACTTCCTCACCGCACCCCTGGCCCGCGGCCGCCGTTCGCTGCAATGAATTCGACGCCGGCCGATCCCAAGGCGGTGCGGATGGCGGCGAGAGTGGCCGGCTTCAGATCTTCCCCATACTCCAGCCTGGATACTGTCTGTGTTGAGACGTTAGCCATACCCGCCAGCTCCCGAACTCCAAGACCGAGTGCGACGCGCGCCATACGGCACTGAACGGGAAGCGGCACTGTCGCAACTCCGATGTGACTGCTTCTCTGACCAGGAATGTTAGCGGTGCTATGAACTGGGCCGCAAGCAACGCGCGGGAGGCGCAGAGACATCGGCCGCGGCCCGACGATAACCCGCAGTTGCCTCAACGCCCGGGTTATCGAGGAGACTTCCTCCGGCGCATCGCCGTGGGGTGCCCAGGAAGACGCTGGCGAGATGGTGGCGGCAGACTGTCAATGCGCCGGCTCGATCCGAGGCGCCCTCGGTTGCCAATATGTTCTTCGGAAGTACGGAGCTTCGGCGGCAGTAAAATGACGTCAGATCAGTGGCTTACGAGTTCCGTACCAAATGGCCGAAGTCATGAGGTTCGGAGAGAACCGCCCAGAGAGAGAGGAAAACACCCTGGGGCGGAGCCGCGTAGTCATGAGCTTTCGGCCGAAACGGCGCAGTTCTGCGCGCTTTTCGGGTCCACACCCGGTGGCGGAGAGAGTCGCGCCGGGGCGCATTGGCGGAGGGAGAGGGACGGGGATCCAACCTTCTCCGCGCCCGAATGGCTGCAGACGACTTCCGTTCGGCGGCGATGTGCTAATGCGGACGGAAGCGAGCTTGGCAGCGGCGGCTGATGCCGCCCGTATCTCGAAATGGAACCGCACTTCGCAGCAGCCGTAGACAGCTCCAGACGTCATACCCATCCGTCTCAGGGGGCGGGGATACCAGATTTTCGGTAACCCCGGCGCCGGCGCCGGCAGACGCCCGTCCGGTTCGCGCGAAGCCGCCTGAGAGAGCACCCGATGAAGGTTCTATTGGTCGAGGACGAATTCCTCATCGCCTTGACGATGGAAACGACGTTGAGCGACGCCGGCTATACCGTTCTCGGGCCAGTCGCGACCGTTGCGCGTGCCCTGGAACTGGCCAGACAAGACATCCCCGACCTGGCCCTCGTGGATATCAACCTGCGGGACGGCGGCAGTGGCATTGAGCTGGCCCGCGAGATGCACAGCCGTTGGATGGTGCCGGTGCTTTTCGTGAGCGGGCAGCGCATGGACGCGCTGGCCAACCGGGACGTTGCGTTGGGCTTCATAGGAAAGCCATTCGAGGCCGCCGCCATGCTCGCCGGGGTGAGGGTCGTTCAGCATCTTCTGGAAAAGCGCCCGCCGCCGCCGCCGGAGAGTCCGCGGGCGCTGGAGCTATTTGGACAGCTTGGCTAGTTCGGTTCGCTTCTCCCCGCGTGGGCCGCTCCTGCTGCTGCGCTGCCTAGTAGGGCAGCGGAGCCCTGTTCGGGCTTGTGCGAAACGTGCAATGTGGCGATCTTCCGCCTTGCGCATCCGCCAGCGCATGGGAGTTCCGCGCACGCGATCGAGCGGCTGTTCGTTGTAGAAGCCCTGCGGTTTTGAGTTGTCAGCATCCCTGGTGCTGCCAGACACGAAAGAAGAACATGCCGCGACACGGCAAAGGGGCTTCGGCCGCCGCTCCGGAGCAGGGCGGCACTGCTGCAGAGGAACTGGCTTACCGCCTGCGGCAACAGGAACTCGCGGCAGAGTATGGGCGCTTCGCGCTTCAGACCCATGACAGGGCAACGCTCCTCCAGGAGGCGACACGCGTCTGCGCGCTCGGGCTCCAGAGCGAGCTTTGCAAGGTGCTGCAGTACCTGCCCCAGGAACATCAGTTCGTCGTATGCGCTGGCGTCGGTTGGCGCCCCGGGATTATCGGCCAGGCGCGGACGGGAGCGGACACAGAGAGCCCGGCCGGCTACGCCTTCCAGACAGGGCAGCCGGTGATCTCGAACCATCTGGAAGGCGAGCAGCGCTTCCGCACACCCGCAATCCTCGCCGAACATGGCGTCAAGCGTGCGATCAACGTGCTCATTCAGGGGGACAGCGAGCGCTTCGGCGTGTTGGAGGTCGACAGCCCGACCGAGGGCCGGTTCACCGAAGCCGACCTGGCTTTCATGCAAAGTTTCGCCAACCTTCTCGGTGCGGCCATCGAGCGCCAGCGGATTGAGGAAGCGTTGCTGGAGAGTGAGCTTCGCTTGCATCGAACGCTGGCGCACCAGGAGGTGCTCACGCAGGAAATCAGCCACCGCGTGAAGAACAGCCTCATGCTGGTGGCGAGCCTCCTGCACATGCAGGGGCGCATGTCGGACAGCCCCGACCTGAGGAGCGCCCTGGACGATGCGGAAACGCGCGTTCGGACCATTGCGCAGCTGCATGACCGGCTGTGGCGCACGCATGAGGTTCATACGGTCGATCTGGCGGAATTCCTGGCCGAGCTGTGCGAGCGTCTCGGCTGCTCGGCTGGGCCGGAGCAGAGCCTCAGCCAGGACTTCGTACCGGTTATCATCGCAACCGATCAGGCCGTGCCCGTAGCGTTGCTCGTCAACGAGCTGGTGACGAACGCTTTCAAATACGCCTATCCGGGGAGAGGTGGAGAGGTGCGCGTGTCGGTACGACCTGCCGCGGGAGGGCAGATCAGGATAGAGGTGTGCGACCGCGGTGTGGGCCTACCGCGGGAGTCCGATGGGGGGGCCTCGACGAGCCTCGGTATGAAGCTGATCGCCACTCTCGGCAGTCAGCTCGGTGGCACGGCCGAATGGCAGGATGCGCGACCCGGCACCCGGTACGTGCTGAATTTCTTTCCCCAAGAAGCTCCCGCGTCACAGGATTGCTGAACGCGGCGCGGACCGCACTTTTCGGGCTGGACGGTAGGCAGGGTGCCACGAGCGTTGGGATCTGCTCGACATGAGATGGCAGGCGATCGCCATCACACCGGTCGCCATCACCAGCGCGAAGTAGCCCGGAAACAGCGACGCCGCGCCATCGAGCAGAAGCCGCCTCAGGCCCGAAGGCTCCGCACCTATGTTCTCCGGCGCGGGCGCCTCACCCCCGCGCATATCTGAGCACCAGTTCGAGCTGCAGGAAGAAAAGACAAAGGCCGTGTTCAGCCCCCACGCGACGGTCGGCCAGCGCGCCAGAGTGCCCCAGAGCAGACTGGCGTTCGGCGCGCAGCGCCAGATCGCGACCAGTATCCAGACCCTGTAGGCCGCCGAGACCAGGATAAGCGCTTGCTGAAAGGCCAATTGTCCTGCATCCAGCGCAGTTGCGTGCAGGATGGCGAGAGCCATGCTCATCGCAACGCAAATCCCCAGAAGACGGTCGACAGGGCCATCCGCCCCTGCCACGCGCGCAGTTCAGGAGCAAAGAACAATGAGAACAGAGATTTCCTGGACACGTCTGGCGTCATGGCCGCCGCTCTCGGACCAAGTGTGACCAGGTGCGACGCGAGTTGAAAGATAATCCGGCGTCACCCGCGGAGCCACTATTGATCTCGGCGGATCGGACGGGCGCCTCACGGCCGCACGCGCTGCTGCGCGCGCCACGGGCACGGGTGCGGCTACGCAGAACCCTGCGCGCACTCGGTCCGGCCATGTCCCGCCCGACATGGCGCGAGGCGATGCGCGCCGCGCTGGGAGCGGGTCTGGGGCTTGCCCTCTGCGGTGCGATCCTGGTCGTAGCGGGGGCCTGGGTCGACGCAGCACATGGCCTGCTGCTGATCGCGCCGCTCGGGGCGACGGCATTCCTGGTCTTTGCCGTCCCGAACTCGCCGCTCGCGCAGCCCTGGTCTGCCATCGCCGGGAACGGCGCCTCAGCCTTCATCGCCGTCAGCGTCCTGCATCTGGGTTTGCCGATCGAAGCGGCAGCGGGCCTGTCCGTCTTTGGCGCCATGGCGGCGATGGCGGTCCTGCGCGCCATGCACCCTCCGGGCGCGGCGGTCGCGCTGGCGACGACGTTGTCCGATCCGCTCTCGGGCGGTGCTGGCTACGGCTTTGTGTTCGCGCCGGTCCTGCTCGACACGGTGCTGCTGGTGGCCATCGCCGTGGCGTACAACCGGCTGACGGGGCGGCGCTATCCGTTCCGCCAGCCGGCATCCTCGGGAACCCATGCGACCGCCGACCCCGCGCCGGAACGGCGGCTGGGCCTGAGCGCAGACGACCTGTCCGCCGTGCTCGACCGGTTCAACCTAAGCGCCAACATCGGCGCCGAGGATTTCGGCCGCATTCTGGCCGCCGCCGAGGCCGAGGCCGCCCGACGCCACTTCGACGACCTGATCTGCGGCGCGGTCATGTCGCGCGATCTGATCACGATCGCACCCGACACCCGTCTCGGCATTGTCGCGGACCTGTTTCGACGGCACAGGTTCAAGACCCTGCCCGTCGTGGACGGCGACGGCGCCTTGCGCGGCATCATCACCCAGAACGATTTGATCCAGCGCGCGCGTCTCGACTCGGTCCGCGGCGGCATGGGCTTCGCCGGAGCCCTGACCCGCCTTGCCGGGCGCGGCCGCGACCGGCGCCTACGCGCCCGCAATATCATGACCACCGACTTGCGCACAGTCGGTCCCGCCGACGGTATCGGCGTGCTGGTCCGGCTGCTGGCCGATGGCGGCGTGCAGGCCGCACCTGTCATGGAAGGCCCGCGCCTGGTGGGCATCGTGACGCGGTCGGACCTGATCGCTGTGCTGGCGCGACAGACGCTTCTCGCGGGCGCCCTGCACAAGGCCGCCTGAAACTGCGACTGCTCCGCTGCGGGCTCACACCATAGCCATTCCGCCATCGCGCAAATGCCGGTTGGAACATCCCGTCCCGCAGGCGGTGGCCGGTAGGGGTTCGGAAGTGCAGGATGCTATGCAACCGCGCTACACGCCCTCCGTCGCATATCCGCTTCTATGCCGGTGTGCCGATCCGGCGCCCACGTGGTCATGCAGTCGGGTCATGCTGCATTCTCGACCACGCGCCGCGTTCGAATTTCTCTGCCGAGGACCGTGCCGACCTCGTGGATCTCGCGGCCTTGATCGTCGATGCCATGGAACTGCGGCTCGCGCATCGAAGCCGCGTCGAGCCGGCGCAGAACTTCCGGCAGATCGCAGACGCGATCCCTGGGATGATCTGGACGACCCGTCCGGCTGCTGCATCGATTTCACCGAGCGGCACGAACTCGATGATCGGCAGCAGGCCCAGTTCCAGATCCTGTTCGAGAGCAGCCCCATACCGATGGGGGTCTACGACCCAGAGACGCTGGCGTTCCTCGAAGTCAATACGAGCGCGGTCGCGAACTGCGGTTACAGCCGCACGGAGTACCTTGGCAAGACGATCGCCGACATCCGCCCGAGCGACGATTTGGGCGGCTTCAGGAGTATCTGCACAGCGATCGCCCTGCGCTGCGCCGGGCAGGTACGTGGCGACACCGGCGTGCCGACGGCTCGGAGCTTCTGGTGGAGATCATCGGGCACAGCCTGGCGTTGCAGGGGCGGGCAGTGGTTCTGGTCGCGGCGATCGAGGTCGCTGAGCGCGTGGCGGCGCACACCTCACGCCGGCAGTCGGCGTTGGCGCCCGCCGCGACGATGACCGCCACCGCGATGATGCGGTCCGCCTGGCGCACCTCCAAATAGGTGGCGTCGATCCACAGATAGGGCCAGTCGCCCTCAATCGCCCGGGACAGGAACCGAGCAGCGCTGCGATCGCTATCACTATGGCTATCTCGTACCCCTATAGGGCAATAGCGATTAATCGGCGAGACCGTTTATCTGCTAATAAGGTATAAGCGTGCGCGGGGGGTGAGGATCGCCTAACGAATAAGCCGGCGTCGTCAAAACGAGAGCTATCGGAGAGGCGGCTAAAATGGTGGTTTCTGACGAAAGCAAAGGTGCCTCTCCCGGGACGGCCGCTGTGGCCGGGCTGGACGCATCAAGCATTGGCAGTTCCGGCTTGGAGGGCGAAGACGCAACGCGTGCCACTTTTTCGGTAGTGCTGATCGACAGCAATGCATTTAGTCGGGAATGCACGGTCGGTGCGCTGGAAACTACCTACGGCTGCGCTTCCATCTTTGGATGCGGCAGCGTCGCCGACCTGCCACGGCACGATTTGCGGACGGGGGCCGTCCAGATCGCGCTGCTTAACGCACACGGCAAGCGGGCAAGCGATTCCTCGATCAGGACCGCCTTGGCCGAGTTGCGAGACAGGCTCGGGCCCGTGGCGATCGTGCTGATCGCGGACCAGGACAGCGGCGATCGGGTGATCGAAGCACTGAGTCACGGCATCCGGGGTTACATACCCGCCACGGCGACCCTGAAGGTCGCGGTCGAGGCGATGCGGTTGGTCGAGGCCGGGGGGACTTACATTCCCGCAGACAGCCTCCGCAACTACTCGCTGTCGCGGGCCAGCAACGGTTCGGGACTGAACGGACATCAGTTTACACCACGGCAGATGTCCGTGCTTCAGCGAATACAGCAGGGCAGGGCGAACAAGGTAATCGCTCATGAACTGTCGATGAGCGAAAGAACCGTCAAGGTACATATCCGCAACATCATGCATAAGCTGAAGGCGACCAACCGAACCGAAGTGGCGTTCAGGACGCAAAATCTGTTCAACCCGGAAGACTAGATGTGGTTATGAGGAGGTTGTTCATCCCCGGCAAGCCTGGAAGTGGTCGTCTCAAAACGAATGATGGCAAGGCACGAGGATGAACGACCCGCACAGGAATGCGCGAACGGCACCGCTCGGTTGAGCCGAGATGGTAGATTGGATCGTCGACGATCGCCGTCCGGTCGAAGAGGTTGCCGATGGCTTCGGCATCAGTGACCGCACCTCCGGCGAAACTTTTAGGATACGCTCAACCAGCCGAACGGGATCGGTCGCCTGCAAACGCGGCGCTCTACGGTTTCCCTGGCTGATGCTCACCTCACGGCGGATCAAGAGAGCTCTGACGGTCGAAGCGGCCGCCCGCCTCCGGAAGGTAATGTGTCAATAACCTATGATGTCAAAGTGGATGACATGCCGCTCGTGGTAGTATCGCCGAATTTGCCAGCTTGACACTATCTGAAGGGGAGAAGAGGCTGAGATTGTCACGTATTGCAGTCGGCCTTATCACGCCCGCTTCCGCAGTCGGGGATAGAAGGCGATTACCCTATGAGTACAAGCGTACCTCCGGATCCGCTCGCAGCGAGCTTGCTGCGCATTAAGGCAGATCACGCTTCCATTCTGGCTGAGCTACGGCGGCTTGCCACGAATGATGGTTCCGCCGGCCGGAGCGGCTCCAAGGCTGAAGGAGAGGTCGCCGCGACGACGAGGGCCAGTCTTATCGCGAACCGTGAGGCTGCTATCGCTGAACTGGCGGAGGCGGAGCCGCAGACGTATCAGGATTGCATCGCCAAGCTGGAGTATCTGATCGACCCTTACATCGGCTGGAACCTCGACCAGCCGGTCCAGACGGCCCTGACGCAGGTCGTCGCCTTCCTCAGGACCCAGCATGGGGGCGAGACGCGTTGCCCCCTGGAAGGCATCGCCGACGAGCTTGCGCTCGAACTCGCCAGATCTAGAGCGGTTTCCGGTCGATGTGAATCGTGGGGGATTCCCATGAGCGTGGTTTTCTGATTCACGATCCTTGCTGGTGAGGGAGGCCGGCATGGATGGGTCGAGGACTTTCGCAGGATCTACGTGATCGGGTGGTGGCCGCAGTCGAAGGCGGGATGTCGTGCCGTCAGGCCGCAACTCGCTTCGGTGTGAGCGCCGCCAGCGCGATCCGCTGGCGGCAACTGGCGCTTCGTCACGGCACGCCGGCAGCGAAGCCGCAGGGCGGTGACCGCCGCTCGGCCAGGATCGAGGCGCATGCCGCCTTCATCCTCGGGTGCGTCGAGGCGACGGACGATATCACCCTGGTCGAGATCCAGGCGCTGTTGGCGGAACGAGGCGTAGCGGTCGGCGTCGGGACGTTGTGGCGCTTCTTCGATCGGCACCGGGTCACGCGCAAAAAAAGTCGGCGCACGCCACGGAGCAGGATCGGCCGGACGTCCTGAAGCGGCGCTGGGACTGGTTCGAAGGCCAACTCGACCTCGATCCCGAACGGCTGGTGTTCATCGACGAGACATGGGCCTCGACGAACATGGCCCGTCGACACGGCCGCTGCCGCCGGGGACAGCGGCTGCGCTCTGGTGTGCCACATGGCCACTGGAAGACAACAACCCTCGTCGCAGGCCTGAGGCGCACCGGCATGATGGCGCCAATGGTGCTCGACGGCCCGATCAACCGCGAGGCCTTCACCGCTTATGTCCGCCAGGTGCTCATCCCCGAGCTGCATCCAGGCGACATCGTGATCATGGACAACCTGTCGAGCCACAAGACCCCTGTCGTCGCGGCAGTGATCGAAGCGGCCGGCGCGAAGCTGCTGTTCCTTCCGCCCTACAGCCCCGACTTCAATCCGATCGAGCTCGCCTTCTCCAAGCTCAAGGCGCACCTGCGCAAGGCGGCAGAGCGCACGATCCACGGCCTCTGGAACACCATCGGCCGCATCGTCGACCTCTACTCGCCCGCCGAATGCGCGAATTACTTCGCCAAAGCAGGCTATGACGCAGATTGATCGGAAAACGCTCTAGCGACAGGAATCTACGGACCGACGAAGAGGAGGCGGTCCTTCGCGCCCGCATCGACCACCTCAGTGCCGAGATCATGCACACTATGCCGTCGAGCCTGTCGGACGTGTTGGTGAAGCTCCGGCATCTACGGGATCATGGAGAGAATGCTCGCTTCTCGGCGGGTAAAGAGCAAATGCTGGCCGGTACGGTGGAGTTCCTGGAACGGCTCGGCGCCGGCACCCCGCCGGAAAAGGGGGACGGTGCCTGAGGACGGACCAGCCGGAACTGTGGAAGGACCCTATCGGGGATACCTTACCCGCAGGATCATCATTCACCGGGGCTTGCCGTCGGCATGATCTCCGCCGAAGGCCGGTCGAGCCTGAAAGGGGCATGACGATCAGCGCAGCCCCGACTGTCGCTCGCGAAGTGGACGGACCGATGTCGGCCGAGCGCTATGCCCTCTACCGTTCGAGTGCGCTGTGCCAGCGCACGTTGCCCGACTGACCCGGGTGTCCTCGATCCTCCGGCATGCACCAAGGTATTGCCGCCGGATGATCCAGGGATAGTCTCGCTTTATGGACAGATTCCAGTAGCGGACTGAGCTCGGAGCCGTGGCCCAGCTGGACGGTTTGCGAAACTGCTGGCCTCCCGCGCCTGGATTTGATTCCCTCGGGTGATCAGTGAGGGAGGCGTTGGGATGGCGGGACAGGCTGGTTTCTTCGACCTGGACGAGCGCTATGCCGGGCTGAGCGCCACCGGCGATCCGCTGGAGCGGCTGTCGCGGGTGGTGGATTTCGAGATCTTCCGCGAGGACTTGGAGCGTGCGCTGAAGCGGTCGGAGCGGCGCCGCCGCGGGCGTCCGCCGATGGAAGCGGTGATGATGTTCAAGGTGCTGGTGCTGCAGGCGCTGTGGGGCCTTTCGGACGAGCAGGTGGAATACCAGGTGCGCGACCGGCTTTCGTTCATGCGCTTCCTCGGGCTGGACCTGTCGGGGCGGGTGCCGGACTACTCGACGGTCTGGCGCTTCCGCGAAGCGCTGGTGCAGGCGGGCGCGATGGAGGGGCTGTTCGCGCTTCGACGCGGAACTGAAGGGGCGCGGCTACTTCGCTCTGGGCGGCCAGATCGTGGATGCGTCCATCGTAGAAGCTCCGAAGCAGCGTCTGACCGGCGCGGAGAAGGAGGAGATCAAGCGCGACGGGCGGCCGGACTGGAAGCCGGCGAAGGACATTCGAGCGCAGATCGAGGCGATGCAGTCGGCCACAGTGGGCTCCGTAGAAGCCATCCGCGCGATGGCCGGTACCATCGCGGGTCAACGAGATATCCACGGCGATCGCCGCCGGTGTGCAGGAGCAGAGCGCCACCGCCAGCGAGATCGCCGGCAACATCCATCAGGTCGCCACCGCGACGGACTCAATCGCTGGAACGATCGCCGAGGTGAGCGCGGCGGCGCAGGAGACGGGATCTTCCGCCTCGCGTCTCGTCACGGCGGCCTCGGACCTGTCGAACCTATCGGACATGCTGCAGAGCGAAGTCGAGCGGTTCCTTGCCACGGTCCGCGCCGCCTAATCCGCCAAATTAGGCCGTCCGACGTCAGGGAAATGGGCAGGGGGTTGCGGTGGCGTCTGCGGGAGACGGATCTGGAATGCCCACCAGCGTCGTGGTTGAAGCGGTATTTAAAGCACGGCAGCCGCTACCGCGTAGATGGCAACGGCTAGTGCGATCATACTCGGAAGCATCACAGCTGCGCCAAACACGACTGCGAGGGCACTCACCCATCCGATGCGTCTTTTAGTTGCCGTCACGGCGATGTCTCCTACAAGTGGCGTCGAGCCAGTTTGATGCATGTGGCTGTATACACCCTCCTGCTCTCAGTCTCTCTGTACGGTCCTCTTAGCGATTGGCCGATCCAGGATCGGCCGGTCATCTTCCTGATCCAGAAGCACCCTTTCGGCTGCCCCGTCGAGATCTTCATACTGATTACTGCGGACCGACCAGAGGAACGCCATCAGCCCTACGGCGCCCATCCCCAAGGCGATCGGTACCAGCCAAGCCAACGAAATCACCGTGCGGCCTCCAACGCGATAGGCACCGGCGCACCAGGTCCTTCCGAAGCCACTGTCCGGCCTCGCATCGAGGGAAACCTCAATGCGTTCGCCACGACGAGAATGGAGGAGAGCGACATGGCGACGGCGGCCATGAGAGGCGTGACATAACCGAGCAGCGCCACCGGGATCACGAGGACGTTGTAGGCGATTGCCAGGGCCAGGTTCTGGTGTACGAGGCGGTGGGCCGTTGCGGCGATCGCGATGGCGTCGGGCACGGCCATCAGTCCGCGGCCGAAAAACACGAGGTCGGCCGCTGCGCGTCCGATATCGGCCGCATTCCCTGGAGCCATCGAGACATGGGCGGCGGACAGTGCCGGCGCATCGTTGAGCCCGTCCCCGACCATGAGGGTCCTACGACCGTTCCGGGCTAGTTCCTCCAGGCGGGTGACCTTGCCCTGCGGCAGGAGGCCTGAGCGGAATGTCGCGATGCCGAGGGCGGCTGCCATTCGGGAGACGGGTTCCCGGCGGTCGCCGGAGAGCATCTCGACCTCCAACCCGGCGGCACGAAGCCCATTCACGGCCTGCCTTGCCTGGAGGCGGGGCGTATCTGAAAAGCTGAAGGATCCCAGGAACTCGCCGTTGCAGGTCAGCGTGCTACCCTGGTCCGTGCCGGAATGGGATGCCTCTCCCTGGGAGCGGACCCATTCGGCTCTTCCAAGCCGGTACACATTCGAGCCGATCCGTCCTTCGATCCCGAGCCCCGGCTGCTCCCGGAACTCCTCGACGTCCAGACGTCCCTCGGCGAGCGCCGCCACGGCGCGGGCTGCGGGATGTCGGGACCGGGCGGCCAGCGCCGCCGCGGCGGCAAGATGTTCGTGTGGGACGCTACAGTCCGTGACGCGCGGATCGCCGAGGGTCAGCGTGCCCGTCTTGTCGAAGACGACAGTGTCCACCTCGGCGAGCCGTTCGAGGCCGCTGCCGTCCTTGAGCGCGATGCCCCGCTCGAACAGCCGCCGCGCGGCCATGACCTGCGCCATCGGGACCGCCAGGCCCAGCGCGCAGGGACAGGTGATGATGAGGACCGAAATCGCCACCGTCAGCGAGCGGTGCCAGTCTCCCGTCGCTGTCATCCAGCCGACGAACGCCAGCATCGCCAGCGCGTGCACGAACGGCGAATAGGCTGAAGCTGCGCGATCCGCCAGCCGCCTGTATTGCGCGCGCCCGTGCTCTGCCGCCTCCATCAGACGGGCAATGCTCGCGACGAAGGAGTCCGCCACAGGCCGCGTCACCGTCACCTCGAGCGATCCGTCGAGGTTCAGCATGCCCGCCAGGACGGAACTGCCCGGCTTCACGGGGAGTGAGGCCGCTTCTCCGGTGACGATGGCCGCATCCACGTCGGCGGATCCGGACGCCACCACCCCATCGAGCGGGATCCTTTCTCCCGGTGCGACGAGCACGCGCTCCTGCGGCGCGATCTCCTGGAGGGGCTTGTAGGAGACCTCGCCGTCGGGCGCGACGACCGCGGCACCCCGCGGCATCATCCGCGCGAGGCCCAGCACCGCGGTTCTGGCCTTGCTGCGCATCATGTGGTCGAGCGTGCGGCCGGCCAGCAGGAAGAAGATCAGCGACGTCACGGCGTCGAAATAGGCGTGTGGATTGTTCCGCAGGGTGTCGTGCAGGCTGAGCGCCAGTGCGAAGAGGATCCCGACGGAGATCGGCACATCCATGTTCGCCCGTCCGGATTTCGCCGCAGACCAGGCCGAGAGGAAGAAGACCCGCCCGGAATACAGGACGACCGGCACCGCCAGCACCGCGGACAGGATATGGAAGAGATGCCGCGTACCTTCGCCGGCGCCCGACCACACCGACACCGAGAACAGCATGATATTGAACGCGCCGAAGCCGGCCACGGCGGTCGCGCGGACCAGTCTCCGCATCTCCTGGTTCGTTTCCGGCTCGTCGAGGGAGAAGAGGCTGGCGTCGTATCCGGCGGCGGCGAGAGCCTGGAACAGCGGCGGTGCCTTGCCGGCTTTACGCCATTTCACCGTGGCCCGTCGCGTGGTCAGGTTGAGACGCGCCGAGACGACTCCCTCGAGTGGCGTCAGTGCGGCCTCGATCGCGGCGATGCAGCCGCCGCAATGCGCCGACGGTACGGAAAGATCAGTTTGAAGAAGATCCTCGCCGACCGTCCGGCTCGCCAGACGTATCTCCTGGTCGGAAGGCCATCCCGACCGGGGCGCGTACTCGGCCGCTACCGCTCCGAAGGCGCAGCAACTCACCCCTGGGCCTCCGGTCGCGACATCGCCCTGTAGGCATGCCACGTGGCATGTCCCAGCAGTGGAAACACCACGACCAAACCCACGAGCCAGGTCGCGACGCACACGAGGAACAAGGCGAACACGATCGCCCCCCAGGCCACCATCGGGACGATGTTGTTCCACACCAGCGCCATGCTCGTGCCCATGGCGGTCAGCGCATCAGTTCGCTGGTCGAGCAGCATGGGGATCGAGAACACGCTGATCGAGAAGGCGAAGGCGGCGAAGAGGCCGCCGATCGCGGTGCCGACGACCAGCATGGCCCATCCGGTCGGGCTGGTGAGGAGCAGGTCGACGATGTGCTCGATGCCGGGAAACGGCTTCACCCCGAAGAAGAGGGCGTAGATGAGGACGGCTGCCCGCATCCAGAGGAGGGTGAGGAGGCAGAGCAGGAGGCCCGTGAAGTAGACCTGAGCGCCCGACCGGGGCTTGGCCAAGAGCATCCGGGCCAGGGTAGTCCTCTCTCCGGCCTCTCTTTCCCGGCTTTTCGCATAGAGCCCGATCCCCAGGATGGGGGCCACGATCAGGAACCCCGCGAGCGCGGGAAACAGGATGTAGTCCTGCCCGAAATGCGTCAGAAGCCACACGAAGCCAGCGGAGAGCAGGAAGATGCCGAAGCCGTAGGCGAGACTGGGGCCTGGTTGGGCCGCCAGATCACGCCATCCCGCGGCCAGCCACCGCATGCCGGCATTCGTCGGCAGGTGCCGCTTCCAGCGCTCGTTCCTGGTTTCCTCGATGCTGGAGGTCTCGCTCAGCAGCCAGTAGCCCTCGTCCGGTCCGCTCATCAGTCACTCCTCAGCAGGCGGATTTCGCCGCCCTGAAGCTGCCGGGTCCGGTACCGGCTTCCTTCAGGTGGGGCACACAGTCCGGCTGCGAGCCGACCGCGACGTAGACCAAGTGGATGTTGGCTGCGGCCAGCAGCAACAGCGCCGCCGGGACAAGGGTCCAGACGAGGAGCCGCACCTTCCTTCGCCTCTTGCCGGGAGCGGGCGTCATGGCGTCTCCACCCCCAAGGAGTGCACGTACAGCGCGAGGATCTTGATCTCGGCGTCCGTGAGGCGCTCGTCCCAGGTCGGCATGTGGCCTTGCCTGCCGCCGTGAACCGTGGCGATGATGGTGTCGAGGTCGCCGCCGTAGACCCAATAGTCGTCGGTGAGGTTGGGGGCGCCGAGTTCCCGCGTTCCCCGGGCGTCCTCGGCGTGGCATGCCGCGCAATTGGCCAGATAGACTTCCCGTCCGGCTTCCAGGGTGTCGACGTTCTGGGGGGTCGAATAGTCGGGATTGCTGAGGGAATAGACGTAGGCGGCGGCAGTCTTCACCTCCTCGCGATTGAGGATGCCGTCGCGGCCGAAGGAGGGCATCTGCCCGATCCGGCTCTCCGGATGTTCGGCGTTGATGCCGACGCGCATCGTCTGGGCGATCTCTTCCACGCTGCCGCCCCAGAGCCAGTCGTCGTCCGTAAGATCGGGATAGTTCGCCCGGCCCCTGCCCTCGACGCCATGACAGACGGCGCAGTTGTCACCGAACAGCTGATGCCCGCTGCGACGGACGATGGACATGAGTTGCTGATCGGCGCGGATCTCGTCGAAGTCGGCAGTCTCGATGCGTCCTACCCAGGCGGCACGTTCGGCCTGCGCCCTGACGAGGTCCTGTTCCACGGTCTTCCACTGATCCGTATCGAGCAGGCCCTTGGTGTAGGTCGTCCCGAGCGGCCATGTCGGCATCAGAAACCACACCACGACTGCGAAGACGTGCGTCACGATCAGGAAGATGAGCACGCCACGCGGCACCGGCGTATCGAGTTCGGTGATGCCGTTCCACTCGTGGCCAGTGGTCCTGTGACCACTGACGGGATCGCGCTGCTCTACTTCCATGGCTTGTCGTCCTGGTCGAGGATGCTCTTCTTGGCCGATTCGAAGCGCTTCCTGTTCGAAGGCCAAAACGTGTAGACGAGTACGCAGATCGCGAGCGCGATCAGGTAGAACAGCCCCCAGCTCTTCGAGAAGGCGACGAGACTGTCGTGGTCGATGTCCATTCCGTCTCCTCCTCTCCGGTCAATTGATGGGTTTCGGTACTTCCTCGGGCGCGGCAGTGCCGAGATACGCCGCGGCGGTCAGCCTCCCGAGGACCTGAAGATAAGCGACGAGAGCGTCCATCTCGGTGACGCGCGTGGCGACGCCGTCGAACGCTCTCACTTGCGTGTCCTCGCCGTAGCGTTCCGAGACGCCTTCGGCGGCGGAGCCGCTGTCGGGCGTCGCCTGTCCGTACGCGTCCCTGGCGGCGTTCCCGATCATCTCGTCGGTATAGGGGACGCCGACCGCCCGCAGCGCCTCGAGATGCAGCGGCAGATCGTCCAGCTTCAACGTGTTCCGCGCCAACCAGCGGTAGGCAGGCATGTTGGATTCCGGCACGACGTCCCGCGGGTTCGTCAGATGGGCGACGTGCCAGAAGTCGCTGTACTTGCCGCCGACGCGGGCGAGGTCCGGCCCGGTGCGCTTCGAGCCCCAGAGCATCGGGTGATCGTACTTGGATTCGACGGCGAGCGAGTACGGCCCATAGCGCTCGACCTCGTCGCGCAGCGTGCGGATCATCTGGCTGTGGCAGGCGTAGCAGCCCTCGCGCATATAGATGTTGCGGCCGGCGAGTTCGAGCGGCGTGTACATGCGCATGTCCGGCGTTTCCTCGACGGTCTCGTCGATGGTGAACAAGGGAGCGATCTCGACGATGCCCCCGACACTGGCTGCCGCGATGATCGCGAGCACGAAGCCGATGGCCGAGCGCTCCAGCCTGCGGTGAAACAATTCGGGCATGATTCTACTCCGCCGGGGCGGCGACAGCGCCGGTCAGGGGAGCATCCGCCTCCGCGGGCTCCGCCACGGGAGCGGTGCGGGCCGTCATCCATATGTTGTAGCTGCCCACGATGGCACCGATCAGGAACAACAGTCCGCCGATGGCGCGCGCCACGTAATACGGGAACATCGCGACCAGCGAATCGATGAAGGAGTAGGCGAGCGTGCCGTCCTCGGTGTAGGTCCGCCACATCAGGCCCTGGATGATGCCGGAGTTCCACATCGCGAAGACGTAGATCAGCGTTCCGGCGAGTGAGAGCCAGAAATGCACTTCGACCAGCGCCGGCGAGTACATACGCTCGCGTCTCCAGAGAGACGGGACCAGCGTATAGAACGAGCCGAAGGTGATCAGCGCGACCCATCCGAGTGCGCCGGCATGAACGTGGCCGACGGTCCAGTCGGTGTAGTGCGACAGCGCGTTCACAGGCCGGATCGCCATGAACGATCCCTCGAAGGTCGAGAGCCCGTAGAACACCGCGGCGACCATGATGAAACGGAGTGTCGCGTCGTCCCTGACTTTATGCCAAGCGCCGTTGAGGGTGAGGAGAGCATTGCCGGCCGACGCCCATGACGGCACCAGCAGCATCACGGAGAATGTCATGCCCAGCGTCTGCACCCAGTGGGGCAGGGCGGTGTAATGCAGGTGGTGCGAGCCGGCCCACATGTAGAAGAAGGTGATCCCCCAGAAGCTTAGGATCGAAAGGCGATAGGAAAAGATCGGTCGCTGCGCCCGAACGGGCAGGTAATAGTAGAGCATCCCCAGGAATCCCGCCGTCAGGAAGAAGGCGACGGCGTTGTGGCCATACCACCACTGCACCATCGCATCCTGGACGCCCGGCCAGACCGTGTAGCTCTTCGCGTGTCCCAGCGACACCGGAACGGCGATGTTGTTGACGATGTGGAGGATGGCGACGACGAGGATGAAGGCCAGAAAGTACCAGTTGGCAACGTAGATGTGGGGCTCCTTCCGCCGCGCCAGCGTGCGCAGATAGAGCACGAAGTACGTTACCCAGACGACCACGAGCCAGATGTCGGCGTACCACTCCGGCTCGGCATACTCCTTCGATTGGGTGACGCCCACGAAGTAGCCGGTCACGGCCAGCACGCAGAACAGGTTGTAACCGATCAGGACGAACCAGGGTGAAAGCTGGTCGGGCAGGCGTGCCCGCGATGTTCGCTGAACGACATGAAACGACGTCGCAATCAGGGCATTCCCGCCGAAGCCGAAGATCACACCGGTGGTATGGGCGGGTCGCAAGCGGCCGAAGCTCGCCCACGCCTGATCGAAGGTGAAGTCCGGATAAGCCAGAAGCACGGCCACCCATACCCCAATGAACATGCCGAAGACCGCCCACGCCATCGAGATGGCGATTCCGGCCTTGATGGGCTCGTCATAGTAGCGCGCAAGACGCTCCTCGCCCGGCTCCGGTTCCTGATACGCATGGACCACGGCGAACGTGCACGCCAACCCGAACAGCAGGATGATGAACCCGTGCATACCGAGTGCGTCCTGGCGTCCTGCGGCAGCCAGAATGAGCCCGCACAAGGCGACCGCGGCGGATATCACCAGTGCGAGTTGACGCTCGGTGGCAGTGAGTGTTGCGGCCATGCGGGCAGTCACTTTTTCCGATCATCGGGGGGAGGGAGCACGGGGGGCTGGTGTCGATGGTGCTCTGATGGTGCGCGGCGGGGTCCTGCAGGGCGCAGGGCATCGATGCGGAGGTTGCCGGATCCGGCCGGTATATTTTCCGGCGAGCCACGGAGTCTCGTAGGTCGCGAATTGTGCGGACCGAACATAGGGCCATGGTACCCCCGAAGTCGGCTATGGCAAGACAGAGCGCGCGAGCATGGCGAGGGACCTGGGGTTTGGGAACATCAGGGCCATCGCCTGACGGGGAATCAGATCAGGCCGAGCGCACGCATGGCTTCCGCGACACGGACGAAGCCGGCGATGTTGGCGCCGAGGACGTAGTTGCCCGGCGACCCGTATTGTTCGGCAGTGTCGGCGCAGCTGTCGTGAATGTTGCACATGATCCGTTCCAGCCGTTCCTCGGTCTCGCGGAAGCTCCAACTGTCGCGGGAGGCGTTCTGCTGCATCTCCAGCGCCGAGGTGGCGACGCCGCCGGCATTGGCGGCCTTGCCGGGAGCGAAAAGGACGCCCGCCTCCTGAAAGATCCGCACCGCCTCGGGCGTGGACGGCATGTTGGCACCTTCGCCCACAGCGATGACGCCGTTCTGAACGAGCTGACGGGCGTCCTTGCCGTTCAACTCGTTCTGGGTCGCCGACGGCATCGCGATCTCGCAAGGCACGTCCCAGATGCGACCCTTCTCGATGTAGTGTGCGCTAGCACCCTTCAGACGGGGATATTCCGAGATGCGCTCGCGCCGAATCTCCTTGATCTGCTTAACGAGATCCAGGTCGATCCCGCTCTCGTCGACGACATAGCCGCCGGAGTCGGAGCAGGCGACGACCTTGCCGCCGAACTGCAGAATCTTCTCCATCGTGTAGATGGCGACATTGCCTGAGCCTGAGACGGTCGCGCGCTTGCCGTCGAAATCGGTGCCACGTGTCGCCAGCATCTGTCGCACGAAGAAGACAGCGCCAAACCCTGTCGCCTCGGTGCGGGCGCGCGATCCGCCATAAACGAGGCCCTTGCCAGTCAGCACACCGGCCTCGTAACGGTTCGTGATCCGCTTGTATTGGCCGAAGAGATAGCCGATCTCGCGCCCGCCGACCCCGATGTCGCCCGCCGGCACATCGGTATACTCGCCGAGGTGGCGATACATCTCGGTCATGAACGACTGGCAGAAGCGCATGATCTCGGCGTCGGAGCGACCGCGCGGATTGAAGTCGGAGCCGCCCTTGCCGCCGCCGATCGGTAAGCCGGTCAGCGCGTTCTTGAAGGTCTGTTCGAAGCCGAGAAACTTGATGATGCCGAGATTGACCGACGGGTGAAAGCGCAGCCCGCCCTTGTAGGGGCCGAGGGCGGAGTTGAACTGCACCCGGAAGCCACGGTTGATCTGCACCTGTGCGTGATCGTCGACCCAAGGCACGCGGAAAATGATCTGCCGCTCCGGCTCGCAAAGTCGCTCGATCAGCGCTCCGTCGGCATAGGCGGGATGGCGGGCGACAACCGGGCCGAGGGACTCCAGGACCTCCCGCACGGCCTGGTGAAACTCCTCCTCACCAGCGTTGCGGCGCAGCACTTCGTCAAGGATCGGTTGCAGCTTCTCGTCCATACTCACGACGCGATGTCCTTCGTTGCTGAACGGCTTCGATGCTTGCGGCACCGGTGCCGCACGCGCGATATCATTCCACCTGTCGCTCTGTTATGGCGCTTTCCTGTGCAGCGTCGACCGGAAATCGACGTCACCTCAGACGGCGAACACACTTCCGCCTCTGCGACAGGCAGTTAACAGGCGCCATTTATGACGCTTGGCTGCGCAGCCTGGGGGCACCCAATCTCGTGTCGCCCTCCTCGTCGCTAGCGCCGCCGAGGTGGCGCGGACCTTCAAGCCGCTGCTGCAGCACGGCCGATCCCTGTCACTGACGACCGCGTGAGGCTGACGGTGAACGTCCAACTTGAATTTTCGGTGGTTCCCACCGCGAACCGCAAGAAGTGACGGTCGATCGGTGGCTGGTCAACCTCCGGGAGTTCGGGACCTGGTAGCCCTACCGTCTGGTGAAACTGATGCCAATCCTTGATCACGACAGCGGAGGGGCTAAGTGAGATACCAGCCACGGCGAGCTACCGAGATTGCGGTGCGCTCAAGGGCAAGATGGCGCAGCCGCCAGTGCCGCTGCATCGATTCAGTGGGAAGAGTGGATGAAGGATCAGCGGATCTTGTGGGGCGTCCTTCTGGTTGCGGTCGTCTTTTTCATGGTGTGGAACCTTGGGTTGTTCGCCTGACGCTCCAGGGCAACGAGCGGCGCAAGTGCTACATGCGACACCATGCGCTCGCCGCTATCCTGTTTTTCGCCTTCGTGACGCCCGCAGCACCAGCCTCTTCAGCCACCAGTTCTCTATGCAAGATCAAGCCGAGGACGAACTGCACGGGGGTTGATCTTTCAGGCCGTGATCTCGCCGGCGCCAGCCTCTCCGACGCCGATCTGTCAGGCGCTAACCTGGCAGGAGCGAACCTGAGCGGCGTCGATCTTTACAGCACCAACCTGTCAGGCGCAGTGCTCGTCGGTGCGCAACTCACAGGCGCAATCCTTAACCGGGTGGATTTGTCGAACGCCAACCTGTCGCGAGCGGATTTAACAGCCGCCGACATACGGGCGGCAGACTTATCCGGCGCCGACCTGTCGAACGCAAAGCTCGATCGGGCGGAGTTCACCTACAGCGACCTGAGCGGCGCCACGTGGACCGACGGGCAAACCTGTGCGCCTGGTTCGGTAGGCGCCTGTAAGCCATAGCTCGCGCCGACGGCGGAGGTGAGGCGGCGCGTGCAGCAGTGGCCCACCCCTTGCTCTCACACAAGGACCAGCTTGTCGGTCAGCGGCTTGAGCGAATGAACTCTCGGTCCTCGGTGACGCAATCCTATAAGGGGCGCCGATTAAGCGCCGATTGGGCTGTCCCTAGGTCCTCATAGCGGCTAATGCCCCTTCGAGGTCGGAGATGAGATCGGACTGGTTCTCCAGCCCAACCGAGAGCCTTAGAAGGTTATGCCCGATGCCAGCAGCGCGGAGAGCGTCCGGCGAGAGGCTTGCGTGCGTCATCGTGGCGGGATGAGCAACCAAGCTCTCTACACCGCCCAGAGACTCGGCGAGGGTGAAGACCCGAACGCGCTCCACGAACCGCCGCACACCCTGCGGGTCGCCCGCAATCTCGAAGCTGAGCATCGCCCCGAACCCGCGCTGCTGTCGGGCGGCGATGGCATGGCCAGGATGGGAGGGCAACCCCGGATAGTGGACGGCATCGACCATCTTATGCGTGGCGAGATATTCCGCTACGGCAGTCGCGTTGCGTTGCTGGTACTCGATCCGGGGGAAGAGTGTCCGGAGGCCGCGAAGCGTCAGGAAGGCATCGAAGGGAGCACCTGTCACTCCCGTCATGTTTGCCCAGGCTTTAAAGTGCTCCACCATGTCCGCATCGGCAGCGACGACGGCGCCGCCGACCACGTCGGAGTGACCGTTCAGATATTTGGTGGTGGAGTGAACGACCACGTGCGCGCCGAGCGCGATGGGCCGCTGCAGCGCTGGGGACAAGAACGTGTTGTCCACCACGACCTTTGCGCCAACTGCTCTCGCCCGTGCGGACACCATGCCGATGTCGGTGATCCGCATCAGCGGGTTGCTGGGCGTCTCCAGGAGCACGAGAGCCGGGCGCTCTTCGAGTGCGGCAACGACCGTCTCCTCCCGCGTCTGATCAACGAGCGCCAGGCGGAAGTGGTCTTGGGCCGCGCGGGCCGAGAGCAGCCGAAGAGTGCCACCGTAACAGTCATGCGGCGCGATCAGCAGGTCATCAGGCTTTAGGACCGTCAGCACCAGATCGATGGCAGCCATCCCCGAAGAGGTTATGACCGCGCCGGCCCCTCCCTCAAGCCGGTTGATCGTGTCGGACAATTGGTCGCGCGTCGGATTCGTCGCGCGTGAATAGTCGTAGCCACGGTGCTCGTCGAAGCCGGTGAATTCATAGGTGCTCGACAGGTAGAGCGGCGGAACTACCGCGCCGTATGCCTTGTCCTCGGCCACACCATTCGCTGCGGCAATGGTCTCAGGTGAAAGTTCCATGATTGGGCTCCATCCGCTGCTGGCTTTACCATCCGTCGGTCACGCGGCTACGCGCTAAGAGTGATCGTGTCGCAGGAAGCGCTCTCGTCCCTGCCCGAAGCTCGGCGATCGCGAGTGCACGTGGGAAGAGTGCTCGCCGAAGCTCGGATCGCGCTGGACCCGCTTCGCGTCTACGCCTGGATTTGCATCGGCGCGTCAGGCGTGACCGCGATCACCCCCTGATCGGGGACATCCTGTCACGGTATCGATATGCGATCCACGACGGTTGCTTTGCTCATTCTGCTACTCTCGCCCGCACTCGCGGCGGAGCCTTATGATCGCGCCCTGTATCGCCACTGGATCGATGCCGACGGGGACTGTCAGGACACCCGCGAGGAGGTGCTGATCGCCGAAAGCTTAGTGGTGGTGCAGCTAGACCAACCCGGCTGCAAAGTCCTCGTCGGCCTCTGGGTCTGTCCATACACCGGCTCCGTCGTGACCGACCGCCGACAGATCGACATCGACCATATGGTGCCCCTCGCAGAGGCGCACGCATCTGGTGCCGACATCTGGGACGAGGAGCGGCGGCAGGCATATGCAAACGATCTCGACAAGCCGGATAGCCTGGTCGCTGTTCTGGCTGGCGCCAACCGGTCGAAGGGACCGGACCCGATCAGGCGGTCGACGGCGTCGTCCGTTGGCGGCGCATCGACCTGCGGCATGTCCTGGAGAAGCGCTTCCAGGTGAGCGTCAGCGTCCGTTCGCTCTCGCGGCTGCTCGCCGAACTG
>Ga0209643_1000775_pt1 | contig 41869 bp, 45 predicted proteins | sample AutmiccBRH37_all_FD_187383 | JGI IMG/M metagenome (GOLD analysis project Ga0209643, IMG submission 187383) | Deep subsurface microbial communities from Mt. Terri, Switzerland - Autotrophic microbial communities BRH/37_all (SPAdes) (version 2) | ecosystem: Environmental > Aquatic > Deep...
GTTCGATATAGAAATGGCTATTGAACTGGTGGGGTGGATTCAGCAACGAAATCATCGCTCGTACTTGTCACATAGAAAGAAAAAAATGGAAGCACGTTGTCTTTGCTAACTGTCGTTGTAGGGTTAACGGGTTTGGACAGTTTTTGAGCCAGTATATTAATGAAATCAAGACGCAGGGCTCTCAGGTTTTCTTGTAATCATATAGTTAGATATAAAACTGCTTATGATGCAGGTGAAGCGATATTGATCAACGTATCAACTGGAGGTTGTGCTTTTCAGCAGCTGAGCCTGCCGTTGCCTCTGCAGGATAAGATACTTATTTCAATCGCGATGCCCGGATGCGTAAATCCTGTCTTTGAGGCGCAGGGAATAGTGGTGAGAGTCGATGATGGTTGTACAGCTATCCATTTTTCTCTTGTGGAACCGGACGATCAAATTCACATGAGAAATTATTTCTCAAAGCAGATGCAAAAAACCAGGAAATAGGATGTCGGCCGAGGCCGGAACCATGGATCAGTTCATCGCCCGACAGCCTATACTTGATCTCAATAAGAGGATCTTTGGTTATGAGTTGCTCTACCGAGGGCGACCTGACAGGATGTTGGGTCAGGTGAGTGGTGAGCAGGCAACGGCGAGTCTTCTTTCCAGTTCTTTTCTCACCGGTGATATAGAGGTTATTTCAAATAATCGACTCTGCTTTATTAACTTCACTCAGGATCTGCTAGAAAAAAATCTGCCTCTGAACTTTCCCAAAACGAAAATTGTTGTGGAAATTCTTGAAGATGTCGAGCCGACACCTGAAGTGATCGCTGTTTGCCGGGCTCTTAAAGAAAAAGGATATACTCTGGCTCTCGACGATTTCGTCTACAGAAAAAAACTCGAACCTTTGCTCGAACTGGTTAAGATTGTTAAAATAGATGTCCGTCTCACTCCTCTTAACACCTTGACCAGAACCCTCAATTTGCTCAAACATCACAATGTTAAGCTGCTGGCCGAAAAGGTTGAAACCAAGGCTGAATATGTGCTTGCCAATCGCCTGGGGTTTTCTTACTTCCAAGGTTATTTTTTTTGTAAACCCGAACAAGTCAGAATATCGGAAATATCATCGATCAAGTTGAATTTGCTCAGACTCCTCGGAGAAGTGACAAGCAATGAGATCGAATTAGAGCGGCTAAGAGATATAATCTCATCTGATGTCGCCATTACCTTTAAATTATTTCGTTTTTTGAATTCTGCATATTTCTATCTGCTTCAGAAGGTTGAGTCTGTTAAGCATGCTGTGGCCTTACTCGGCATGAAAGAACTGCGGCGTTTTTGTCTGCTGGTCATCATTTCGGAATTAGCCACAGATAAACCTGATGAACTGGTGCGTCTGGTATTGGTTCGTGCTAAATTTTGCGAACTCCTGGGAAATTCGGTTGCACTTCCAGAAAGCGAATGTGCTAATCTTTACATGATTGGTCTATTCTCCCTGCTCGATGCGATGTTGGACATTCCAATGCATGAAATTCTGGAGAAACTGCCGGTAAATGGAGTGGTAAAGAATACCTTGGTGAGGGAGGCGAGTGTTTATTTGGACTTTTTACATCTGGTCGAAGCTATTGAAAGAAATCAACAAAAAAATTGCAGACGCCTTCAGGATAATTTTCTCCTGACGGACAATCAGGTTCAATCCTTCTACATTGAAGCTGCCAAATATGCCAATCACCTCTTCTAATGAATTGGACCTGATTCTCGTCAGATTGAGTTACGCTGTGATTGTGGTTCATCATCTCAATCGGACGCCGCTGCCATATTCGACTCCGATTCCGACTTCCGCTCAATTATAAAACAGGCCCGATAGCTTATTTGAAGCTATCGAGCTTTGATTTTTTCGTTTCGCTAATCGTTTTTCTTGCCTTTCTTCTGATGTTGTTCCTGACCATGGGACACAACGTCCTCTCCCTGCTGTTGATGGCGCTTTTCTTGTTTTCGGGGAGAAGGACTTTCAGTGCTCCGTTTGCTTGGTTCTTTTTGATTCTGGGAAACAATCTTCCGATCTTCCTTGTGGTTTGGCTGCTGTTCTACAGATTTCTTGCCGGCGCCTTTAGATTGCTGAACTTTCTGTATTTCTTCTCCATGGTCCTTTTGCCCCACATTTTTGTCGATCTTTTTGTTTCCTTTGCCGCCTGATGTTTGTTCTGTGGTGAATGATTGCTTGTTGGATTTGGTTTCGCCTTTTCCCGCCTCTTGCTTTTTGCCGATTTTCTTTTCTGCCACTTCCTGCCGGTCTGAAGATTGTTGTTTTTTACCGCCCTTTTGCACTTCCTGCTGTCCATTGAGCTGATTCATGCTCAAATTGTCTCTTTTTTCCTTGGAAGGTTTAAGCTGCTTTTTCCCCTTCTCACCATCTGCGCTGCGTATCATCTCGCCGTTGTCCGCAATCGCCTTTATTCTTTGGTTTTTGCCTTTCAAATCCTTCTTTTCGACATTCAGGGATTTAAAAGATCTGTCAATTTTGTTCTCTTCGACAAGCTTGTTCGAGACGGAGAGGCGATGAGATCCCTTCATCTTCATTGGTTCCGCGACAGCACGTATCCGCGTCAAATCATTTTTAATCCGATCCCTGCTGAAGCTGCCGAAATCTCTCTTCATGATTTTGTTCTCGGTTATCCGGTCAATAACCGTTCTGTGCGGCTTACGGAACACCTCTCTATCGGAGTAGGCAAAACGTCGGGAGTCGCTGAAAAAATTGTTGATGACCGTATTGTTTATAACCGTGACCGGCTGATAATTGTTGATGATCACATCCCTGCCGATGTTTCTCTCTACATAGGGGGTATACCGGCTGCCCCGATAGAAATGATCGCGATGGACGACGATCGCCTGGTGAATAAAACTGAAGTTGACGAGGTTGACATTGACATTCAACGATACGGTGGGATTGACGATGACAGTTCGGTGGCCCCAGGGCCGGTAGCCATAATATACTTCGTGGGGCGCCAGCGGTACCCAGCCTACGTAGCTGTCACGGTGGATCCAGCCGACCCTGCCCGGATACCATCCGAAACCGATATAGAAACGAGGTGTCCTGGAGACGACCCGGGCCACCGGCGGAACCCAGTACCAGTGGCGCCGTGTTTCGACATACACCCATGAACCATAATGGTGGGTAACATATCCGAAGGGCTCATCCGGTATCCAGCAATTGTCTCCGTAGTAGACGGTCCAGCGACCGACAGTGAATGGCCTCCATCCCTTCTCCACACGGATCGGACGCCACATGTTGTGATATTCCCCTTCATAGTAAACGCGCTCCCATCGGCCGGTTTCGTCAAGCACATAGGATTCCTCGCGGATCTGTTCGGGAAGAAAACCCGTCGAATACGTCTTGCTGCGTATACGCTTATTCCATAAGGAGTCGCGCTCCTCATTCCAGTCATCCCAATACGAATCGACGGCGCCCTCACCTCTGGAAGCATCGGAATAATCGGCAATGAGAGAGTAAGAGCCGCTGCTTAACCGGTATTTTATATCGGAACCGGCATGGACAAATTCCATGGTGCCGCGAATGGGGATCACTTCCAGTGATTCATCGCCTACATAAAGGTCAAAAATGGTATTCGCCGATGCAACCGCGTATCCGAATGGCGTGGTCACCTTGATGACAGTATCGTCACTTCTGTTATACAGTCGGGCTTTTCCCGCCCCGACATCCACCGTTGTCGCCTCCGGGTTGAGGTCGATAAGCTGGATCTGCGTGTTTTCTCCGATGCGAAGCCGAGTTCTGTTCGGCAGGATGATTTCCGCTTGAGTGTCTTCTTCAGAATAAAGAGCATCCTCCAGGCCAAACGGCGAATCCTCTACCGTAACAACCCAGTCCTTGTCTTCTTCGACATAACGCAGGAGTTTTCCTTCGATATGAAAAATGCGGCCGACGAGTATGCCATCGGCCTTTTCGGCAGCTTCAACCGTAGTCCCGATTGAGAGTGCCGCAAGAGTTATAAGCAGGATAAAACGCAGATGGCTTATAGCGCGTTCCATGACGCCTCCTTTTTGCAGTGAAGATGAGGTTCTCCTCTGCAGGAATAGTAGTATCTTATTGTTACATCAATCCAGCAGAGACAATCGAGTAAAGATAGACAGCCCTGTTGTACAATGCCTCTGTTGTAATATATGGATGCTACCTCTGTTTCGTCACAATTTTTCTTAATCTTTTTTAAGACGGAGGCATTACATAAGACATAGGCGGTTCAGGCAACAGGGATGAGAAGGCAAAATGGGAGAAGATAATGAAAGGACATAGAGAAAGATAGAGCCTTGGCAGGAGGGAAAATTCGGCTAAGTCGGCAGTCTTTCTTCGAGGAACTGCCACCAGTTTATCTTCAGGCAGGCAGTTTTCTTCAATTTGAGATATTCAACCGCTAGTCGAATCTTTTCGTTTCTTTCACACAGATCCCAGCGACTGACGATGTAGTTTTTTCTTTTGTCTGTTATCATGGCTTACCCTCAATTTGAAAACATTATAACATGATAAAAACCAGAATGTTATAAATATTCTATCAAAAATGATAGGTTCATAAAAAAGCTAGGAATATTAACCTTTTTGAGTCAGGCTCCATGCTTTGATCATTGCCAATTACTCAATTCGACGACTCTGCCGGCTGTCGATGAGACTGTTGGGCAAAAAGTTGTTCATTAATGGATACGGTGTAGTGCCATCTACTAAAATTTATTGCAAAAGTGCCAGTCACCCTGCTAGGGTGTGCAGTACTACCTTTGTGAAAAACTGGGAGTCGCTTCCTCAGGGACAAACTGATAAATTTAAGAAAAGATGAAGGAACAAAACTATGACATTCACCGAATCAATTCAAACCTGCTTCAGGAAGTATGCCGAATTCAACGGCCGCGCCTCTCGATCCGAATTCTGGTGGTGGGCACTCTTTGTTTTTCTTCTCTCTATGGTCGGACAAATGATCAGCCAAAATCTCGGTTCTCTCTTGTCCCTGATTACCTTCCTGCCGTCGATCGCCGTTACAGCACGAAGATTGCATGATATCGGGCGTAGCGGCTGGTGGCAGCTCATTGGAATAATTCCGCTCCTGGGCTGGGCTGTTATGATTTACTGGTGTGTCCAGGATTCATCAGGCCCCAACGAGTATGATCGATAGCTTCGAGTATGATGATAGCTTTAAAATGGATCCTCTGGACGCCTCACTTCGAGAAAGTGAGAAGCTAATAGACAAGTGATTTACTTTTGATTTCCTCTTTTCGACGAAGATATTCCTCCTGCGTAATCCGTCCGGCCTTGTAGTCTTCTTCCAAGGCATCGAGGGCTCGTTTGTTTTGATATTCATAGGCGGCTCCGGCAGCACCGGCCCCTACTGCCGCTCCACCTACCGTTCCTCTGCTGCAGCTTGATAGGAACAACAAAGGGAGGATCGTTATCAGTACTAAAAATCCTTTCATAGTCTCACCTCTTGCTGGGTCCAAATAACGCTCAAACAATGTCCTTTACGGCACGTGCTCTCTCTTCCGCACTTTCAATAATTTTCTCGCCTTCAGGCTTTATGTTGAATAAAAAATGTAAATCTTCTCATCGGGCAGTCAAGTGAGTAGGTGAGTAATCAACTTGTGAGGAAATCTCTTGTTCTGTTGGAAAAAAACGAGGATATGGCTCGCGGAAAGGGTCGTTGTCATAACCCAACCTCAAGGGCCGGAATTTCTAGTAAAAATTATTGCTGATTTTTCAAAAATAGATTATCCGAAGCTGAGTAAGCATTCCAAAAATTTCCGGAAACAGGCACTCAAAGCAGCATGTCAAATTGCTCTTTCAGGGGTATGGAGTCGCAGTCATCGCTGTCTTTTGAAAGAAAGATTCGGAGAGCACCTTGAGCAGTTTGCGACAAATGAGAATCCAGTACCCTTTGTTTGCAAACAGGAAAAATCCTTGAAAAATGAATTAGAGGTTTGTTTTCAGAGAATAACGGAACCCCAGACATCGTCATGCACCTTTGGCTCAAACTTCATAATAAACTCAGTCCAGCCCCACGGCGGATTGAGAATTTCGGCGCCAATGGATTTGCCCGGGCCATGACTGGTCGACCATCTGGGTCTGACAGTCATTTTAAAATTTTTCCCCTGCCCGTTGACGATGAGGGTCATTTTTTTAGCTTTCTCATTCAATCTCTTCGGCAGATCGATAATGCATACGCCGAATCTGGAAGCATCGGAAATCATCCCCTGGAAAAATCCAACTCCATCGGATGCATCAACAGAAAGGTTCTTTAAGGCAATACGCGGATGATTTCTTTTTTCCATCTTCTCTTCTCCCGATAATTTTTGCCGCATTGTGTCTTCATGCGGATTCTCTAGAGGATTTGATGATTGGTCAGAACTCTTGAATAATTGCCTGCAATAGATCTCGGATCTATCCACTCCAGCTTTTACAAAGATCCCCTGCCGACCGATGTGGCAGGGGAGTGCTGCCGAAGGTCAGCCGCCATCAGCTTTATGTTCATCGATACGCTGTAATCCCTCCATGATTATCCCTATGAAACCTCCTATGGGCGGCGCTTTATCGAGCTCTTTGGGAATTCCTTTGGTGTAGATGAAGTGACCGGTTTTCACACCCACCAAGGCAAAAATTGCCTCCTGGTTACGAAGATTCAGGAAACGAGCATGCACGATTTCGCCTTCCTTGAAGAAGACCATTGCTTTACCCTCTTCGAGAATCAGGTCAAACCTTCCGGTTTTCTGGGAGGAATTGATAAGTTGAAAGAGATCGACGGTGGATATTTCCGACAGTTCTCCGGTCATGCCCGAGGTAATTTTTCCCGATCGCAGGCTCATGGTCTGTGCCCGTTTGACCAGCAGTTTAAAGAGGAAGATTTGCAGGATCGGATACTTTTTCAGAACGTGTTTGAAGTTTTTGGTACTGAGTATGGCTACCTCGGTGTCGGTGATGGTGTGAATGGAACTGGTCACCGGTTCTCCGGAAAGGAGGCTCATCTCGCCGAAAATCTCCCCTGTCCCCATCTCCGCAAGTCGTGAATGATCGTCGGCGATTACTGCCACCTGGCCCGAAAGTACGATATAGAGATGGCTGCCGGGTTCACCTTTTTTGAGAAGCACTTTATCGACAGGGATGGTCTTCAACTCAAGGAGCAGGGTCAAATCGATCAGGGCATCGTCATCCAGGGATTCGAAAATATCAAGGTTTCGCAGGACACCGAAAAATTTGTCAAGATGTTGTCTCTTGCGCCGCTCTTCCGATTCGTTGAGCAATTTCATCTGCAGAGTGGCAAAGTCTTTTTCTTTTTTGAATTCAAAATGAATCAAGCCGCCGCAGCCGCCGCAGTCAAATCGAGTATTCTGTCCGCCAAATCGCGCAAACCCGCCGAAACTGTCTCTGGAGGTGACGATTTTCGATATCTCCTGAGCAAGATACAGGCAGCCGGGTTTGTAGGATGGCACCGTAAGGCTGAAGTTTACGACCTTGAACTCTTCGCCTAGATTATAAATGGGACAGGAATTTTCTCCTGTGACGATGAAAATGGCATCACGATACTTGACAGACTTTTTCACGATTTACTTCCTTAATATTCTCGACGGGTGACAAATTGGCAAAGGAGAAAAAAATGCCTCAACCTGCTTTAATTGTGTCATAAGACGGGCAGGAGACGGCAGAGATTTTGGATTTTGTGCTCCAATCCTGGCGGAGGGTGAGGATATTGTCGAAGACCTCTCTGAAATCCTCCTTTGCAATATTGAAGGCAGTTGCCGTATCTTCAATTAACTCGAGTTCTTTCGGAGAGGGCTGTCTGCTGTGGCAGAGTATGGCAACCTGCTCTGCAAAATGCAGCAGTTCGGCTACCTTCCTGGTGGTCGACTCACCCAGCTCGTCAGAGCCAAGATCCTCGTGAAAACCGGCCGCCAGAGCAAAGTGGGCCGGAAGTCCCCAGTCCAGGAAAAGTTCAACCGTTAATTCCGAACTGTCCAGGCCGAATGCTTCTTTTTCCAGTTGTCTCAGTTCAAAGGATCCAAGCTGGCGGTCGACAATGTCCGAATATTCTTTAGGGAAGAGCGTGGCAAAAGCCAATTCTCCCATGTGCGCGAGCAGACCGCAGATGAACAACTCCTCGGGGTTGAAGGTTTTTACGTAACCTGCAATGGATTTTGCCGCCAACGCCATTGTAAGAGACTTTGACCAGAATTCCGGGTAGTTGAAGCTCTGGCATTTGCCTTCCTTGTTGTGCGAAATCAATGAAAATCCCAAGGCGAGATTGACTACGGTTCTAATACCGAGTTTCACTGTAGCTTTTTGAACCGAGGCCACCTGTATTCCTGTGGACATGAAAGCCGAATTCGCGTATTTGATGAGCTCCGCAGATAATGCGGGATCCGTTTGAATTCTCTCGGAAATCTCGTTGAGTGAAACCGATTCGCTTTGGCATAAACGCATGACATCCAAGGCCGTTCTGGAGGGTGTCGGGAGTCTGTTTGTTTCGAGGAGCTGGAGGAATATGTCTCGTCTGTCTGTCATCTGAGGACCTGGTTCTTGGTTGTTAGTACCTTGTGGGGTGTAATGGCACAATACGTGATGAAATCGCAAAAAGCCTCTCGCTTGACCTGTATCTTTCCGGCCGATCCGTATTTCCGAGTTCAATAGTGAAACCCTGAAAAGACAGGATGAATAATTTTATAGCAACAGACTTGGAAAAACAAGCAGTGGGCTAATTTTGTTGGCGGATTGATATATTCACAGAGGAGAGGTCATGAAGCTGGGCGGGGTTCTGGCTGTAAATTGATTTTTCGATGCTCGAATCAAGATGATAGGAAATGGCCTTTCGGAATGGCATAAAAGCTGCGAAGCGTCGGAATATGATTATGCCGAACAATTCGCAGATCCCCGAAAATTGAAACCGATTGATTCGTGAAAGATCGGTCTCAACCTCGTGATCTCAAGCCAGCCGGTAAATGCTTTGACGCCTGTAAGAGAAAGAGCTTGTAAAAGGTCACTCAAGGATCAACTTGCATTAACTCTTTCTCGTAATTTTCCGGATGGCTTAAAGGTAACAACTCTTCTGGCTTCCAGAGTGAGATCGGCGCCGGTCTTTGGATTTCTTCCCCTGCGCGGGTTTTTGTTTCTGATATTAAATTTGCCGAATCCGCTCAACATCAGATCCGATCCATTTATCAGGGCGTCTTTAGACAGTCGAAGAATTGCCTCAACGGCTTCAGTAGCCTGTGCTTTCGTCAGGTTTTCATGGGTGGCGTATACCTGCTCGACAATTGCTGCCTTGGTAAGGGTCATGCTTTCCTCCTGGTTTTTCTGGAATTATACTATGTTACCTTGAGAGATCATATTCGGAAAAAATAAAATGTCAATACAGGCACTTGTGCATATGTTATTTTTTTTGATAAATAAAGGGGCAAATCGAGAATTTCAGCGATTTTTAACAGGATTGTCCCTCGCCAGGGTTTTGAAAACTCCGAACTGATTGGTGAAGACATGAATCGGCATTTCCGACAATTCAGGATGAAAGCCGGAACCGAGAGTTGCTGTGAGTTTTGTTCTCCGTGCTTTTATAGGCAGGAGACCGAGTGCTTTTAACGGAAAATCTACCTGAGTGACGGTTGTTTTGTCCAAATTTCAGGTGCATAGGGGCCTGGAGTGCAATATTCTATTCGATACGGTTCGATAATAATAACAACATATCTCGGGTCGTCGGGTCCATCAAAGATTGGCTCGAGCATATCGTTCCAGAATCGGTGACGCTCCTCGTGGTTTTCAGTTACCCGAGCTTGCCCCTGAATCTGCAGGTAAGGGCGTATTTCCAACAGGCTGTTAACGCCGCAGGTCAGATGGACATTCGGATTATTCCGTATTTGTTTTACCTTGCGCGAATCGGCAAGGGTCGCACATCGTATGACAAAGTTCGCATCCCCAACTGCTGCCACATACCGAACCCAGGGGTTGTTCTTCTCCGTTACTGTTGCTAAAGCCGCGAGTTGTGGTTTGTGAATGATATCAAGAATGCGTTGTTGCAGGTCTGACATGTTGATTTCTCCTTTACAAAAAGGGTCATGATGAAAATCGATTTAACATCATGCCGAAGAGTTTAAGCATTTTCATCGGCAGGATCGATAAATCATTGTGCCGGGCAAGAATATTTTTTCAGAATACACTTACTGACCGCTTCTATCCGGTTTTTCTTGTCAGGCGAGATGGAAATGCTTAGTATGGAAGAAACATTTGTCCCGTCGGAAATGAATCGAATGAACAATGAAAGGAGTGAAATCATGTATGAAAATGTAAGGCCGATCACCATCGCGCAGGCCCAGCAGCAAGCTTCGACTGTGTTTCTTGCCAAGGTTTTTAACCTGATGACCCTTGGTCTGGGTATCACCGGGGTTATCGCTTTTTTGACTGCCAATACCGGGCTTGCCTCGGTAATTATCGGCAGCCCCTTGTTTATAATCCTGATATTGGCTGAGCTGGGACTCGTTTTCTATCTTTCAGCCAGGGTCGATAAGATCCAGGCGGCAACCGCATGGGGCCTGTTCATCGGCTATTCGTTGCTTAACGGACTTACCTTATCTGTAATTTTTCTTGCCTATACAAACACATCCATTGCCGGAACCTTTTTTATCGCCGCCGGAATGTTTGGTTCGATGGCGGTATATGGCCTGATAACCAAAAGAGACCTCTCAGGGCTGGGGTCCTTCCTCTTCATGGGACTTGTCGGTATCATCATTGCCTCTATCGTCAATATCTTCCTGAACAATTCCAGTGTGTACTGGGCGATATCCTTCCTCGGGGTATTGATCTTCACCGGTCTCACCGCCTATGATGTCCAGAGAATCAAAAGAATAGGCGAGGAAGGTATCATGGCTCAAGGCGATGAAGCAATCCGCAAAGGTGCCGTAATGGGTGCTCTGACTCTGTATCTTGATTTTATTAATCTGTTTCTCATGCTGCTGCGTTTTTTTGGCGGCAGCCGGGACTGATAACTTAGACTGCATTGTTCAACAAGCAATAAAGGCATAGTCAGATCATGACTATGCCTTTCGTGTTTGTATATCGGAGGGGGAGTTATGTCAAAAAATAAGAGGAGTAATCGGGAAAAAGAGATCATAGAAAAATTGTTGGGATCGGCAGGCATAACCATTAACGGAACCAATCCCTGGGATATCAAGGTGAACGACGAACGGGTTTATCCGGCACTTTTGCATGAAGGGTCACTCGGACTGGGGGAGTCCTATATGGCGGGTTGGTGGGATTGTGAGCAGGTGGATCAGTTGATCACACGGCTTATCAGGGCGGATCTTGAGAGTCACGTCAAGAAATGCATGAAATTCGAGATCCGCATGCTCCTCAGCAGATTTATAAATTTCCAGAATCGCAGGAGGGCGCTCGAGGTCGGCAAGGTGCATTACGATATCGACCCGGATCTTTACAAAGTCATGCTGGATTCGGAAATGAACTATTCCTGCGCCTACTGGAAAGATGCCAGGACTCTTGATGAGGCGCAAAGAGCAAAACTTGAATTGTCATGCCGGAAGTTAAAGCTGGAACCGGGCATGAGGGTTTTGGATATTGGATGCGGTTTCGGTGCCTTTGCCAAATATGCGGCAAAATATCACAAGGTACATGTCGTCGGTATTACCATCTCCGAGCAACAGGCCCTCTGGGCGCGAAAAAACTGCAGGAAGTATCCGGTGGAAATCCGTTTTCAGGATTACCGGGATGTGTCCGAGCATTTCGACCGTATCGTCTCCATCGGAATGTTCGAGCATGTAGGGAAAACGAACTATAAGGGCTTCATGGCAACGGTTTTCAGGAATCTTGTCGATGACGGGCTTTTTCTGCTTCATACGATCGGCACCACCAGCGCAAAAGGAGTCGACCCATGGGTGAACAAGTACATCTTCCCCAACTCGGCCCTGCCGACGGCTAAAGAAATTCCAAATTCCTGCATCGGAAATTTTGTGATAGAAGACTGGCACAACCTTGGTGGCGATTATGTTAAAACACTCAGAGCCTGGTATAAAAATTTTATCCGGCACTGGAATTCACTGAAAAAGAATCATGACGAACGATTTTTCCGGATGTGGACCTACTATCTCTCCGTTTTCATGGGAGGATTCCAGGCCAGACATCTTCAAATCTGGCAGGTGATATTGTCCAAAAAGTACCTGAAAAAGGAGTATGTTCCTGTCAGGTAAAATATTCAGTGTTGCTGCAGGGTTTGCGTAACCTATTGCAGGAAAAGCTCTACGGACTTTTGACCGTGAGCGGGGCAAAATTCAATGATTTCCGTTCCGGTATGACTCTGTCGTGAGGAGTGTATCCGTCCTCCCCGGCACTGCCAGGCTCGATTTGCCGGTTTCTTGACCTTGAGCACAATGGTGCCGGTGAATTCAGGCACCAGGGTGAGAACTCCCAGGTTGATGTTGATTTTCTCCTCATTTGCCGAGAGCTCGGTCAGATAAAAAGCCGCAGCCTGACTCCAGCAGGAGGCGATATCTTCGGCCAGGATGTATTCTATGCTGTCCGTCAGATTTATCAGCATTTCCGCCCAGGTATCAACGACTTCATAATTTTTTTCGGGATCGGGATGTAAGAGGTTGCCCCAGTGCAGCGGCAGGATGGGATTGCCGAAATCCCAGGCAGGCCGGGCCGCCGCCTCATGCCAGGGCACCGGCGAGAGGCCGCGCTCCAGGAGGCCGACGCCGCATTCCCAGGTAATTTTTTCATGCTGCGGCGGCGAAAATATATGCGCCCGGGAAAAACAGGTAACCACATATTTGATGCCGAACTCAGCGAGTATTGCCTGGATTGAGTGTTTCCCGTTGCCGAAACTGTGATTCAGGGCCGGGGGGCAGAAGATACGGGGGAAGGCTGGAAGATTGTTTTGCCCAAGGAGCTCGGCAAAGGCCTCAAGGTGGCTTCTGATGATACCTTGCGGCCGCATTCTGCCGCCGTCGTCATGGAATTCGGAGCGCTCCATCCGCCCGTTCCGCCAGAATTCGTGGCAGAGACCGTGGCAGGCGATCTCGAGCACGTCCTGATGGGCTCGCAGGTATTCACTCGCCTCGTCAAGCCATGGACCTTGATTGAGCCGGTTGTCCCAGGAAGATCCCATCCAGGTGGCCCCGGCAATCGTTTTCAGCAAGTTGCGGCGATCCCATTCGCCGAGCACCATCCCCAGAGCAATCCTCATCTTCAGTCGCTCGGCAAGCCGAACAAGCGCCCGATAATCGTTTAAACAATGGCGTCTGGGAAACCCGTTGCGAAAAGGTTCATTCTTTGCTGAGCCGTCAACTCCCTGCCACCAGCCGACATCCTCGACCACGAGAAAGATCGGCATGGGGATGGAGACTGTCAGGTCCTTTGTTGATATCTGCATGAAATCTCCTTTGACAATCTTCCAGGCACTAAAGGCTTATCCAGCGCCTGACGGCCGGACCTTGCCGGCGGGATGTCTCCAGATCGAGCGTCTTCCATTCCTCATCGACAAGCGATTCCGCCAAGGGATTCCAGGAAAAGGGTCTTCTGGAGAAGACATGCCAGATAAGCGGCTGCATCGTTGCGCCCCACCGGCACTTGAAGCGACAGGTGGCTGCATCCGGTGAAGACCGGCCAAAATCGAACCAGCGGCAGCCGCTGCTCACGGCAAATTCCAGCATGGCCCAGTACAGCAACATGTTCGGGCATTGAGGCCGGTAGCGACGCAGGGAAGAGGCCCAGGGATTATAAAGTGTATCGTTGTGCCGGAAGACCATGGCGGCGGCAACCGGCAGGGTTTCGAGATATACCGCAACAATCCACGCCTTAAGCAAATTCCGGTCCAGCAGAGATTTGAAAAGCTCGGGCGGATGGACGGGTGAGCCGAGGTCCCGCATATTCTCTGAAAAGACCGCATAGAAATCATCAAGCAATTCGGTTCCACCGGTTTTCACAGTACAGCCGCTTTTTCGCGCCTTTCGCACCTGATTGCGGACCTTGCCCGGAAGGAGGGACCAGAGCTCGTCGGGAGATGTGGGCAGGGAGCGTAAAAGGCCGGTCTTGAAGCTATGGGCAGTATGATTCCAGTGGTCGGCATAATCAGAAGCAGGGAATTGGAAACATGATCCGCCAGCCTGCCGCAATTCGACATGGACAGCGCCCTGCTCCGTTGCAAGGTTCAGGGCGGCGGCAAGCAGCCGGCTGCCTGTTGCCGGGTCGTCGGCGACGGTGCCGGCACCATCGCTGTAGGGCAGGGAGATGAGGCGGACGTCCCGGTCCGGTGCGGCAAAGAGCATGAGGGGCAGGATGCCGGTAATGTTTTTCTGAGCCGTTTCGCGTACGGCCGCCAACCGGAAGATGGGGATCCGGCAGGCAGCGGCAAGGCTCTCTCCCCAGGTAAAGCAATGGGAAAAGATCGCGTCGCATTTACCGGCTACATACTTATCCCAGGCTGGTTGCCCAGGGGTGTCGAGGATCTCAATCATTTTGTCCGGTGATATAGAAAATGTCGATTATGGATCGATGTATCATAGGAACAAGCAATTTGTAATATCCTGGACTGTTATTATACTGGGGATCATGTATCTATCAACCGAACAATTTGCCGTTTCCCGTCCCCATCGATCCATTCCTTCGTATCAGGTGGAAACCCTGCTGGAACAAGGCAGTGGTGACCTCAATGAGGACGTTCTGCTCGAGGCAGACGATCTTTTTGGTGTCTTTGACGGGGCTACCAGCCTTGACCGGCGAAGATTTCATGGAAACCTTACCGGCGGATTGCTTGCTGCCCGAACGGCGGCAGAGACTTTCCGGGAAAAACGTGGCGGACTGCTCCAGCTTGCCGGTGAGGCGAATCGTGGTATCCGCAACGCCCTGCTGGCACAGAAGGTGGCGATGCGGCACCGGTTCTGGTCGACCAGTCTTGCGGTAATTCGTCTGGGCGATGGTCGAATGGAGTACTGTCAGACGGGCGATGCCCAGATTGTGCTTATCATGAATGACGGCAGCTATCGAATTGTCACGCCGGATGTCGATATCGACCGGGAAACCCTGCAGTTGTGGCGGAAATCCACAGCTCCACCGGAAGCTGCCATCCACGATGTTCTGGCGAAACAGATCCAGAAAGTCCGAATGCAGATGAACATCAGCTACGGGGTGTTGAACGGAGAGCCTGCAGCCATGGACTTTCTCTGCCACGGTTATCGGGATCTCACCGGAGTCAGCGATATCCTGCTGTTCACCGACGGACTGTTTCTGCCCCGGGAAAATCCCCTGAAAGAAAACGACTGGTGTACCTTCGCCGATATCTATCGCGAAGGCGGTCTCCAGGCTGTGCGCGATCACGTGCGAGGGCTGCAGGAAAATGACCCTGCCTGTCGAATATATCCCCGCTTCAAGCAGCATGACGACATAGCCGCCGTGGCCATCAGGCTGAACAAGGCTTCTCACATCAACATCGCTTTTTCGTAACAGCAAAAAATTCTTGTAAAAACAGCCTGCCAGCTTGAGAACGAGGTTACTCTGGAGATCTCCTCAGCCGAAGGCGAGGGGGTGCAGCGAACCCGGTCAGCCATGCCGGTAATGGCTGTGGCCAGCTGTGTCTGAAGAGTATGCCAATCCTTTATATCAGGCCGGTCGATTGCCGTCATTTCCGGTAACCTGATAAAGGTGGCCAAGTCGCTCCCCGCTTCCGCCAGCAGCTCCCGGCAGCCCGGCAGATCGGTGGTGACAAGGCGACAGCCGGAGGCGAGCGCCTCGAGCAGCACCAGCGGCAATCCTTCGTAGAAGGAGGGCAGGATAAAGATATGGCAGCGTCTCATCAATTCGGCCAGCTCCCGCTGACTCATCCCGCCATGGACAGTTACCGTGGCACCGCCCCGTTCGGCGAGTTCCAGACAGGTCGCTGCTTCCTCGCCGGAGCCTGAGCCGGCCAGATGCAGATGGATGTCTTGATCGCAAAGGGCGACGAAGGTGCGCAACAGCCAGTCAACACCTTTGGCAAAGCTCAGCTTGCCCGCATATAACAGGTGGACCGGCGGCGGAATTTTTTTATTGCTGTACTTGAACAGTTCGTCATCATAGCCGCCGCCGACGAGATCAATGCGACCGGCAGGTATATCGTAAAGCTTGCTGATCTTCCCGGCCTGATCGTGGCTGAGGGCCAGGACTCGATCGATCTTGCGGCGCTCGGGCAGTACCCTTTCCCCGAGATGCGGGCATTGCTGCAATTGGCGCAGATCGGTTGAGTGACAGGAGGTTGCCATGGGGATATCGGGCAGAGCCCGGCGAGCAATCGAACTTGTCAGCCAGAGATGGTGGCTGTGGATGATGTCGGGGGAGAACTCCCTGGCGGCGCTCACGATCATTTCGGCAAAGACTTGGTCGTAGGCGGCGAGCTGATCAGGCGTAAGGTCGCAAAAGCGCGTGCTCGGGTAGGGCATGACATCGCTCATCCCCGGAATGGCAAAGCTCAAATGCTCGCCGCCAAAACTCACGAAGCGGCAGGCGTCCGGGTTGATTCCGTCAAGCGAGGGGAATTGGTGGCCCGATATTCCGGCAACCAGAAAATTTTGGTGACCGGTAGCCGCCGCCTGACGGATGACGTTCTGCAGATAGAAACCGCTGCCGGTGCTCTCCGGATGTTGACTGAGGAGATGGAGGATTTTCATGGCAATCGTTGTTCAGCAGTATTTCCGCCTCAGGACTTTCGCGGCTTCGACAATGGCGCACAGTTTTTTATAGGCCACCTCTTCGACGTTGACCGAGCGGCCGGCGAAACACCCGAAACCGCAGTCGGTATTGAGAAAAAGCTGCTCCGGGCGATAATATTCCAGAGCTTTTTCGGCTTTTGCCACAATTGCGGCGACCGGTTCGACCTCATCGGTGCGCGGGTTGACGACCCCGAGACCCAACTCGCGGTCTGACAGATTTTTCCCAACTATATCGATATCCCCGGCCCTGGGGGTAGCATATTCGAGCACGAACTGGTGAATGTTCATGCGTTCGAGGGCGGGCAGCAGGCGAGCATAATCGCCAGTCAGCAGTACCTCCTCTTGTTTCGACCAGTTGCCTCTACAAATATGGACTCCGATGCGGATTCCGTCAATACCTTTGGTTATGCGGTTTATCAGTTCGGCTGCATATTTCAACTCTTTTCCCGCATCCCGGCGGGTGGCAAGGGTCGCTCACATGAAGGTGCGCCGTTCGCACTCCTCCGACATGACTACTTCGGTCAGGACCGGCTCGTCGAACTGGACGAAGTCGCAGCCGGCATCTCGCAGGTCGAGCAGCTCATCCCGGAGAATCTTGACAATGTCGTCGGCCATCTTCTTGTGATTGCGGTAGACCTTATGGGTAAGGGCTCCGACCCACATCGACCGGGTGAGCAGGTAGGGGCCGGGAAGAGTGATCTTCACCGGTTTGTCGGTAATGGTCCGCAGGAAATGGAGATCGTTTACCGCCAGCGGCTCGCGCCGCGAAAGTTTGCCGGTGCAGGTGGGATTTTTGACCGCCGAGGCCGGCATGTCCATGGTCCGCAGCATTTCCTCGAATTCGGCCTTATCCTCGACAAAATCGAGCATATCGGCAAGCGACATCAGCTGGGTGCCGGCAACCTTGTCGGTGATGAAGGCGTAGAAACTCTCCCGCCGGTGTTCGCCATCGACCACAATATCGAGCCCGGCCTTTTCCTGCAGGGCCACGGTCCGGCGGATCTCGCCTTCGGCCATGGTGTTGAATTCCGCCCGCGACACGGTACCTTTCTGGTAGCCGCGCAGCATTTTCAGCATCTCTTTGGAGCGCGGCCAGGAACCTACCTGGGTAGTGAGAAATGCCTTGTTTTCAGTCATAAAATTCACACGATAATCAATTTAAGCTGCAGTTCGACCGCCTTTTTCAGGGTGGCCACCAGCGGCGAACGGCTGACGGTGCGTTGCCAGGCCTCCTTCACCTTCTCTTCATCGTCGAAGGTGGAGGCGAAACATTTCAGCTCCACGGTCTTTACCGAAGGATCGCCCTCTTCCAGTCCCATATGGGCGAGGATATTGTTGAGCGAGCCGGAGAGCGACAGTTCAATGTCGTCGACCTCAAGGTTGTCCCGGGCACATTCGCCGGCAAAGCCGGTAGTGAGGGAGCCGGCCAGCGCGCCGAACAGATATTCCAGGGCACAGGGATTGGCATCCTTTTCCTCAAAGCTTGCCGCCTGACCGATATCGAAGGCAAAATTTCTGGCGTAGATGGTCGATTTCAGATGGCCGGTGGCCCTTGCCCGCAGACGCCACTGATATTTTCTCGCCTCTTCTTTGTCCCTGGCCAGGGCCTTTTCCTCCTGCTGGATTCCGCTGCCTTTTTTGACGAAATAGCGGGTGTAGCCGCCTCCGTCAAGTTTTCCCAGGTATTCATGGCCGGACATCCGGCACCAGGGCGGCAGATCGTCGCTGACGGTGGGTTCACGGCTGCGCATTTCCAGGATGCCGAGGGCCGGCACTTTCAGCATGTTTTCGCGGATCAGGAGGATGAGTCCCGATCCGCAATCCAGATCCCCGCCGTCAAACATGTGGTCGGGAGTGATTTCTTTTATGTCGAGCGCCATTGCGGTCTAATAGGCGACGCTTGGCGAACCGTTGGAAAGCCATTCGACCAGGGCCGCGCCACCGGCAGGAGTCGCCCCTTCGATCAGGTCCGCCTCGGTGATCCCGCGTTTTTTCATGCAGGGGGTGCAGACATAGATCTTGCCGCCGGCCTTGATGAATTTTTCCACCAGATCCTTGAGCGGAGCAAAAGGGCCGCCTTCGTTGATCTTTACCATTTCTTCCGGGACAGCGCAGTAGACCCCGTCGGAGCTGAGGAAGACCATGGTCTGTTTCTCGCTGCCTTGAGCGGCATTGGCGACAACAAAGCCGAGCGTCGCTTTGTCGCCGTCGGTCTTACAGTGGGTGATGGTTACGCAAAATGTGTTGGACATGGGTTACCTCTTAATGAGTTCGGGTTTAAGGGTGATGAGATAATAGGGGTGCTGCATTGCGGTCAGCCGGTTTTTGGTCATCCTGCACCAGGCCGGCAATTCGATCGGGGCGCCCGGATCACGGGAAATCACGAGCAGGCGACGGCCGGGCTGCTGATCCCGGATATAAAGATACAGGTTGACGATGACCCGCCCACAGGTCTCTTCGCCGCCGTCAAATTCATCGTCGAACTCCCAGTCGGGAATGGTGTCGGTTGTCATCGGGTCCGTATTGGATGCAGAATGAAAAGAATAATGAATCTTCAGTATTCCGATCATTAAGCATAAAGAGAGGTTTTTTACCAACTGGAAGCTCCTATAGACCTGGAACAACTCATAAGCGATATCTATAGGCAGCCTGCCAAGTGCTCAGCCGATGGAGATAACTTTGTCGGCCAGTTGCGTGGCGGTGATAATATCGAGCATATTGGTGGTGGCCCCGACTTTTTTGGCTTCCGTCAGTTCAAAATGGGCAAGGCAGGTGCCGCAGGCCAGGATGACAATGCCGTTTTTCTCATACTCCTGCAGTTCCCGCAATACCGGGGAGGTGTCGGCGGTGAGTTTTACCCCGCTGTTGACGAAAATAATCTGCCAGAGTTCATTGCCCATCTCTTTCATGGTCTTGATATAACTGATCATCAGCTTCTCGCCCAGCTGGTTGTCGCCACGGCCGAGCCGATCGCTTGTCACCAGAATCAAGATTCTGGTTTGGGTGGAAGCGGTCGCCGAGTGCTCCGGCGCAGGAGACTGCAACGGTTCATCGGCGTTACCGGTGCGTCTGGCCTGCAGCCGAATGATCCCGTTTTTTTCTGCTTCCACCGTCACCATGAAGTTTCTGGTGTCGAGAAACCGGGTGACATTTTCCCGGCATGGTTCGTTGTCGACCAGAACCGAGAGTTCCTGAGGGTTTTCCTTATCAATAAGATCCTTGACCAAAAGGACCGGCGCCGGGCAGGCAAGGCCGCAGGCATCGAGGTGTTTTTTCATTATTCCTTCCTTTGCTCTCTTTGCAGATAAATTTTTTCTTCTTGAGTTTCAGTTGCATAGCCGATTATCTGGGCATCCTCTACGCCCTCATCCTGCAATCGCCGGAGCAGGGTGAGCGCTGCCTTTTCAGGGCATCCTATCAAGAGTCCGCCGGAAGTCTGTGGGTCGAAAAGTATATCCCGGAGGATCGGGTCGAAATCGGCGGCGCAGGAAACCGACTGCTGCCGGAATGATCGATTTTTATGAGCCCCGGCAGGAACCAGTCCCATCGCCGCGAATTCATAAACTTCGGGGAGGACAGGAACCGCTCGACAGTCGATGACGACCCCCATTTTTGTACCGGCTATCATCTCGGCAAGATGACCGAGCAGCCCGAAGCCGGTAATATCGGTGCAGGCGGAAACGGGAAAATCCGCCATGATTTCAGCGGCACTCCTGTTCAGGGTCGCCATCAAATCGGTAACCCGGCGGATCGTCCGGTCGCCGGCAAGTGCACCCTTTATAGCGGTATTGATAATGCCTGTGCCCAAGGGCTTGGTGAGGATCAGACAGTCACCTGCCTGAAGACCCTGGTTGGTGCGTATTTTCATGGGGTGGACAAAGCCGGTGACTGCCATTCCGTATTTCATTTCCTCATCTTCGATGCTGTGTCCACCGAGGAGCACGGTTTGTGCCTTCTGCAACGTGTCTAATCCACCTGCCAGAATCTCCCGGAGGATTTTCCCGTCGAGCCTGCCGATGGGGAACGCAACAATATTCAAAGCAGTCTTTGGCGTTCCCCCCATAGCGTAAACATCCGACAGGGAGTTGGCGGCAGCTATCCGCCCGAAATCGAAGGGGTCATCGACAACAGGGGTGAAAAAATCGACGGTCTGGATCAAGGCAAGTTCATCGGATATTTTATAAACACCGGCATCGTCGGCAGTGGCAGTGCCGACCAGGACGTTTTTGTCGCTTGGAATGTTGAGTCCGCCGAGTATTCGATCCAGGTCCCCTGGAGCAATTTTCGATGCTCAGCCGGAGCCTTTTACGCAGCGGGTGAGATGGATGGTATTTTTATCGGAAGCAGTCATTGGCGAACCTTGGAAAATTCAAAATACTGTCTTACCCGGCGAGTACTGTGGGGATCCCTAAAAAGCCCACGGAAGACCAATCATGGAATTTTCCATATTATCCGTAAAAAACTTCGGTGCGTCCAATACATATAACCTATAGAAAGAGGAACATCGATTGATTGCCCCTATATCGGAGCCAAGGTCGATAAAACGCCAATCATGGCAAATCTCATTGCTTTGTTCTTTCGGAAAGACTTCATTCCTGTTGATTATCATCCAAATTGGCTATACTTCAAAAGGAAGAAGTGAATGAGTTGTTGAGAGAAGAGGCCGATGGGAGAGTTGATCTCTTGAATGAGTATCACATGAACGTATTATCGGAATGTATGGCTGACAAAATATATACGTTGAAGAGCTTCTCCCGTCTTGCCGGTCTGAGACTTTGGCGATCATTTGCCGACCTTCTGCCGATTATCCTGGTAATAGGATTTTTTCAGCTGGTCGTGATCCGGCAGCCGCTTCCCGATCTAAGCGAAGTCTTGACAGGCAGTCTGCTCGTTGTCATCGGTTTGACCCTCTTTGTAGAAGGTCTTGAAATGGCTCTTTTTCCTCTTGGAGAATCGTTGGCCCAGGCGCTGGCGCGAAAGGGCAGTCTGTTCTGGCTGCTCACCTTTTCTTTTTTTCTGGGCTTTGCCACCACTATTGCCGAACCTGCTTTGATCGCTATTTCCAAAGAGTCTGCCGTAATAGCAGCAAAAAGTAAGCTTATATCGGCAACACCGGAAGCGATCGCTTCCTATGCCACGGGACTCCGGGTAACCGTCGCCTTTTCAGTAGGTTTGGCAATACTTATTGGCTCATTGCGGATCATTCGCGGCTGGCCTATCCATTATCTTATTATCAGCGGCTATGTCATGGTGATGGTAATGACTGCATTTGCCCCCCAGGAGATTATTGGGATTGCATATGATGCAGGCGGAGTAACGACTTCAACGGTCACAGTTCCCCTGGTTGCCGCCCTGGGAGTCGGTCTGGCCTCGATAATCCGGGGGAGAAATCCATTGTTGGATGGATTCGGCCTTATTGCTTTTGCATCCCTTCTGCCGATGGTCTTCGTCATGGGGTATGGTATGGTGGTATTTTCCTGAATGAGGTGATCGGTGCAAGTATTTCTGTTACAGTTAGTTACTACTCTGCTGCTCACAATAAGAGATGTCTTGCCGATAATTGCCCTTATAGTCGGCTTTCAGATATTTGTTTTGCGCCAACCAATTCCCCGCTTAAGCCGAGTCGTAGTCGGGGTGGTCTATGTTATCGTCGGCCTTGCCCTTTTTCTTGTCGGCCTTGAGATGGCGTTGTTTCCGCTGGGAAAGACAATGGCTGCGCAATTGAGTAATCCTGAATTTCTTACCGGTATACCTGGGGCTCCCCCCGTTGCCGACTGGACCGCGTACAGCTGGATCTATCTCTTTGCGGCGATGGTAGGTTTTGCCACCACCATCGCCGAACCTTCCCTTATGGCTGTCGCTTATAAGGCACACGAGGTTTCGGCAGGAACCATCGACCGATTCGGGCTGCGAATTTCGGTGGCCATAGGTGTTGCTCTCGGTATCGGCATAGGTGCCTTTCGTATTGTCCATGGTTCGCCGCTTTATATTTATATTCTTATTGGTTATATTATCGTGTTAGTGCAAACCATCTTTGCTCCCAAAAAAATTATCGCTCTGGCCTACGATTCAGGAGGAGTGACGACATCGACGGTGACAGTGCCCATTGTCGCAGCCCTGGGACTTGGCTTATCCGAAGCCGTTCCGGGAAGGGATCCGGCACTCGACGGTTTTGGTTTGATAGCCTTTGCCAGTCTCTTTCCGATTATCACTGTTTTGGGCTATGCTCAGCATGCCGGTTGGCGTCGCCGGAGGCTGATGAAAAAAGTTACCAGGGAGGCAGTAGCATGAGGTTTAAATTGATCTTGGCAAGTGTGAAACCGGATATCTCCGATGTTGTGATAAATGCCGGGAAAAAAGCTGGGGCCACCGGAGCGACAATAATACCGGCACGAGGTACCGGCATCCGAGAAGCGAAGACCTTCTTCGGTCTTTCTCTTGAGGCGCAGACAGATATCATCATGTTTTTGATCGAGGAACATCTGGTACAGCCCATCCTGGATGCTGTTGGTACTGCAGGCCGCTTCGATAAACCCGGTACCGGCATTGCCTTTGTTCTCCCGGTAGATCAGGCCATTGGTCTGGAAAGCCAGATTGAGACATTCAAAAAAGAAGTCAGGGATCAATATCTCTAAACCATCTCATATAATAAGGTCACAGGAGACAGACAAATGAGCGCCACAGGTTTACCCATTGTCAGGGCCAGAGATGTTATGAATAAAAAAATTCATTATATCGATGGGATGGCCACGGTGAAAGAGGCTGCAGCAGTAATGAAGAAAGAAAATATTACAACTCTCATCGTGCAGAAGCGGAGTGCCGACGATGCCTGGAGCATGGTGTGTTCGCAGGATATGATCAAAGGTGTAACTATTGCCGATAAAAAGCCGGAAGCAGTGCATGTTTATGAGATTATGTCAAAACCGATAGTTACAGTTCCCTCTGACATGGATATCCGCTATGTCGCCAGGTTGATGCACCGTATCGGTATTCGCAGGGCTCCGGTTGAGGATCGCGGGGAACTGGTAGGCATCATCACTCAGGCGGATTTGATTCTCAGGAGCAACCTGTTTTAGGCTGTCCTGATCTTCTGAAAACAATTTCGATTTACTCCATTTTGTCTTTTCAGGATGGTCTCTTTCTCTTAGCGTCGAAAAAACCAAGAGTTCCTTGAATCGGTGATGCTTTAGCGTTATGTTAAGCAGATGAGTTTTTAAATCTCTTCTGAGGTGCATCCATGGCCAGGTCAAAATGCCCATCATGTGAATACCACGAATTTGAAGCTGTTCATGTCACGACGAAAACCGGGCAAAAGTTTTGCCTTATCCAGTGTGTCGCTTGCGGAACGGTAGTAGGTGCATTAGATGACGTGAAGATCACCAATGTGATAAAAAATGCCGAAAGAAAACTGTCGAAATTTCTTGAAAATCTCAATCGTAAAGTAGTCACCGTCTGCAACCGGAAAAATTCCTGAAGTTCCTGCTTCGAGACTTTCCGCTCCAATCACATTACAGAGATTCTGCCTCCTGATTTTGTTTTCACCACCGAACAAAGAGAATATCCCGAGTTTAAAGAACGAATTGCGGGGGAACTTATATTAAACTTTTCAGCTGACAAGGATCATAAATGGAAGAAGATATCGGCAAAAGGCTTGTTCGGGCAGTAAAGGATCCTAACAATATTGACAGCCAGGAGAGCATGGCGAAGGCCATGGAGCTTACCAAGGCATATGCAAGCTCAGGTTCGGCGACTCATTTCAGCACCGTCACCAAACTTTTTTACGATCTGTTTGAAATGTTTGAAACCGGAAAGGACCCCCGGGCTAAGTAGTGTCCATCCAGAAACGAGACATTTTCTTCTAAAGCGGGCTAACGCCCGCAACCCAAGGGTTATGATCCCCTCCCACAACAGAGGGGATAAGTACCTTCACGAAATTCATTTCTAAAAAACAAGAAATGAATTTCTAAGGTACTAAATCGAGGCGTGTGAGAAATTTTACCGCAGGCATATAGTTGATATTCCGAGGATAAAAATTCGAACACAACGAAGAGTTAGGAGGAAATGGCCGTTTCCGGATGGGCACTAAGTAGCAGGCGGAGTTCGTTTGAGATACTTGTCGAGGCATTCGATACCCTCGCATTGAGTTATTATCTTCTTCAGATAAGCGATGTTTTTGTCGATGTTCTCGATATAAAGGTTTCGATCCACCTTATACCTTTCACGAAAATGAGTCCTCATTGCGGTGGAGGTATTTGAGAAGGTGGTTATCAGGCGTTTGAGCACAACGTTGTGATAGAAATTGGCTGTATGTTCCATAAGCTCAAGGGCGGAACTATGGCGGCTTATTCCTCCGGCTTCCTGCTCATTATAGAGCAGGGGGAGGCACTCCAGATAATAACGGTCGGCCATTTGCGCGAGAATATCGGCCGAACCGACGACCTGTCCGGCGAGTTGGATTTCGTGCGTATGGAAATCGAAAGTTGCCGGATCGCTGTCAAGGTTGGTGTAGTTGATAATGGTCGCACAATCTCTGGAGATGTCTTCTCCGAGGCCTTTGTCGGTGGCGTAGTTCTTGAGAAAGAGTATCGACCGGGCTTCATGATTGGCTATATACTGGGTGCCTGAATGTGCCGGGTCTCCTTCAAGGCGCAACATCCCGGTGTCGTGGAAATAAGCAGCCAGCAAACCTTTTTGAAGCATATCCGAGGTAACGGGAACGCAGTTGCAATGGAGGCCGTGGAAGAGTCGTATCGTGGCAAGCACAACCATCTGGCTGTGTCGTAAATTATGATAGGGCAGGTTGTTTTTCTGAAAATCCGGGTGAGTACCGGAAAAAAAGGCAGAAAGATCGTGATGTACTTCCTGGATCAGATCGAGGTTTATTGAGGGACTGATGCTTTCTGCGAGAAAGAGTATTTCGTCAAGTGGAGTGCCGTCAAGCATTCCCTCAAAGATGTATGAGAGGCTTTTGTTATCCATGTGCCGCCGATATGAAGGGTTCGAAAACGATATTGTCTTCATTTTTCGACATTCTATCACTTACATTTGTAATTTGGCAAATTTCAATAAAAGTTGGTCAGCCTTTTCAAGACAGCCCTCATGGGGGCTGTGCATTGACTAAAGTGCCACGTTGTGGTATTTTAGAAAAACAATGTGTGTCATCTGGACTTTATCTTCATTTGCAAGTACTCTTTTACGAAGAACACTAACTTGGCGACTGTAAGAAGGTTTTGCTGAATGACTTATATTTCATAAACTTTTACTGGGCGAAATGGAAGAACAGAAAGGCTCCGTTGTAATATTGGTTGTTGATGACGATGAACTGGTTCGCATGACCCTCAGCGTGCTTGTTAGCTCTCTCGGCTACCATTGCCTTGTTGCCGGAGATGGAGTTGAGGCACTCGCAGTTTTGAAATCAACTTCGGTGGACCTTGTTTTGACCGATGTTGTTATGCCGGGGATGGGTGGCTTGGAACTTCTTGAGAATATCCGTGTTTTGTACAAGGATACAGATGTTATTGTCTCCACAGGGTATCATGAGAAGGCAAGTTACGCCGCGGTGATTAAAGCGGGAGCCATTGATTTTATCAAGAAGCCGATTGATCAAGCCGAACTTGAGGCGAAACTTGCAAGAGCTGTTCGCGAACGATGTATGATGCGCGAACTTGAACGGCTGTCAAAGCAGGACAGTGTGACCGGGGTTCTCAATAGAAGGGCCTTCGACGAGCATTTTTCCATAGAGGTGGAAAGGGCCTTCAGACAAAATTACAGTTTGATGCTGGCCGTAATCGACATTGATAACTTCAAGGAATACAATGATAAGCATGGTCACCAGCAGGGGGATGACGTCCTGATATGCCTGGCTGAGATCATGCAAGAGTGTACCCGGGAGAGTGTCGATCTGTGTTTCAGGCTCGGCGGAGACGAATTCGCAGTACTTCTCCCGCAAGCAACTGCCAACCAGGGGACGGAAATAGTCCAAAGAATTTTGTTAAGCTTCATCGAGAGAAATTTCGGCAGCACCAGTCTGTCTATCGGTCTTATCACCTGCAAGCGGGATAAAAATCGGGTGAGAGAGGATGATGAAAAAATGATGAAGGAACGTGCGGACCAGGCTATGTATGACGCCAAAAAAAGCGGTAAAAATTGCGTAATTACAAGAATATAGCTTCAGGTTTCCCCCGACGGTTTCCCGCCGGGTTCAATTCTCGGATTTTTCAGGTCATCAACCTCAGCAGCCAAGTGCATCCTTGTGAAACGACAGGTCGGGTTCAATCGGATATTTGCCGTCGAAACAGGCCAGGCAAAAATTTTCCGCAGTCATGCCGGTAGCTTTAACAAGGCCTTCCAGGCTGAGGTAATGGAGGGAATCCAGACCGAGATATTCGGCAATTTCCGAAATGGTTTTCTTGTTTGCAATGAGTTGACTTGCCGAAGGAAAATCGATTCCATAATAACAGGCATGCCGGGTGGGAGGGCAGCTGACCACCATGTGAACCTCTTTAACCCCCGCTTCCCGAAGGGCTCTTACCCGGCTTTTCCCCGTTGTTCCCCTGATAATCGAATCTTCGACGATTATTACCCGTTTTCCTTTAAGAAATGATCGTACCGGGTTCAGTTTTACCTTGACGTTGAAATCACGCATCGACTGGGTCGGCTGAATAAAGGTTCTGCCGACATAGTGATTACGGATCACTCCCATTTCCAGCGGAATGCCGGATGCCTGTGAATACCCAAGCGCCGCATAGTTGCCGGAATCGGGAAAAGGCATGACAAAATCGGCATCGATATTCGTTTCCCGGGCCAGAATCTCCCCCATTCTTTTCCGTGCCTGGTAGACATTTATCCCGAAAATTTCCGAATCCGGTCGGGCAAAGTAGACCTGCTCGAAAATGCAGAAATGGCTGTTCTGCTTGGGCCAGGGGAAGATAGATGTCATCTCGCCATCTTTGAAGATAACAATTTCACCAGGTTGTATATCCCGCACATATTCGGCCTCAATGAGATCGAGGGCGCAGGTCTCGGAGGTGACAACCCAGCCGCCGTTGTCACCGTTTTTCAGCCTGCCGAGGCACAGCGGCCGAAAACCATCGGGGTCGCGGACGGCCACCATGGTGTCCTGAGTCATGAGCAGGAGTGAGTAGGCGCCTTTCAGTGCAGTAAAGGTTTCAGAGAGGGCTTTTTCAAGGCCGAGATGGGTCGCCCGGGCCATAAGGTGAAGGACAACTTCACTGTCCATGGTGGTCTGGAAAATCGAACCTTGTTCTTCCAGCCTGGTGCGCAGTGAGATGGAGTTTACGAGATTTCCGTTATGGGCAACGGCCAGGGTTGTTCCTTTATGAGTGACCAGCAGCGGCTGGGCGTTGGTGATATTGGAGGCTCCTGTGGTGGAATAGCGTACATGGCCTATGGACAGGTGGCCTTGCAGGCTCTGCAGGATGCTTTCGGAAAAAACCTCGGGCACAAGACCCATGCTCTTGTGCATTTTAACCACAGCGCCGTTTGATGTTACTATTCCGGCACTTTCCTGGCCTCGATGCTGGAGGGCGTAGAGGCCGAAATATGTGAGCTTGGCAGAATCATTGTGATTGTAAACGCCACAAACTCCGCATTCGTGAGTGGGGCGGCCATCTGACGATTTGCTGCTGTTTTCTTGTAACATCTCGAGGGTGTCCTTGGTTATCTGTATATCCGGAAATTTCAGCTTTTTCCGCTCAATGCCAAAACAGGTAAAGGCACAAAGAGAGTATCTCTGTGCCTTTTCTTGGGTAACCCAAAATCGGGAATCTATAATAAGTATTGCCCAAATTCAACAAGAAAGATCAAGATGCATGGGAAAACTGACTCCGACCCGGCCGGATCCTAAGCAATTGTCAAGGCATGAAGCAATTCGGTCAAGCCGACAAGATCATTGAGGTCCAGCTGCTCATCGACTGTATGTACTTTGTTCATCCCGGTGGCGATGATTGCCGTCGGCAAGCCCACGCCGTTAAAAATATTGGCATCACTTCCGCCACCGGCCACAATATACCGCAAATCCTTGCGGCAATTTTCAGCGGCATCTTTAATCCTTTTGATTACCGGGGCATCTTCAGCCAGAGATAACGGCGGATAGTCGTCGACGATGGTGATTTCCACCGAGGGACGACCGTCGCCGGTTGCCGGCCCTCCCTGCCAGTTGTCTATCGTCTTCTGGAACGTTGCAAATATTTCCTCGGTATAGCTTTTAAGCTTTTCTCTGGAATGGCTGCGGACTTCTCCCTTCAGGGTGATCTTTTCCGGGACAATGTTGGTTGCCACACCGCCTTCGATAACACCGAAATTACAGGTAGACTCATGGTCCAGCCGACCCAGCCGGATGCCGGTAAGGGATGAAGCGGCAAGGGCTAAAGCGTTTATCCCTGCTTCCGGGCAGAGGCCGGCGTGGGCGGCCACCCCTTTTACTTCGATCATGATTTTGTTGGCGGCAGGTGCACCTATAACCACGTGGTTTATACCGGTGGAGTCTAAAGCGTAGCCATAGGGGCTTTCTATTTTCCGGTAATCGAGGTGCTTGGCGCCAAGCAGGCCGATCTCCTCGCAGGTAGTTATCACCACTTCAAGCTTTGGATGAGGAGTCTTGTTTTCTTTCAGTATGGCGAGCAACTCGAGAACGGCGGCAATGCCGGTCTTGTCATCGCCGCCGAGCACAGTTTCTCCCATGCTGGTAAAGATGTCTCCTGTCCTGACGACCTTGACACCCATCGCCGGTTCGACCGTATCCATATGACAAGAAAAAAACAGTCCCTCGCGGTCCGACTGGCTGCCGGCAAAGCGAACGATGAGATTGCCTGATTCGGAGCCGGTGCGGGCCGCGGAATCGTCCTCGTAAATTGAATCGGCGCCAAGTTCGGCAAATGCTTTTTTAAGATGTGCGGAAATAGCCCCTTCCTTGCGGGAGGGGCTGCTGATTTCGCACAGTTCGGTAAATGTCGCGGCGAGCCGCTCGCGTCGTATGTGTACTGTCATGAGAAATCCTTTTTGATAGCATTGCCCTGAAGCAGGACGACGGCATGGCAGCCGATACCTTCTTTTCTTCCGGTAAAGCCCATTCCTTCAGTAGTGGTTGCTTTGATGTTGATGAGCGCGGAGTCAACCTGGCAGGCGCGGCCGAGGACTCTTTTCATGTCGTCCAGGTAAGGTGCAAGTCTGGGCGCCTGGCAGACCAGAGTGATGTCGGCATTGGCAAGAACGAAGCCCTTCCCGGTGAGAAGCCGGACTACCTGTTCCAGCAGGGTAATTGAATACATACCGGCAAATTGCTGGTCGGAGTCGGGGAAGTGTTTGCCGATATCACCAGCGCCAAGCCCGCCAAGGAGAGCGTCGCACAGGGCGTGGGTCAAAACATCGGCATCGGAATGACCGGCGAGGCCATGGCTGTGGGGGACGGTAACGCCACCGAGCACGAGTTTTCTGTTTTCGGCAAAACGATGGGCATCGTAGCCATGGCCGATACGAAAGCCTGGCTCGCCACTTTGGCTGATGATCTTTTCGGCCAAGATGAGATCCTCGGGGCGGGTAATTTTAATGTTTGTTTCGGAGCCTTCCACCAGTGTTACGGCAATGCCGGCTTTTTCCAGGAGGGATGATTCGTCGGTGACATCGGCGTCGCCATTGTTAATATAGGCGCGTTCGAGCAAAGCTCTTCTTGCCGCCTGAGGTGTCTGGGCCTGCCAGAGGGACGTTCGGTCGATGGTTCCGGCTACGCGGCCATCGCTCCCGGCCTTTTTCAGGGTGTCCTTGACCGGTACGGCGGCGATTGCCGCGCCGTCGCGAAGAACGGCGTCGCAGCACCTTGCAATGATTTCAGCACTGACAAGCGGCCGCGCCCCGTCATGGACCAGAACAATATCGGTATCTGTGCCGAGCGTATCGAGACCGGCCTTGACCGAGTCCTGACGCCTGCGCCCGCCGGATATTATTTTCAGCTTGCCAGGCACGAGTCCGTACTGCCCGAACATCATCTCCGTCTGCTCGATGCGGTCGGCGGGAACGGCCACCACGATATGATCGATATGAGTGTTGTCGGCAAAGACCCTGGCTGTGCGAACCAGTATCGGGATGCCGGCCAGCAGATGGTATTGTTTGGGATGATCGAGGTTCATCCTGGTGCCGAAGCCGGCAGCAGGAATGATGACGGCGACTGAAGTTGCCATGTAGGGAAACGATAGTAAATCGTAAAATCGATGAGGTTGCGGGAAAGTACCAAGCAAAACCGATGGCTGGTGCCCTGTGGCGTATCTTCCTCGGGTTAAAAAATTGGAGCGGGCTATAAGCCGAATTCTGTACCCCCTAAGGGGCCACGATCATTTAACTGGGATGTTGATCGCTCAACACCTCTTGCAACCTACCCGGAGATCTCGGACGGGCCGCCCTCAAACATCTCCCTATTTGGTCTTGCTCTGGGTGGGGTTTGCCGTGCCTTCCATGTCACCATGGAAGCGGTGAGCTCTTACCTCGCCGTTTCACCCTTACCTGATCGAATCAGGCGGTTTGTTTTCTGTGGCACTTTCCCCCGGTCGCCCGGCGTTCGTGTTACGAACCACCCTGCCCTGCAGAGTTCGGACTTTCCTCTCCGGTAAAAACCGGAGCGATCGTGCGCCCGCTCCGATTGGTAATGTAGTTGGAATCTGCAAAAGAGGGAAGGAGAAAAAGAGATTCTCCCGCAGAATCATACGCAATACATTTTCCTTGCCACAGGTTAGGAGCCGTTACGAAATAACCAGGCCATTTTCAACAATTTCGTTACGGCTCCTTAGACCGTTCCGGGCATTACCTTGGCCATGTTATTTTTTGACAACGGCTTAGTTTTTGTCTTCAACCAGGCGAACATAGTGAATCATTCGCTGACAGGTCGGACACTCGAAGAGGTTGTCGCCTCTCAGCAACATATTGTAAAGCTGTGGCGGAATTGCCATGAAACAACCCTGGCAGACTCCATCGACCACATTGACAACGGCTAGTCCATTCCGGCGCTGGCGAAGTGTGTTGTACTTGCGAAGGGTGTTCGCTTTGATCTTGTTCGCCTGCTCGTTGCGCTGAACGTCCTTTTCTTTTTTTCCCCTGTTGATGGCATCGATGTTGGTTCGAACCTTTGCGGTTTCTTCAACGACAAGTTCCTTTTCACCTTTCAGGAGATTTTTTTCCTCGGTGAGCCGGACCGTCAGTTTTTCGATGGACAGCATGATGGCCATGATTTTTTCTTCATTTTCCTTGGCACTCTTTTTGGCGTCCTCGATTTCCTTGAGCAGGGCGGTCTGCTCGCGGCCGGTCTGGACCTGCATCATTTTTGACTGACGGTCTCTGACATGATCCATCTTGTCGGCCATTTCACCTTCGAGGGTGCGGCTTTCCTTTTGCTCAGAGACGATTTGTTCCTGCAGTTCGTTGATCAACGCTTCTCTCTTGGCCAGGGCGGAAATGCGAATATCAAGTCCTTCCTGTTCGGCTTTAATGGCATTGTCGATCTGGTCGATCTCCAGATCAATGGCCTGAAGTGAGACGAGTTGGGCTAAAAGTTCATTCAAAATGATTCTCCTCTTTCTGTGTAACGTTACTTTTGGGGTTTTCTATCTAATGCATTTGAAGGGGTGATGCTCGGCCTTCGTCTGCATAATCCTTATATTCCAGCCTTCCCGGAGGTTGATCTGCCCGAGCCTGTGAACAAGGACGCCAACTGCCGGTTTTTCCGTTGCGTAATGGGTGCCGTCGATGATACAGAAGCCGGTTTCTCCGGCCCAGACGGCGATGTTGTGTTTGATTTCCGCAGAGAGATATACATCGGCGCCGCGCCTGCGGGCCTCTTCTGCGAAATCGGAGCCGCTTCCTCCGCAAACCGCGAGAGTAGTAATTGTTTCCGGCAATCGGCCGGCAACCTGAATGCTTTCAAGACCGAGGACATCAAGAACTCTGGCCACAAAGTCGGCGGAAGACATCGGCGCAGGGAAGGTGCCCATTCGGCCTGTGCCTGTGCCGTTTTCTCCGGCAGGAATGAGGGGTGAAAGGTTTTCCAGGCCAAGTTGTCGTGCCAGGATAGTACTGACGCCATCCTCCGCATTGTCGTAATTGGTGTGACAACCGATGATGGCAATGCGGTGGGTAAGGGCCTTTTCCAGCAGTTTGCCGTAGGGAGCGGTTGTGTCGATTGTCGGGAGCGGCTTGAAGATAACAGGATGGTGGGTGATGACGGTGTTGGCGCCAAGGGCAATCGCCTCATCCAGCAAGGCGTTTGTGGCGTCAAGTCCAACCAGGACCGCGGTTACTTCCTGGTCCGGACTGCCGACCAGGAGGCCCACATTGTCCCAGGTCTCTGCCAGGTGAAAGGGAGCCTCCATGTTGAGGCTGCTAAGAATGTCCTTAACTCTGACCGTCATAGAAAAAACGATATTGGTTGAGCAGGAAAACAAAAAAGGTACACTCCGCTGGGAATGTACCTTTCGATTCACCTCTCCGGTTCAGGTATTTCTTGCCCGAATCGAAGTTAATTTTCCAGGGGAATGTTATTCTTTCCCCTCTTGGTGTGTATAAAAATAGCTTTTTCAAGGAATCCGTTGTTTCTGGTCAGAAGCTGCTGTATTAGTGGTGGGCGCAGTAGGATTCGAACCTACGACCGATCGGTTATGAGCCGATGGCTCTACCAGCTGAGCTATGCGCCCTCCTTTGTCTGACGATAAAACAACTTATATAAAATGACATTGATGGGAAAGTCAATTAAAAAAAAATTATTTCTGAAAAACAACACGGGAATCGGCCTTGAAGTGATTCAGGCGATCACGACTGCGCTATTGCGAATCGGCAAAATATAACTATTCTCAATAAAGACTTTTGTAGTTAGGCCAAATCTGATGACAAGGTGAACCCGCTTGATGTACACAAATCTCATTCTTTTTTTGGTTGCTATCTTTCTTTTCAGCGTCGTCCCCGTCCCAGAGGTGCCACTGTTGCCCGGCTGGCAGGCCTTCGGCTTCCTGGTACTGCTGCTCGGGCTGTATAATCAAATCGCCTCGCAGCTGTTTTCCAGGCCTCGGGCTTTTCGGGTCGGTGGATATTTTCGGACGGAAAAACAGCTGTCGGCTCTGGCGTTGCTCTTTTTCGGGGCAACCCTTTATCTCTGCGATCCGAAATATTACCTCTCGCTGTTCTCCTTCGACGACACCATGCCCGCGCTGGTGAACATTGCCGGGCTGGGGCTTTTTGTCATGTATTTGTCGATCATGTGGCGGGCCGGCAAAAAGAACTATGAGCAGATTTTTAACCGCGACCTCAGTACTCCATCTTTTATCAAATCCAATATCAAGACCAACCTGCCCATCGTGCTGCCTTGGGTTGTGCTCTCCTTGTTGTACGATATCTTCTTGCTCCTGCCTTTACCGGGATTGCAGAAGATTATTGCGGCCGATTGGGGAGATCTGCTCTTTTTTGTCATTTTCCTCTCTTTTATCCTGCTCTTTTTCCCGCCGCTGGTTCGCCGGTTGTGGGGGTGCAAGAAGTTGCCGGAAGGCTATCTGAAGAGCGAACTCGATGCCTTCTGCACCACCCAGAATTTTTCCGCCGATTTTTATCTCTGGCCGCTCTTCGAGGGTCGGGTCATGACAGCTGCAGTAATGGGTATAATTCCCGGTTTCAGGTATATTCTGCTCACTCCCGCACTCATCGAGACCATGTCCCGGGAGGAGCTCGAAGCGGTGATGGCCCATGAAATCGGCCACGTCAAGAAATACCATCTCCTGCTGTACATCTTCCTCATTGTCTGTTTCAGTCTGCTTGCCGGCATTCTTGCAGAACCATTGATCTTTCTGATTCTGTCCCAGGATTTTGTGAACGGCCTGCTGATAGGCAGGGGGATCTCTGTGGATACCATGCTGACGCTGGTTGTAGCGGTGCCGCTTCTGTTGTTCATGTTGTTTTATTTCCGGTTTATTTTCGGATACTTCATTCGTAATTTTGAAAGACAGGCCGATCTCTACAGTCTGTCGGCCATCGGTGATGGCAGGGCACTGATTTCAGCCTTTGAAAAGATCGCCATATTGAGCGGCAATAATAGGGAAGAGCGGAACTGGCATCATTTCGGCATCGGTCAGCGCATAGACTGCCTTGAACGTGCCGAACGGGAACCCGACTATATCAGGCGGCATAACCACAAGGTGCGGTACAGCCTTATAGCCTATATCGCCGTGGTACTGCTTGCAATTTTCCTGGTGCGTCAGATTCCCACCGAACAGCTTGCAGAGCGGTATGAGGAGAATTTTGCCGAGGCGGCTCTGCTGGAGAAAGCGAAACAGGAGCCGGACCGCGCCATCTGGCATCGTCTGACCGGTGACCTGATGCTCACTCGAAAAATGGAGGAAAAGGCTTTGGCGGCGTATGAAAAGGCTTTCAGCCTAGAACCGACAAATCCGGAAATAATGAACAACCTTGCATGGTTGCTTCTAACAAGTGAGAATCTCGGTCTGCGTGATCCGCTTAAGGCCCTGAGCCTGGCAAGAGTCGCGGCCACCTTGCAGCCAAAAGCCCATATTCTTGACACCCTGGCAACAGCCTATTGGGCAAATGGCCTGGTGGAAGAGGCTGTTCGGACGGAGAGTCAGGCAGCGAGTATCGATCGAGCCCAAAGGCGATTCTATCAGGCACAGATCGCCAGGTTTCTCAACCAGACCTATGAAGAATCGATAGGTGAAATTGAGTCGGCCGGTGGAAAAATTGAAGAGTAGGAGCTTTTATTGATGCCACTTCTGGGCGCGCATGAATCGGTCAGTGGCGGGCTGCATCTGGCCTTTTCCCGGATCGAGCAGGTGGGGGGAGAGGTGTTGCAGATTTTTACCCGCAATCAGCGGCAATGGCAACCTGCGGAACTGAAAGGTCCGGAGATCGATCTCTTTCGCTCGGCGCACGAGCAAAGCGGCGCGATGCCGGTCGCCAGCCACGCCTCCTATCTAGTCAATCTCGCCACGCCCCAAAAGGAGCTGCGGGAAAAATCCGTAAACAACCTCATTCTCGAGCTGCAGCGCTGCGATGCGCTCGGTGTGCCCTTTGTCGTTCTGCATCCCGGTTCCCACGGCGGCGATGGCGTAGAGGCAGGCCTGGAGCGTTTTGTCGCGAGCCTCGACCAGGCAATCGCCAAAAGCGGAACCGAGGTGCGGGTTCTGGTCGAGACCACATCCGGGCAAGGTACCGGACTTGGGCGCACCTTCGAAGAACTTGCCTATATCCTCGATCGCTCACAATATCGACAGTTGCTTGGGGTTTGCATCGACACATGTCATCTCTTTGCGGCCGGTTACGAACTGCGCACCGCTCTGGGCTATGAGGCGACGATTACCGCACTGGACCGAACGGTGGGGCTTGACCGCGTTCATTTTGTCCATCTCAACGATTCAAAGAAAGACCTGGGCAGCCGGGTCGATCGGCATGAGCATATCGGCAAGGGAGCGATTGGTCTGGAGGGTTTCAGGAACCTGCTGAGCGACAGTCGTCTTGCCGGCCTGCCAATGGTCATCGAGACTCCGAAAGGTGAAAACCTGGCGGAGGATCGTGAAAATCTGCACACCCTCCGCTCGCTTATCTCATAGTTGTCCTGGTAATTCTCTGAATAATATTGCAAAAATCCTGGTTAGCGGGGAGAATAAGGCGGTAACCGCAACTTTGTGTTAAAGGTACTTCTATGAAATTTCTCAACAGTGATGCACTCCTCGATCTTCTGGTCGGTCGGCGGGTGCTGACTCCAAGACAGCGCGAGTTTGTGACCCTTGAGAAGGGAAAACAACGGCAAAAACTCTTGCGGCAGGCAAGCAAAGATGGGGATCAGGATAAAGACTATCCGGATATGGTTGAAATTCTGACTTCTTTCAACCTTAAACTGGCCGGAGGAGAAGGTGCTCTGGTTGACGAAGATGTTGTCATGCAGGCCGTCGCCAAGGAAAATAAACTTCCTTTCATCAAGCTCGATCCGCTCGAACTCGATATGGATGTTGCCACCAAGACCATCCCGCGGAACTTTGCCATCCGCCAGCTGCTCCTTCCGTTCAAGATGGAGGATGGTTTCCTGGCGGTGGCGATGTACCATCCCGACTGTCATGCAGTGCTGGAGGATATTGAACAGGCAAATCAGATCAGGGTTCGGCCCCATATCGCGACAAAGTCCGATATCAAAAGGATTATTGCCGAATTTTTTGGGTTCCAGCGCTCGATCAGTGCGGCCGAGGACCAGTTCGGCATTGTCCCGGGCGGTTCCAGTTCCATCGATATCGGCAATCTCGAGCGGTATGTAAAGATTTCTTCGGCCAAAGAGATCACCTCCTCCGATCAGCATATAAAAACAGCCGTCAACCATATCTTCCATTACGCCCTCGAACAGCGGGCAAGCGATATTCACATCGAGCCGAAACGCAATGTCTCGATGGTCCGCTTCCGGATCGACGGCGCACTGCACTCCATCTACAATTTGCCGAAAGCAGTCCATGCCGCCATTGCTGCGCGTATCAAGTTTCTGGCTCGTCTGGATATCGCCGAAAAAAGGCGACCCCAGGACGGCAGGATCAAGATCGGTGAAAAAAGCGGCAAGGATGTCGAGATAAGGGTGTCGACCGTACCGGTGGCCTTCGGGGAGAAGGTGGTGATGCGGATCCTCGATTCGGCAATGATCTTTCAAAAGATCGACAATCTCGGCTTTTCGAAACGCGATATGGAGGTATACAATTCTTTTATCGCCTCTCCACACGGCATTATTCTGGTGACGGGTCCGACTGGGAGTGGTAAATCGACCACGCTTTACTCGACCCTGAAAGAGATCGCCACGCCGGAGAAGAATATCGTTACGGTGGAAGATCCGGTCGAGATGGTGCATGAAGAATTCAACCAGATCTCGGTACAGCCGCTGATCGATATAACGTTCTCGACAATCCTGCGCAATATCCTGCGGCAGGATCCGGACATCATCATGATCGGTGAGATTCGCGACCGCGAAACGGCAGCCCACGCGGTCCAGGCGGCAATGACCGGCCATCTGGTTTTTTCAACCCTGCATACCAACGATGCGGTTTCTTCCATTGCCAGGCTCCGCGACCTCGGGCTGCAGCCATTTATGATTGCTTCCACTCTGCTCGGGTGCATGGCCCAGCGGCTGGTGAAAATGATCTGCCCGAACTGCGCCGAAGATTTCGTGATGAGGGGTGAAGATCTGATGAAAATGGGCTTTCCTCTGGCCGAGACAGGCAACATCACGCTGCGGCGGGGCAAAGGCTGCCGGGAATGCCGGGGTACCGGATACAAGGGGCGATGCGGGATTTTTGAGATATTTCCGATGACTTCCCAGATCAAGAAGATGACGGCCGGCGATGTCCATACCCTGGAAATGCGGCAGGTTGCAATCAGAGAAGGAATGACTACCTTACGCGAGGACGCGTGGAGCAAGGTCAGAAGCGGAATAACAACCTATGAGGAGGCGCTCCGAGCAACCTCTGTTTAATGAAGCGGCATAAGAGACGGGATCGCGAGGAAGAGACTGCAGATGGGAATAAAGATAGTAGCCAAAAATAAAAAAGCATTCCACGACTACCATATCGATGCCACCTATGAGGCGGGAATAGTGCTGTCCGGGCCGGAGGTCAAATCGCTGAGGGCCGGCAAGGCCAATCTGCGGGATGGCTATGTGAAGATCGATTCCCGGGGCGAAGCGATGTTGTACAACGTGCATATCTCGCTGTATTCCTTTGCCACCCATAACCCCAACGAGCCGCTCAGGGTTCGGAAGCTCCTGCTGCATCACCGGGAAATAAAAAAACTTATCGGCAAGCTCAACGAAAAAGGCCTTGCTCTCATCCCCTTGAAGATATACTTTAAAGAGAACGGTAAGGCAAAAGTTGAACTGGGCCTTGCCCGCGGCAAAAGAGAATACGATAAAAGAGCGTCACTCAAGGAACAGCAAAGCAACCGCGAAGTCCAAAGAGAGATGCGCGATAACAAGTACTAATTTAGAAAGTCGATCAGAAACAAGGGGGCGAAACGGATTCGACGGGGATGTGTAAGCTTACTGTTGCATGCCGAGCTTCTACTTGCTCGTAAAACAGTAGAACCTAAATATAATCGCAGACGATTATAACTACGCAGTAGCAGCTTAATACCTGTCATACTGCCGTTCCACCGGTCTTCGCCCATAAGGCCGGAGTTGGGGCGTCGACTCAATGGGCTGGTTGTCTGAAGGCCGACTGTCCTTCAGCTGACGAGATTCAACAGTATAGTTCCGGGAAATCTATGTTCCGACTGAGTTCCCGGCGCGAAAACTAAAGCACGGAACTAAGCATGTAGATACGGGAGGGGAGCATTTTCGGACGCGGGTTCGACTCCCGCCGCCTCCACCAAGTTGTTGAAATTATTGGATATTTGAAAGTATCCAGGCAAGTGAGCCCATTTCTATCCATCTTCACTATCCACAAACGATAGCGAAAGAGGAAATTGAAATGGGCTTTGCTGCTTCTAGCCCTCCTACCTGTGCCAGACATCCTTTGGTTACATCATCCGGATTCGTATCCCCAGAGACATCAAGCCTGTTGTCGGCAAATCCGAGTTCAGGTATTCTCTCCGATCTGGCGCATTGCGTATCGCCAAGCATAGGGCGAGGTGTATCGCCTCCTACATCCACCAATTGTTCAACCAGATACGAAGCAACATGGCTGAATTTACTCCAGAAAAGATCACCAACTTGGTTCAAGGGTACATCCGAGAGACCCTGGATAACGACGAAAAATGCAGGTCCATCTCTGGTCCCACATCAGACGGTACGACAACATTACCGGGAAAGACAATCCTGGAGTCATCGGACATGAAGGCAGAGGAGGCACAGTCGATGCTTCATTCTGTGAATCGATGGCTGAGGAACCAGGATCATTCCTTGATGAAGTCTGTGACTGAGACGCTGATCAAGGCCGAAGGTGCTGAAGTTGATCCGAATTCTGATTCTTACAGAGTGCTTGGCAGGGAGCTTCTCAAGGCCTTCCAGGGTATCCTTCAGGTCAGAATCAGGCGATCTGTAGGTGACTACTCGGTTCCCGACGAGGAACTGATCCCGGTACTGAAGCAGAGCAAACAGGAGCAACCAGCACCCGTTTCAGTGGCAGCACCAGTTGTCCAGCAGGAGACCAAGTCATTGCCATTCACCGAGCTACAGGACCGATACATTGCCGAAGTGGAGAAGGGTGAGAACTGGACGGCGAAGACCAAGGCTGAAAACCTGTCGATCTTCGCATTGTTTGTCCGGGCAATGGGTGACATGGAGGTGAGCCAGATCAATAGACAGGTGATGTCTGAATACAAATCTCTGCTCATGCAACTCCCGCCGAATCTGAACAAGGGCAGCAAATATCAGGGGATGGAATTGAAGGAGATCATCGCCCAGAAGCCCAAGAATACCCTTACCGTCAACACCATCAACAAGTACATGCGGCGACTCAGTGGTGTCTTCAACTATGCTGTCAAAAACGGCTACATGCCATCCAATCCTGCCGAAGGAATCCAGATCAGGAGTCAGAAGAGGGCCGACCAGGAGAGGGAAGCGTATACAACGGAAGACCTGAGGAAGCTGTTCCAATCAGAGGATTATCGGGAGGACAAGCACAGGGCATCCTATATGTTCTGGACACCCTACATTGCCCTGTACTCTGGATGTCGACTTGAGGAGATCTGTCAGCTTCACCTTGAAGACATTAGGCAGGAGGGGGGAGTCTGGGTGTTCGACATCAACGATAAGCACGAGAAGAGACTCAAAAACCAGTCCAGCAGACGCTTGGTCCCCATCCATCCTCACCTGATCCAACTCGGCTTGCTCAATCATGTGGAGGCCTTGAAGACCAAAGGCGAACGCCGTCTATTTTCAGAACTTGATCAAAGGCGAGATGGATACGGGCAGACTGTCAGCAAGTGGTTCCAGAGGTACAAGAAGCGGTGTGAGATCGGTGATGGCAAAACCTTCCATAGCTTCCGGCATACCTTCATAACTCACCTGAAACATAAACAGGTGGACCCGTTCATGATTCATGAGCTTGACGAACACACGATAGATAGTGAGACAATGGGGAGGTATGGGAAGCGGTTTACACCGGATATCCTGCTTAAGGAGGCAGTGGAGAAAATTGATTTCGGGCTGATTGGTATAGCTTAAAGAAATGAATCTCCTGGAATTGGTACTAGACTGATATGGTAAATCGTAACGAATTCATCTGAAGCTATTTCACCATATATATTGTGTAACGTTTCTTGTAGTTCTACTAAGGAGTTGAATCCATCATTCACGCCGTCTAAGTCTGTTAATTCTCCAAATGTCTTTATAACAATTTTTGAGATGACTGCGTTGCCGATCATTTTATTGTAGTGTTTGCTAAAATCGTGCGTTGATAATAAAGGAAGTGAAACATCTTGAGGATAATCTATTAGAGCTTTAACGTATCTAATCGTTGTTGTCTTTCTCGCAGTTATAATCCATTTGATATATTCATTATAGAGTAGAAATCTTTCCCTTGCTTTGGCTTTATACCCTATTGGAAGTAAAGAATTAACAATAGAGGATATTTCAGAAGAGGTTACATTTTTTATGAACGAATCTTGGAAGTATACTTCAAAGCCTCGACATGCATTGCGAGATTTTGAAATTACTGAATCTCCAATTATTAGAAAATTTAAATCCATGCGATAAAAAGTTTCTAGGGCATCAGTAACAGTTTCAACAATAGGTTCTCCTTTGCCATTAAAAGAAGTGTTTAAAATAATAGGAACTCCGGTAAGAGATTCAAACTTACTAATGACATCATAGAAAAGCGGATTGCTTTCCTTAGTTACCAATTGCACTCTGGCAGTGCAATCTTCATGGATCGTATTGAAGAACCACTTTTCTGAGAGGTTGATAGAGCCAACAGCAGTTGACATAAATTTAGTGCCACCCCCCAAATAATATTTATGAGCTTTCTCCTCCAAGACTGCAGGCGCAATTGGCATGTAATCTTCCCTTCCCTTGAGGGTGTTCAGAATTCTGTGTCAGTTAACTTAAAGCTGATATAATCAGCCCGAAAAAGGAAACTGACATGACTGAAGAAAACCATGGATTTGATTTTGAAACAGCGCTGAGATCTATCCAGGAAGG
>Ga0209643_1000777_pt1 | contig 41774 bp, 37 predicted proteins | sample AutmiccBRH37_all_FD_187383 | JGI IMG/M metagenome (GOLD analysis project Ga0209643, IMG submission 187383) | Deep subsurface microbial communities from Mt. Terri, Switzerland - Autotrophic microbial communities BRH/37_all (SPAdes) (version 2) | ecosystem: Environmental > Aquatic > Deep...
CTCGATGATCCGTCCGAGCAGCGCCAGCCGCTCCTCGCGCGATGTCTGGCTGTAGGTCTTGAACGCCGCTTTGGCTGCAGCCACGGCGGCATCGACATCCGCCTTCGTGCCCAGCACGATCCTGGTGCCCGGTTCCTCGGTCGCCGGATTGATGACCTGGTGCGGCGTGCCGCCGATGGAATCCACCCACTCGCCGTTGATATAATTTTGTTCGTAGCTGTCCATGGTCATCTCTCCGTTTTGGCTTTTATTGATAATACTCGCCTATGCCCTGATTCCGCTCGCTATTCCACTAGCAACAGAGCCAGCCCGCTAATGTCGTTCCGGCAACAGCAAGCTCGAATCCCCGTAACTGTAAAACCGATAGCCCCCGGCAATCGCATGGGCATAGGCGGCCTGCATCACCTCCAGCCCCATCAGCGCGCTGACCAGCATGAACAGGAACAGAATATATTCCTGTTTTCTTGATATTTTTCAACTGATTATCGTGGTTTTCTGGCTGGTATTTTGCCACTTACCACAGACCTCCCACCGGCAACGGTTGATCGGGTGGCAGAAAATACAAAGCGAAAATTCTTTCGGTAGATTGTGCGCCACCAGAATCACCCACCCCTTGCCCAATTTCAAAAAAGATAGTTTTCGAAATCGAGCAAGGGGCGGCTGGTCCTGTGATCAGCTATACAGACGCTGGAGTGGCAACCACTTTGCTACGAGCCCAATCTGTCCCAGTTGAGCTTGCAGCGGCATCCACGGCTGCCAGAAGAACGTCTTGGGACAGGTGCGCATATCGCTGCGTCGTGCGGGTCTGCGAATGGCCCAGAATTTTGGCGACCACGTACAGAGATTGCCCAGAGTTCACCAAGTTGCTGGCGGCAGAGTGACGCAGGTCGTGCATCCTTACGTCCGGCAACCCGGCCTGTTTTCTGGCCTTGTCCCAAGCATGAAAAACCGAACAATACGGCTTGAGATACTTAGGGTTTGGAACAACGTAATCACACCCTTCCCAGCGCGGGATTTGCTGCAGCACTTCGATGGCAGCTTTTGACAGTGGGACATGCCGAACCTTGGACGTTTTGGCGCGTTCCATCGGAATACGCCATGCCTGCCGATCGAGATCAAACTCATCCCACGTGGCATCAAGTAATTCTCGCTTCCTGCACCCGGTTAAAATCAGAATCGCAACTATGAATTTGAGCTGCTTATTGGGACTGGCCTCCACCGCTTCCTGCAATCGCTGCGTTTCTTCGGCGGTCAGAAATCTTTCGATTTCATTGTCACACGGCTTTTGAGGAACACCTTCGAGCGGGTTTTTCTCCGCACCCGGCATTTCCCACTTCTTTCCCATCTTGAACATGTGCGAAAGAATCACTTGCCAGCGGTTCACTGTTGATTGCGCATAACCACCATCCACCTTGGACTGCAGCCAGTCGACCACTTCTTCCTGGACCAATTCATCGAGCCGCATGGCGCCGAATTTAGGCAGAACATGAATCCGTAAATACCGTTCATCGATATCATGTGATCGCTTATAGGTGCGGACATAGGCAAGATATCGCTCTGACAATTCTTGCACCGTCGAGATGCGCCGTGTCACGAAACGTTCTTCGGCTGGATTGTCGCCGACCACCACACGCGAGCGAATTTTCATCGCCTGTTTGCGGGCCTTATCGAAGGACACATCCTCGACATTGCCAATTTTGTATTGGCGCTGCCGACCATGATCGTCACGATACCGCAATCCGTAAACCTTCGTCCCGGAGCTGCGAATTTCACAGATAAACCCCGGAATTCTGTCGCAGTATAGGCGGATATAGTTCTTGCCCTCGGGACAGAACGTCGTTTGAACAGTAATATTATCAAGTCGTACTTTTGCCATGATGGTTCTCCATAAATTGGCGATTGCGTTGGCGGCTCTCGGAAGCCGAGGTGTTCGGATGGACTGCGCGCCGAGAGGGCGGGTTTTTGGCCCTGATAGGTTGTCGATTTTCGGACAGAACAATATGGTCCGGCCGGATATTGGGTTGTTGTATAGGCAAGATATTTCTCCTGATTACGGCGGTGATATTCACCGTGGCTGTATGGTGATGGGTCGGTGAATTTCCCCAGAAGTCCGCCAGAGCGCCCCGCTCAGAGCCAAACCGGCGTCGTCGGTACGGAGGCCATCGGCGGGGTGAACGGGTGCGCAGCGGAGCAGATTTCGGCTGGTGGGGGGAGGTGGTAGCAAACTTTCCAAATTGGCCGAGCCGCAGATGGATCGGTCCGCCGCCGGGAGCAGAAACGACAAAATTGCCGCCCCTGCCCCCACCCCCCGCAGCGGATCAGATCAGAAAACTTCGCCGGGACCTGGCAATGGCCCTTCCCCGGTACTGCCCCGTCGAAGCGGAATACGCCATTTGTCACGACCCTGGATGCGTTTCGGATCACCGAGCAATTCCCGCAAAGCAGCCCCGCAATCACGGCACTGCGCATTGGTTGGCCGAGCCATGCCGAGAATGGTCGTCAAAAATTCAGTCGGCGTCATGGCGGGATTATGCGGGTCCGTTTTCAGTTCCAGATCCAGCACATCTTCTATCCGTTCCCCAATCGCGCTGACGACACGGTGATCGCGATTGAGACGTTCCAGCATGGCCTCTTCATCATCGGTCAGCCACCACTGCACCCCATCGCCATGATCGATCGCAAGCTGCGCAAAGACCTGCTGCATGTCGATATCATGCGTGTGATCCAGAGCCGTTACCGGTATCGTCCACCAGCGGGTATTGCCGGTAGTGTCCACCAGAAACTTAGGATCGTTTACCGTACCGTAAAACACCGTTCGCCTTGGACTAACAATTGGCTCACGACCGTACGGTGCTCGGATCTTATCACAGTCTTTGGTGATAAAACCCTTCAGCTTAGACATGTCCCTTTTGAATGATCCCTCCAGCTCCGCAATCTCCGCTATCCAATGCGATATCGCGCCAAGAACGGAATCTTTATTCGTGGGGTTGAGGTGATGATCTTCTTTCACAAGGTCCGCCCGAAGCTTTTCATCATTGACCAGACGCTGGCCCCATCGCGTTTTGCCAATCCCCTGCTTGCCCTGAAACGTAAGCACCCCTCTGGACTTAAACCGGAACGGTTCCAAAGCAGCAGCCACGATGCTCAACATCCAACGATACAGCAAGATCTCCTTCAATCCAGGAGGATAACCTTCCGCTGTGGTCACTGTATTATAGAAGTCCGGTAATCGGTCCACGCCATCCCAACTCTTGCTCCTGATCCACTCCGCTGCTGGATTGTAAGGGTTGCCCTCGGCGATCGGTTGCAGGAACCAAGACAACATATTCACGTTCATGCCATGCAGTATTGCTGCACTGGCGATGGTGCTGGTGTGGATAGGAACGCTATTGCCATTTTCGTCCGTCGTGCTGATCTCGATCGTTTTCTTGATCACGTTCTGACGGATGGTGTATCCAAGCGCGCTCGCCAAAAAGGCAACATTCTCGATAGTAGTGGGAATGCTGATTGAGCCTGGACGGGGTGGAGACGGGAACCGAAATGGGTCTATCCGCCGTTGACCGGGAAAGCCTTTGCCTCCCTGATCGGTACTATTATTTTGCATTATTATATTCCCTATATGCAAATTTCGTTTGAAAACTTGCATGAAGGAAATCGGCTCTCAGCCATGCAAGCGGTTGCTGCACTCGGTGGATAAATCCGAGCCGCCAAAGATCTTGCAAAAGGCCTTAAAGTAGAACGACGCCGCTTTTTCTTCACGGGGGAAGTTGGCATCCGTCGGTGTAGATAATCCCATCATCCTCAGAGATCAAGCATTTTTTAGCATATATTTCAATGTGTTGCAGAAATGTCGCTTCATAAGCGTATATGACGCAAACCTTATGCTTGCATCGATTCCTACCGAACGGCTGTTCATGCGGGACTAGCTAGCGGAAGTGCCTTTCTCCTTATCAATCTTGCAGTTTGCGTCGTGCCGGTGGAGGGAGGGGGGGGGCAAAAACCGTTGGACGATCGCCGCAAGAAACGCGGAGCAATTGCTCCATCGAGAAAATGTTTGCCGAATTTGCCGCCCCTGCCCCCACCAACCTACGGATTCGATTCTCCTGTTTTTCCTGCCGCAACGCCCACCGCCACAACGGCCAGCGCAAAGAAGCCGATCAGTGACCAGCCAGGATAAGCCCGAATGCACGCTGCCAGTGTGAGCAGAAACAGCAGGGTGAACGTTTCCGCGGGCCTTGCAATGGCTCCATAAATCCAAGCCAGTGCCAGTGCGACTAACAGTACCTGGACCGTTCTCTGAAAAAGGCCGATGAGCAGGCAGAAAAACACCAGCTTGCTGAGGAAGCTCATGGTTGGCTCTCCGCGAACTCTCGGCACATCGCCGACAAGTCTGCGTCCGTCTCGGGATCGTCACAGACAATGATACTGGTCCCGCCGCCATCTTCACTCAGAATGAAGGTCAGTTCCCAAAAAAGGCCTGAATGGGCTTCTATATATTCTGTTGACGGGCTGAAGTCTGGTTGACCGAAGCGTGTGCGATCCACAAAGTTGACGAGCGGAGACCACCCCAGAAGTTCTTCAATTTGTCCGATGGTGTCCCCGGCTTGAACGATCAGGAAGTGTATTTCGATTTCTTCCCATGCGTCCGCGAGTTGCGCCAAGCGCTCATTTAAAAGTTGCCGTAGTTCATTGTCGGCGAGCAGGACAATGGTGCTTTTGACCGCCGCCGCAGTGCGTAGACTCATCATTGTGAAATTCCTTTCAGGCATAAAAAAGCCCCCACGAAATTTCCGTGGAGGCATGATTTAGGGTTGTTTGTGCGTTTAGTTGGTCGGGTGCGGCATTAGATCCGCCTTAAGTTTTCGTGCTCAAGGTAACTCTATGCAAGTGCATTCGTCCTTGCTGTCGCTGACAGAACAAAACTGATTGCTAGTAATCGTATTGCCCAGTTTTCCATCCGCTCTAACTTTGAGCGTAAAGAAATTTGACTCGCTACCTGTCGGCCCTTCTGTAAGTACACGCCGATAGGACTTGTAAGCAAAATTGGACTCGATTTCTTGATCACTCACTGGTTTGAAATCGCTGTAAGTGGCCGTCTCTGGATTTATCAGGGTTTTTTCAAATTCAGCATGACAAGCTTTTTCTTCTGCGCTGGCACACGCCGTCAGCAAAACCATGCTAAGCATGATACCGGTCGATTTAATAAGGCTATAGTTCATAAAATTACTCCTGTTTTACTGTCCGATATACGGACGGATTTTGGCATTATTCCCCGTTCAACTTATCGAAAGCTTAGAACAATACCAGTTAAAATGACACGATTGGTATACAGACGTGTCGGCGGGTTTGCGGTCAAGTTACCGCATGGACGTCGTGAAACTTTTGGGTATGAATGTGCGGCATCACCGCAAGCAGAAGGGCATTACCCAAGAAGAGCTTGCGGTGGCGGCCGGGATGGAACGCAGCTACGTCAGCGACCTTGAGCGTGGTACACGCAATCCGTCTGTGGCTGCTCTGGGCAGATTGGCGGTGGCTTTGGAAGTCGAACCGGCCGCACTTTTGCAATCAGTAACGGACTAGCTCGGCCTTTCAAATAAGATACCCTGCTTTGCGCGCCTGTCATCGCTGTTGGATAACGGAAAACGGCGATCCTGATTCCGAAACCTTTCTAATGCTTTAGTAAAATCTTGGCGCAGAACTGAAACCTCGCTAGCGTCGCCCCATGTTCGAAAACTCATTCAATAATATCGACAAAGCCATGCGCAATGACGAGGGGCTGGCGTCGGAACTCGACTATGCCGAGCAGACCAGCTGGCTGTTGTTCCTCAAATATCTCGATGATCTGGAAAGCGAGCGGCAGGACGAGGCGGCGCTGGAAGGCCGGGATTATACCGCCATCCTCGATCCCGACTATCGCTGGGGGGTCTGGGCATCGCCCAAGAACGCCAAGGGCGAGTTGGATCATAACAAGGCGAAGACCGGCAAGGACCTGATCGATTTCGTCAATGGTCAGCTGTTTGCCTATCTCCAGACTTTCCAGACCAGCGCCACGGACGCCGACACGCTGGAGTACAAGATCGGCGAGATATTCGCGGAGATTGTGAACAAGTTCCGCTCCGGCTATTCGCTGCGCGAGGTGATCGACATTGTCGATACGCTCGATTTCGGCAGCAGCGAGGCCAAGCACGAACTGTCCGACCTGTATGAAACCCGCATCAAGCGGATGGGCAATGCCGGGCGCAATGGCGGCGAATATTATACGCCGCGTTCGCTGATCCGGGCGATGATCAAGGTGGTCGATCCGCAGATCGGCGAGAGCATTTATGATGGTGCCTGCGGTTCGGCCGGCTTCCTGTGCGAGGCTTGGGACTATCTGAAGAAACCCGACCTTTCCTCTGCCGAGTGGGACACGCTCCAGCGCAAGACCTTTTACGGGCAGGAGAAGAAGTCGCTCGCCTATGTGCTGGGCGTGATGAACATGATGTTGCACGGGATCGAGGCCCCCAGCATCCGCCACACCAATACGCTGACCGAAAATGTGATGGATATTCAGCAGGCCGACAAGCATGATATCGTGCTGGCCAATCCGCCCTTTGGCGGGGGCGAGCGCAAGGAAGTGCAGCAGAATTTCCCGATCAAGTCGGGCGAGACCGCCTATCTGTTCCTGCAGCATTTCATCCGCAAGTTGAAGGCGGGCGGACGCGGTGCGGTGGTGATCAAGAACACCTTCCTCAGCAACACCGACAATGCCAGCGTGGAACTCCGAAAGGAATTGCTGACCAGCTGCAACCTGCACAGCATCCTCGATTGCCCGGGTGGCACATTTCAGGGCGCGGGTGTGAAGACGGTGGTATTGTTCTTTGAGAAAGGCGCACCGACGCGGCAGGTCTGGTATTACCAGCTCGATCCTGGCCGCTCGATGGGCAAGACCAATCCGCTCAATGATGACGACCTGAAGGAGTTTGTTGCGCTCCAGCCGGACAAGGCGGGCGGTGAGAAAAGCTGGGCGGTTGCGGTCGATGATCTCGACAAGACTACCTGGGATCTATCGGTCAAAAACCCGCATGCGCCGGACGAAGAGCCGCTGCGTGAGCCGGAGCAGATTATTACTGATATGCTGGCGCGGGATGATGAAACACGGCTGATCCTTGAAGACATTCGGGGGATGCTGTGAAGCGTTCTGCCGGTCTTTGGCCTCGCAAGAGGTTGGACGAGGTTGCGGTCATTGCGAGTGGAAACAGCATTCCAGCGAAAGACAGAAGAGGGAAGTTCGCTTCGACGAAGATTAAAGGCAAGCCATTCATTTCCACTAAGGACGTGGGGCTGGATGGTCGCATTGAGCTGGATACCGAGGTTGCTATACCGGCGGCCTACGCCGGGGACTTTCGTCTTGCGCTTGCGGGGGCAACCCTTGTGTGTTCGGAAGGTGGGAGCGCAGGTCGCAAAATCGGTTGGCTCAACAAGGACGCACACTACGGCAATAAACTTTTCGCTGTTGTGGCGTCTAAGCATGTCAATCCGAAATTCCTCTACTATTTCCATCGGACTGACGACTTTTCTGCTCAATTCAAGGATCGAATGACTGGACTGATTGGCGGTGTTTCTCTCAACAAGTTTAAATCGATCAGTTTGCCACTCCCCCCGCTGGAGGAGCAGAAGCGGATTGTTGCGGTGGTGGATCAGGCTTTCGCCGCCCTCGACTGCGCCAGCGCCCTTGCCGAGGCCAATCTGGCGGATGCGGAGGAATTGTTTGCATCCTTTTTGATGGTCGAAACGGATAAGCTGCCAACCGGAAAAGTATCAAAACTGTCAGCGCTGACTGATTTTATAACCGATGGAACACACCAGACACCCAAATACTTCGATTCTGGCTGGGTTTTTCTGTCGTCCAAAAACGTAAAAAATGGCATAATTGACTGGGATGAAGTTAAGTATCTCGATGATGCTCAGCATGAAGCAATGCAAAAGCGGTTGGCACCTCAGGTTGGAGATATTCTGCTTCGGAAGAATGGTGCAGGATATGGCAAGGCTGCAATCGTTGATCGCAACGTCATCTTTGACGTTTATGTCAGTTTGGCAGTTCTCAGACCTAATGGAATATTGCAACCGAAGCTCATGCTACAATTGATTAACTCAGCCCCCACGATGAAGCAATTTAATGCTCGTATTAAGGGGCAAGGTGTCCCTAATCTTCACCTTCAAGAAATTCGCGAGGTAGAACTGAGTTTTCCAAGCGATGGCTGCGCACAGAAAGCTTTATCAGAGAAGTTAGACTTGGTTTCGATCAAAATCGATCGAATTGTAACGGAATATTCGAGAAAGCTGGTAGAAATTGACGAACTCCGCCAATCCCTCCTCCGGAAAGCCATTGCCGGGGAACTGACCTAAGCCGATGCAGGAAACCGAAGCCGATACCCGCGCCAATCGCATCGATCCGGTCCTTCGTGAGGCCGGATGGAGCGTGGTTGAAGGATCGACCATCCAGCGCGAGCTGACGATTGCGCCGGGGCGGATCATCGGTGGTGGGGAGCGGGCCGGGGCCTTGTCTGCCGATTATGTGCTGAGCCATCGCGGGCGGCAGCTGGCGGTGATCGAGGCCAAGCGGGCCGGGCTAGGCCATACCGATGGTGTAGGCCAGGCGAAGAATTATTCTACCATGCTGCAGGCGCGCTTTGCTTATTCGACCAATGGCATCGGCTGGTATGGCATAGATATGAACAGCGGAAGCGAGGGCGACATCGGCCTGCCGTTCCCTACACCGGAAGACCTGTGGCAGCGATGCTTCCCCAAGGGCAATGACTGGCGCGAGCGCTTTGGTGCCATTCCGTTTCAGACCGATGGTGGCAAGTGGCAACCGCGCTACTATCAGCACAATGCGATTACAGCCGTTCTGGAGGCGATAGCGCAGCGCAAGGAGCGCATCCTGCTGACGCTGGCCACCGGCACCGGAAAAACATCCATCGCCTTCCAGATTGCCTGGAAGCTATTCGAATCCTCCTGGAACCTAAGCCGTGATCCAGTGCGCCGCCCACGCATCCTGTTTCTGGCCGACAGGAATATTCTGGCAGACCAAGCCTACAACAGCTTTAGCGCCTTTCCGCCCGATGCGCTGATGCGTATCAGCCCCGATGAAATTCGCAAGCAGGGCAAGGTGCCGAAGAACGCCAGCATCTTCTTCACCATCTTCCAGACTTTCATGACGGGCGAAGGCGAGTTTACCTTTGAGGGATACGAGCGCGACTTCTTCGATTTCATCATCATCGATGAATGCCATCGCGGCGGGGCCAAGGACGAAAGCACATGGCGCGGCATCCTTGAATATTTCGCGCCAGCCGTGCAGCTGGGCCTGACCGCCACGCCCAAGCGCGATGCCAACACCGACACCTATGCCTATTTCGGCGATCCGGTTTACACCTATGCGCTGAAGGAAGGGATCGGTGATGGTTTTCTGACACCCTTCAAGGTGCGGCAGATGGCCAGTACGATGGACAGCTACACCTTCAGCGATGACGACGAGATAGTGAGCGGGGAAATTGATCCGGAGAGGGAATATCGCGAGGCCGATTTCAACACCAAGCTGGTGATCGACGAACGCGAAAAGAGCCGGGTTCACGAGTTCATGGACCAGATCGACCAAAGGCAGAAAACCTTGGTCTTTTGCGCGACGCAAGATCACGCCGCGCGGGTACGCAACTTCATCAATCAGATAAAGGACAATCCCGATCCGCACTATTGCGAGCGGGTAACGGCGGATGATGGAAAGCTGGGTGAGCAGCATCTGCGTGAGTTCCAGGATAATGAGAAAACCCTGCCGACGATCCTGACAACATCCCAGAAACTCTCGACCGGGGTGGATGCGCGCAATATCCGCAACATCGTGCTGCTGCGCCCGGTCAAGTCGATGATCGAGTTCAAGCAAATCATCGGGCGCGGCACACGCACCTTCGACGGGAAGGACTTTTTTACCGTATATGACTTCGTTAAGGCCTATGAGCATTTCAACGATCCGGAATGGGATGGCGAACCTCTGCCGCCAGACGTCGGTGGCCCAGCAAGGCCGGTTGTCGATGATGTTGATTATCCGTTCACGCCGGAACAGCCCGGCGATCTTAATCCGCTGGCAGAGATGAAGGAAAAAATAGTCGTCAAGCTAGCCGACGGCAAGGAACGCCAGATTCGCTATATCTCCGCCACAACCTATATGTTCAATGGCAGACCGATCAGTGCGCAAGAGTTCATGGACAACCTGTTCGGCGATCTGGGCAGTCTGGTAGCCGATGAGGATGAATTGCGGAGCGTCTGGAGCGATCCCGATGCCCGGACCGCTTTCATCGCTCGCTTGTCCGAAATGGGTTACGACCGCGACCGACTGGACGATATGCGTCGCCTGATAGATGCGCCTAACTCCGACATTTTCGACGTGCTGGCCTACATCCGCTTCACCCTGGCACCCCTGGCGCGCACAGACCGGGTCGATATGGCCAGAACAAGCGGGATGGACGGATACGAAGTCGAAATGCGCGAGTTTCTCGATTTTGTTCTGCAGTCTTATTCCGTTCAGGGCATTCGCGAACTCGAACCTGGACGACTGGGAGATTTCCTTCGCATACGATATGGCGGCACGAATGATGCTAAGAAGAAACTAGGTTCAGTCACGGAGATCAGGCAAGCCTTCTTCGATATCCAGAGGCATCTTTTTCAGTGACATGGGGGATGTTTCACCAACTTTTGCTGACTTGGCCATACTCGGATATGAATACGTGATCATGAAATTTCGCAGAGGATTCAGCTATGATTGATGACCCCCTAGACGACCAGGAAATAGACGAAAGTCTGGAGGATTTAGAGCATCAAGATGATTGGGCTGAAGGCGCAGTTTTGTGGTCAACAGACTGGACAGCGGAAACGGTCGTATCTCAACTAGAACGTGGAAATATCGAGCTAAATCCTAGCTTTCAGCGGCGTTCTGCTTGGACAGATAAAAAGCAGAGTCTGTTCATTGAGTCGCTAATTCTCGGTTTACCAATCCCGCAATTGATCTTGGCCGAAGACAAGAATCGTAAGGGCTCCTTTATCGTGATTGATGGCAAACAAAGGCTGCTCGCGGTACGGCGCTTTTCCGCGCAAGAAGAGGATGAAGGGTTTAAGCCTCTAAAATTGCGCCAATTGAACGAAAGGCACGATCTTAATGGTAAGACCTATGCAGATTTACTGGAAGATGATTCCGAAGATCTTTCGGCCTTTCAGAACTCGACGATAAGGACCGTCGTTATACGGAATTGGAAAAGTGAGGCTTACCTATACGAAGTATTTTTACGTATTAATACAGGAAGCGTACAACTCTCTCCTCAAGAATTAAGACAAGCTCTTCACCCAGGTTTATTTTCTTCATATATCGATGATGCTTCAGCAGATTCTATTGAACTAAAAGCAGCTCTAAAATTAAAAGAACCTGATTTTAGAATGCGGGATGCTGAAATACTACTTCGTTATTTGGCATATAAAAATTTTGCGAACAAATATCGCGGCAATCTAAAATTGTTTTTAGATAACGCTACAATGGTTTTAAATGATGCTTGGGAAATTAAAAAGCAAACGATCGAAAAGCAAGTCTCTGAAATGGAAAATGCATTTGAATTCACAAGGGAAATTTTTGGAGAGGAAAATTATCTCCGAAAGTGGAATGGTGAAAATTTTGAGCGTCGGAAAAATCGAGCAATTTTTGATATAATGCTGCACTATTTCTCCATTCCTGAGCTCCGAGACGCGCTGGCCACCAAGGGTCCAGAAGTCCGTCAGGCGTTCAAAGACTTATGCGACAAAGACGATGAGTTCATGGGTTCAATTGAGCGGACAACTAAGTCAATGGAAGCAAATCTGATCCGCTTCAACAAATGGGCTCAGATTCTGTCAGAGCTTTCGGAAATCACAGTGCCGCGGCTGGAGTTTAAAGACTGACATGGCTACGCGCGAATTTCGGAGTCTCAAACGAAATATTGATTTACTCAAATCACAATTCCTAAATTTCGAAAAGAGAGTTAATGGTCGCTACACGCGGCAAGAGCTATTAAACTGCCGAGCATTCGTCGCTTTCGTGCATGCTGAATTTGAAAGTTACTTCGAATCAGTTGCTGATAAGATTTTGACACGAGCTAAAAAGAATTGGAAAAAGTCTGGAAGGGCCGGCACGGTAATCTCAGGACTACTAGCCTTTCGCAACGATTCCAAAGCTACCATTGCGTCAGATATCGCTAAACCCGGCGATCGACAGACTTTAGAGTACTGCATATGCTTTAGCATCGCGTCACAAGAGAAAATAATCCAGACGAATAATGGAATTAAGCCAGATAATTTTTCAAATCTCTTTTCACCGCTCGGTGTAACCAAAAACCATGTCGATGAGGCTCTTTCGATCCAACTTGAGAATTTTGGTAGGCGGAGAGGAGGCTTGGTCCACAGCGGTGCTCAAATATCTTTACCTAGGATAAGAGACCCGTTTGATGACGAGTATTCCGATGTAGAATTCTTGCTCAAGGAAGTGGCCGCATTCGACGAAAAGGTTGGTGGCTTCCGTTAATTTCGAACAGTCATTGTCTCGATGGTTTTTCAACTGAATTCTGTATCTGACAATATTTAGTTTTGGCGCAAACCCAGATCACCAACGACTGGTCAGGGCAGCAGCAAGCTCGAATCGCCATAGCTATAGAAACGATAGTTTTCCCCTTATCGCGTGCCTGTAAGCCGCCTGCATCGTCTCCAGACCCATCAGCGCGCTGACCAGCATGAACAGTCCTAACTTGCACGTAAACCACCACCCACGCCATACCCAAGTGCGCACCCACGTTAGTGCACTTCCCGCAGGAAACCGATTTTCACTGAGCTGAACAAATGGTGCGCGACGTAGTTCGTAGCAAACCGGTCTCCAGTGAACATTTCCATATTTTGCTCTTATTATCGTGGGATTATGCCGGCATTTTTGGCTGGACTGCCTGCAGTGAGCTTACGATTGTTCCGTGTTTAGCCTGAAAATGTCGGTAGAGGTTATAACGGACCTTACGATTGCCGCTAATCTGCCAGAAAATGTCTATATCAACCTTAATTCTGCAGTAATCACCAAGAACGACAATCTCGCACGCGTGCGCGCGCGTAGATCGTACATAATCCAAATTCAAGGAGAATATTTAAGGGTGCTGTGATGGAAACGCCTCGACCAAGTTGACTGGCTTTTACGACCTCGGCATGTCGCGAGAGGGAGGATAAACTGCTCGATAGCCAGCTTGCAGGCTGGGAAAGGGAAGCGATCATCATGGCTGGTGCAAACGAAGAACTGGACGTCGTTCCAATGAGCTTTCTGGTAAAGTCTGGACTGTTTAAAAACAAATCTTCCATCATTAGTCTCACCTTCAAACAGGTTTGTGTGTCCATAAGCTATAACGAGAACGATAGCCAATTAATGCTATTGTTGGCCGGGCGGGAAAGTCGCAAATGTTCAATCGGTATCAGCCATCACCACCTTGAACGCGGAACGAGGTGGTATTTCGATATTTTTAACAATCAAGAGGCTCAGCTGCATTTCATCATACATGATGAAGATATCCATAGCAGCGAGAGTCTTCTGGCAGATCGCACTGGCCTGTCCAACGTGCGCAAGAAAGAGCTTGTTAAGCTGGCGCGGCAGCGAGCCAAATTTTTTGTGCCCTCAGGGGCGGGTCCTGTATCCACCCGCAGGTTGGCAGTTCGCGCACGTGAAACCCTATCGTCAGACGAGTTGGAGAAACTGCCGCGCGAAACGATTGCGGCCTTTGGCGATACCGGAAAGTTTGAAAGTGTTCGCTCTGGTGGGAAAGACGCCCAGAATGAACTGAGTTCTAAATATGCGTTTGCAAACACATTGGAACCGCCGCCTTATCGTGTCGAACATTTCTGTTGGACCTCCCCAGAGCAATTAAGACGCCAACATCCACTCACCGTTCCTCCGATTGAACTGATCCCCCAGCCGATTGATAATCACTGCAGATTAGATATCGCTGACCTAAACCATGCGGGCATGCTGAAACCTGGCAAGGTGTCTATTCGCGAACTGCCTTGGCCATTAGAAGCCACTATGGGCAGGATTGTTACGTTGTATGCCGACTTGCGTGACAAACGACATCCAATGCTGCTCTTCGAACTTCTGATTGCAGAGATTGATCAAGCGTTCTGGCAGCGGGTAATGCTTACCCGGGTTGACAATGCCAGATGGCATTTTGTCTGCCCTCTCAAAGGGAACCGGTGCGACACGCTCTATTTGCGTGCCAACCGATTTGCCTCATGGAAAGCTCAAAAACTTTATCATCCCTCACAGCGTGGCCGAACACGAAGTAATTTAGCTTAGTGCATTTTTGAGATCGAGCTTGTGCCGCGAATTACGGATGACCCGTCATATTGCAGTATTGTAGTGGATATTATTGCACTGTAGTGCGTGATCGGAACGTCGGCGGCTTCAACGCTCGAGAAATACCGCGTTGATGACATTATGTGCTCAACAGCAGTGCCAAACGGAATTTTGGGCAAGCGTTTAACTTACAAACAAGCTACATCATCGCCTGATGGCGAGAACGATACCCCAAAAAGAGTTCGCAAGACTGGTCGATCGCATATTGCTGATGCCAAAAGAGATAAATGACTCATTTTTTTGGGCCGATAAAAATCATCAGGACTATGTGGCCTGTAAATTGCCGGTTTTCGCTCCGGAAATGCCTGCTGTGATTTTGCGTGTCAACGGCGGAGTAAAATCAGGCCATATGGCGGCGCAAAAGTAGACCAGTTTTTGGTTGAGCGTGATGGGTGCAAAATGGCGGCGGCCAGTCAGCCGCGCTCCCCAAATAGCTGGCGGTTGACTGGCCGCTTTGGCCCGTCAGGGCCAAATCTGGATTGGCTGGATCAGGTGGCGGCTTTTGCCTTCCGGGCACGGCTTTGGCCGAGTCGATAGCTGTCGCCATTCATCTCGAGGATGTTGACGTGGTGGGTCAGCCGATCGAGCAGTGCTCCGGTCAGACGTTCGGTGCCGAAGGTTTCGGTCCATTCGTCGAATGGCAAATTGCTGGTTATCATCGTGGAGCCGCGCTCATAGCGCTGCGAGATCAGTTCGAACAAGAGCTCTGCACCGGTCTTGGACAATGGCACAAAGCCCAACTCGTCGATGATGAGCAGCTTGACCGCGGCCAGCTGCTTTTGCAGGCGGAGCAGACGGCGCTCGTCTCGGGCTTCCATCATCTCGTTGACCAGCGTCGCGGCGGTGGTGAAGCTGACCGAGAGGCCCTTCTGGCAGGCAGCCAGCCCAAGTCCGAGGGCGACATGGGTCTTGCCTGTGCCGCTCGGGCCAAGGGCGATGACATTCTCGCGCCGGTCGATCCATTCGCAGCGGGCCAGTTCCAGCACCTGCATCTTGTTCAGCTTTGGGATCGCCTTGAAGTCGAAGCTGTCGAGGCTCTTGGTGGCCGGGAATTTCGCGGCCTTGATACGGCGTTCGATCATTCTGCGCTCGCGATCGATCAGCTCCAGCTCGACCAGACGTCCCAGGAACTGGACATGATCCAGCCCCTCGGCGGCGCACTGGCGCGCGAGCTTTTCATACTCGCGCAGGAATGTCGGCAGCTTCAGCGTCTTCAGATGATCGGCCAGCAGGATCTTCGGCGCGTCGGTCATTCCGCCGCCTCCGTCATCAGGGCCATGTAGCTGGCGGCCGATGTGGTCTCGACATTGGCGCGCGGCAGGTAGGGATAGACATCGAGGTCGAGCTTCGGCGGCCGTTTCTCGACATGGCAGAGAACAAGGTGCTTGACGGCATCAAAGCCAATTGCCCCCAATTGCAGGGCCTTCTTCACGGCGGCATGCAGATCGTCGATGTCGAAGGTCTCGAGCAGGCGCAAAACCTGCACGTACTCGCGGCGTCCGGCCTTGATCATCCGCGCCTCCATCAGGCGGCGCAGTGTTGCGAACTCGGGCGGCAGGCTCCATTCAGCCAAGGGAGCTGCTTGGTCCAGGGCGTTGATCTTGCGCTCGATCAGCGGAAGGTAATGCAGCGGATCGAAGACCATGTCCTCGCGGTCGTAGCAGCGGGGATGGCGTGTGATGACTTCGCCGCTGCAGCCAATAACCACCTCGTCGACATAGCCCCTGATCCAGACGTCGCGGTGGCCGTAAGCGACCGGTACCGAGTAATCGTTGGTTTTGTAGCGCACCAGCGCCTGCGAACTGACCCTTCCGGTTGCCTGGTCACAGGCATCGAACGGTGCCGCAGGAAGGCCGGTCATCGCCGCCAGATCCCGCGCGAGGCGTTGACCGATCGTCTCGGACTGGCCCCGCAGGACATCCGCCTGACGTTCGCGGCACTGCTCCTCCAAATAGGCGTTGAACGCCTCCCAGCTCGCAAACCGCGGGATCGGTACCATGAAGTTGCGGCGGGAATAGCCGACCAGCCCTTCCGCGTTACCCTTGTCGTTGCCCTTGCCGGGGCGGCCGTAGCGATCGCGGAACAGGTAGTGCGACAGGAACCCGCTGAAGAGCGTGGCCCGCTTACGCGTTCCGTTCGGAAGAATCTTCGCAACCAGGCAGCGGTCGTTGTCGTAGAGGATCGATATCGGCACCTTGCCGAAGAACGCGAAGGCGTGGACGTGGCCATCAACCCAGGCTTCCGCCGTTGCCGCCGGATAGGCCCGCACAAAGCAGGCATCACTGTGCGGCAGGTCCATGACGAAGAAATGCGCCTTCTGCTCGACACCGCCAATGATGACAACCGCCTCGCCGAAATCGGCCTGGGCATGGCCGGGCCGATGGACCAGCGGCACGAACATCTCGCGACCGCGCCGTTCGCGCTCCCGCATGTAGTCCTTCACGATCGTGTAGCCGCCGGTGAACCCGTGTTCATCGCGGAGCCGGTCGAACACCCGCTTCGCTGTGTGCCGCTGCTTGCGATGAACCCCCAGATCGCCGTCCAGCCAGCCGTCGATAATCCCAGTGAAGCCATCCAGCTTCGGTCGCTTGACCGGTGCCGATCGCCGGTAACCCGGCGGAACCGAGAACGCCATCATCTTGGCTACACTGTCGCGCGAGATGTTGAAATGCCGCGCTGCCTCCCGCTGGCTCATGCCCTCAGCACAGGCCAGCCGAACCTTCCGATATAAATCCACAGTAAAAATCCTCCCGCCCTCCCTGTCGCCAGAAAGGGTAAAGGTGGACGACTTTTACACCGCCCGCAGCAAGCTCATCCCGCCGCTACCGTGGCCGACTTTTGCACCGCCGTTCTCAATTTGGCCCGGCAACAGCTGCACCCCTTATCGCTTGGCGACAAAAAATCGCGTCGCGTTTTGTATTTCGCCAAAGGCACTCGGCCGAGGAAATCGCTGAGCTTGCTCGGATTAAGCAAAGTTGTGCAAGCAAGGCTGCGAATTGCCGAACGACTCTTACAAAGGGCGCCGCTGATCTGCCAAGGATGGCGCAACAGATGCACGGATTGATCGCAAAGCGCGATCCAGCTGTCGATCGCATTCAACTTAGGATTGCCCAAGCCAAAGCCGACTTAGAGTTTTTGAAAATTGCTGTCCCTAACGCGCTACCAGCTGCCAAGGTGGCGCCACCATTCCAACGATACGCGGCAAGCACTCCCACCCGAGTAAGGACGCCAGCAGCCTCTAATAGTTCAAATGCCTGCCCCAGTTGCGGTGGACGAATGGTTCGGCGACAGGCGAGGCGGGGACGCAATGCCGGTGGCTATTTTTACGGGTGCGCTGCATATCCAAGATGCCGAGGCACCCGTTCAATTTAGCATGTAGTGCACTGTCTTCGGAAAGCAGCAGATGAATGACTGCATATGGGGCGGTAGACCATCAACCTGATCATTGCGTGCTGTGAAGGTCCTTTAGAGAGATAGATTTTGTACTTCGCTCAGAATTTTGTCGATCGACGGTCGGATATGTTCATTTCGCTTAGCCCAAAGGCTTTGCAATAATTCATCAGGCAAATATTCATCGTACTTCGCAGTTCTCAAATTCTCGACAAGTGGAGCAATCTCCGAAAGAGGCGGGCAAATTCCGAGTTTGTTCAAAAGAGCTTGGACATCAGCTCCATTGCAATCGCAAAATGTCACGCCCAAATCATGAACCTCACACTCCACACCCGCTGTCATACCCAATATCGCCATTACGCCATTTACGGCCGTTCCCCGCCAGGTGAATAAGTGTGTGTCTCGACCTTCTGGGACAAAGCAGGCTTTTCGAAGTGCGAGTTTTCGGTAAGCTTGGCGCCCTTCCTTCAATGCAATCTGTGCATTGTCATCAAGATATATCGGGACGTCTTCACTCTCATACACAACGCGCATTTGAGCGACCAATTTGTCGTGTAGCTCTTCGTATCCTGTGCGATCAAAATTTGGAATGACCCCGGCCGGGTGACTAATCACATCCACAACTTTCGCTCGATCATCCACGGAAACCACCCGCCATCTCTTCCCTGCAAAGCCGATAACCGTTCCGGTACCGATTGCATTGGACAGAGGTATCGTTCCAAGTTGACGACCGCCAGCGACCAGCCTCCACTCGTCGGCGGTATCAAATATAGCGTAGAAATCACGCTTCTGGGTGATAATTTCGCCCATCCTTCCAAGCATGATCGTCCCGTCCGGGGCTTGTTCAATAAGCGCAGCATCAGGTTCTGCAGCATGCCGCAAAAGTATCGCAAATTCGCTGGAGCTGACGGTCGAAAACGGTCCCGGGGAGCAAATGAGGCCATAGAGTTTCTGGGGTGTCATTCCTCCTCGCTCGACAATTAGCGACAGGATTTGGTGAAGAACAACGGTACCTAAAGCATCTCCTGATGTTGGCGGCTCCACAAAATTATTGAGCAGCAAGTTAATTGCCGCACATGCGCGTACGGTCGAGAGCCTGAGCCTGTCCATAGGACCGTTAACGGCAGACAAATGGCTTTCGCGCAGATATATTCTCAAGATGGCAGCGGTTCCGTCACGCCTTCCACTACGTCCCAATCTTTGCCTGAGAGATGCCAATGACCGGGGAGCGCCAATTTGCGCAACTGATGCAACCGAACCAATATCGATCCCGAGTTCGAGCGTGGTTGTCGCCACCGCTGTAGTGGGTAGCTTCCCTTCCTTTAGCCGAACTTCCAAATCTTCCCTCAAATTTTTCGACAGATTCCCATGATGGGGGAAAAATTCGTTAGGCAAGCCGTCAACTTCAGCGCGTTTGCTCAATCTGTAAGATGTAGCTTCCACATTTTTCCGCGAGCCGGCAAATACAAGATTGTTATTTCCTCGCAGCCGCTCAAACAAGTGATCGCAGATATCCGATAATGCATCGGGTGAATCAGCCTCGTCCAGTCGGTCGCCGGCGTCCTTCTCCGGTGGTTCAAAATAGCTTCTAATTTGCAATTTCAGCTCTGGCTTCGCGCCTTGGGCTTCGATAATCTCCACACTTTCCGGATTGGTTGCACAAAGCCACTTCGCTGCCAGTTCGGGGCTGCCGATTGTGGCCGAGAGACCAATCCGTCTTGCACGCCGCTGCGAGATAGCATCAATACGCTGCAACAAGCTTGCAAGATGCAAGCCGCGCGCACCCTGTAAGAAGGCGTGAAGTTCGTCGATGAGGATGGCATCTAGCTTGCCGAACAGTTGATGTGCGACGTTCGGTCGTCTCAAGAACAAAGCTTCGATTGACTCAGGAGTGATAAGCGCAACCCCTTTGGGCCGCTTCATCAGACGGTTTTTGGCTCCTTGGGGAGCATCCCCATGCCATCTGACCGCCGGCATTTCGAGATCGTCGCATATCGTTTCTAACCGACGATGCTGATCATTTATCAATGCTTTCAGGGGACTTATATAAAGAATGGACAACCCGGGTTCTTCGCGAGCTGCTGCGAGGCTTAGCAAGGGGAAAAACGCAGCTTCAGTTTTTCCAGCCGCAGTGGTCGCCGTAATCAATATGTCAGACTGACTACTCAAAATTGCTCGAATAGATTGATCTTGAACGGGCCGTAGCTCTTTCCAACCCTGGTTACGTATCCAGCGCTGGATTTTAGTGTCTAGGAGGTCAAATGAAGTGGGCGAACTCACAGCCGCAACGTTGCAAGCTCGTCATCACCGTCTTCGAGGATCTCAGTTTCCATCTCTGAATCTGATTCAACATCGACTTGCTTGATCAGATGGTCCCATTGGACCCCGGGATTTTGTTCGATTACGGCCAAAAATTGGACGAAGGCTTTGATCGTATTTCGCGGTGTTCGAAAATAGGCTTCGCCAATCCTGTCGTTACAGTGCGCCATAAACGAAGTTAGTGCTTCATCCGGAACCAAATGAGCTTCCGTATCACCCATCGCGAAAATTGTTCGGATATTACCCAGCAGAATAAGAAAATCTTCTGGTGAAAGATTCTGCAGCCGAATTACCGGGCCTGACAAATCTATCAAGCCATCCTTGGCAAAGCTATTCTCTGCAAGCCGAGATTCCAATGCCTGATAACTGTAAAGCCCTCTCCGGCTGTCCATTAGAAATTCAGGAGTGCCTCCGAAGAGAAATCCGATGCCTTCCGTATCACCTTGCAGAACGTCATTTACCATTCGCAAAATCTGTTCAAAGTTTTGATTCCGAGCTTGAGAGCTTTGCAGTTTATAGAGGTTCACCATTTCGTCCAGAACCACAAGCATGCCCGAATATCCGGCAATTTGAACGAAAGCGGCAAGTAATTTGAAACTGTCATAGACATTTGCGTCATCAATTATCGATCTAACACCCAAAGCATTGCGCGCTTCGGTTTTGGTAGGATATTCCGCTCGCAGCCAGCGCAATGCGGCTGCTTTTAGAGCCTCGTCACCATTCTCGCTTGCACGCCAATAGGCCTTCAACACGGTCGAAAAATCGTGGCCGCCAAGATAGTCATGCAATTTTACTAGCCCCGCATCAATGGCGCCTTCCACCGATAAATTTGAATTTTGAGATTCCGTCACACAACCGGTGATATACCGCTCGATGATGCTCGCCAGCGCTCCGCCGTCCGCTTTCGTTCTGGTGGACATGTTTCTTACCGCTTCTGCGTACAATCCGCGAGCTTGACCAGCGGTCGCATGCAATCGGCGATCTGGAGCAAGGTCGGCATGAAGAGTGACACATTTACGTTCGAGCGCGATTAAGCGCACAAGATTGAGAAAAAAAGTTTTCCCGGAACCATATTCCCCAATGACAAACCGCGCCGAAGCTCCGCCATCAGTTAGCCGGTCAATATCTTTCACTAAAGCGCCTATCTCTCCCGACCGTCCAACTTGTACGTGCTGAAGGCCGACACGAGGTACAACACCCGCTGCCAATGCCTGCAAAACGATGTCCCTGTCGCGAACGCGAATTGGCTTTGCCATTTTTAATCTTTCCTCTTCAACTCGGTGATTACATCCAAAAGATGCTCGACCACAATTATCATGTCATCATCGTCGATTGCAGGTTCGTCAAAATTTTCAAAGGCCCATTCATTTATCGTTTCCAGCGCGCCGGCAGGAAGTATGTTCAGCTCTTTCGCGCAAATCTCAAAATCGTCTGGCTCCATAGGCTGGGATATCAGCAGGGAAAGCAGCTTTCCGTGCTGAAAGTCCAAACCATCAAAAGCGGTATTGTGATCTTCTCGTTCAATGCTCTCAATTTCGTGGGTTTCGTCATCTACGAAAATATCCGCCAGGAGAGATGAAACTTCTGAGGTTTCCTGCCGCAAGCGAGCCAGCCGTCGGCTATCAATTCTTATGGAAGTGATTGCCCGTTCCTCTGGAGGGATAGCGACGCCCTCTTCCGAGGTAGCAGGTGAAATCGTCGATAATTCTTCAGGTTCCACATCGCCGCGATGCAGCCGCGAATAAACTTCGTCGGCAGGCAAACCGAGCGATTTATGCAACTGCTCAAGAAATTTAACTTCGCTTGGCAATACGCGTCCATCGGCAAGTACGGCTGAAATCGCTGATTGCGTCACTCTATGCCGCTCATTTTCAGGAAGTGCTAACAGCCGGTTTATTGCACTTCGAGATTTGGGTGGGTCGTGCAACATCGCATCTGCATGAGCGATAAGCCTAGCTACCTCGACGTCGCTTAAGTCAAATCCGCTTAAATCGTCTTGGAGCGACTCCACCTCAACCCGAACCACGTTGCTATCGGCTGTGGCAGCAAGTGCGCCGATCTCAAGCATTGTTCTAGCGGCTGAATATTGCGGGCTTTCGCTATTTACAGGACCGCCGATTGACGCTGGGAATATGCAAAAGTCGGTTGTCTTCTCTATCTTCCCAATTGTCCCATAGCGACGGTCTGGCTCGAAACCGATGTTTAAGGCGTCCATCAACTGTGCAAGCAAATTCATGTCCCTTGCTGCCAATGAGTCTTTGTCCGGCGGCCAATCCAATCCTAAAGTGGCAAACAATTGAGAGGCAGCAATATTTGCTCGCTCATTTCCTTCCAAAACTTCCACAATTTGGTTCCGGGATTCCAGAAGCGGCGCGCAATGCTCCGTGCGCAGTAACGCGGGCGGGAGCAGTGCGGCGGCAGATATAGTCCCTTTCGCGCCAGGGGACCTGCCGAGATATCGGCTATAGGCATCAAGTTCTTCGGTGCATTTTTCGAACAGTTCGCGTAGCCTGCTCACTGGAGCTCTTACAGAAGAAATGTCAGGCAAATGATCCAAATTTAGATCCGCGTGATATCCGCTCGCCGCTGGCCGGTAGTGTACCTTGATGGTTGTTTTTGGAGTGCGAACTTTCAATCCGTCCGGGTAAATTTCATCAAAGCGGATCGACCAGAGGGTCAATAGTTCATCAAAGCATCTGCGTGCTGGAGTCCTTGCATAGGTATCTGGGAGCGCTAATAACCAGCATAGTGCGTGCTCCGCGTCGAAAGCTTCTCCACGATTCAGAATTTCACCAAATCTGATCCGCAACGGTAGCGCAATCTCGTAACTATTTCGGAAATCCAACGCTCTTGCTGGATCGATTTCGCCTGTCAGGTCACCGTTCAGAGCTTGTGCAAACTCCAAGAGATTCTTGCAATAGTGACCGAAGGAGCCATTGGAATTATAGATAGCTAAGAGACGTTTTAGCTCGGTTATGATCGCCGGATAGTCGTCCTCGGATCGGTCAAAAACAAACCGCCTTTCCAGTCCGTAAAAGAAGATGAAAACATATCCTATAGGAATATCAGGATCTGTACGACCATTTGCGAGCCATTCCAGATAAGTTCTCCGAGCGCGCGGGTCTAGATCGCCATATTCAGGCCAATAGGAAAATGTGCTTCCATCTGGGTCGCCAGATGAAGCAACTGGCAGAGCCGGATCGATGAGAGAATTATGACTAGGATAGGCATGGCGTTCTTTAGGCTTACCAAAATAAACCAGATCAGTGATCAGAGAAAAACCGCCTGCGTTCAACTTTTCAGGACTCGAAATCCACCGTTCCATTGAAGCGCTCTTCGTCGGCTCTGGGGTTTCAGACCGAACATCGTCCGGACTGGATCGTTCAACAGCGTTCTCAGGCTTGGTCGTATTTGACGAAGAATCCTGCAGCGTTTGAACAGGCGGCGGCGTATTCAATCTGATGGCATATTGTTTGGCCTGCTGCCGAGTTGAAAAAACATAACCGCCAACCCGATACGTCTGCAGATTTTGGATCTTGTCGCGATCTTCTGCTTGCTCTTCAAAGTCACTAACCGCCTGACTTTCCTCGACCGGCAACGCTTTGGATGACTCTGCAAATTCATGGGTATCATCTGTTGTATTGGGAGCATGTCCATTGACATAGGATTCGCTTTCACTGCCAACTTTGATACCGGGGTGTATGTCAGCCGCATTCGGAATAGGCTGGCTTGGTGAGTGAAAAGGAGATTCTTCTGCCTCAACTTCCTTAGCTGGTCTCAAGCCTCGATGTGAAGCAGTTCCATTTTTTCTCGCCAAATATGAAGCCGCTTGAGCCTCCGTAGAGAAACTATATCCGCCCGCAAAATATCTACCCTCAAAGACCTCGGTCTGTGGTGCTCGAGGCTGTGTTACCAACTTTCGGCCAAATTGTTTCGTCCGCACAGGATCCGGTTTGAAAGTTGGTGGATGATTGGCAAAATCTGCATGGTGACTGGCGTCTGGCGCCAGGGCTTTCGGGGGTGACGATGGTTCAGATTGTAAAATTGCAGGCCGCTTTGAATATTCACTATCTTCGTCGATCCCCCCTTCATCCAAATCTAGCGGATCAGGCCCATATTGGTTCGGCCCTTTTTCGCCAGGTAGTCCCATATACATTAAAATGATGGCCAATAGCAGCAATGCGACTAGCGGCCTCTCCAAAAGTATCGCTGAATAATAGGCGACATTGAGCAAGACTAGCCAACCCGTCCTACCCTGATCGTGGAATCTGCGTATCTGGACTGCAATCCACGGAATGATCGTTCCAGCCCACCATAGCAAATAAAGCGCCGCCCAGCTTGGCAGCTCATGTTCCGCATTTGTGGGAGTTTGGGCTGTTGTGCTTATTTCAGGAGTTGGGGTGATTGACGTTGTGAACGTCATCCAGAAGATAAATACGACGATGTTTAGCCCAAAAAAAGACCAAAACTCTTTGCGGCACGAGCGACCAGAGAAGTCGGCATAACGCCTCAAAGATAAAAACATCCAGCTCATTTGACGGCCTATTCCGCCGCGGAACCGTTTGGAACCGTTCCCAAAATATCACAATTCGAAAACTTCTGTCTTCGAAGCCATTCGTTCGACACTAGTTTGCAGTTAAGTTTTTCTGACATGCGCCGAATTCCTCTAACCACTTGTTGCAACATGAAGGTTAAAAAGTATTTGAGTCTCATATCAAAACAATCGGATGATAGCCCGCCATTTTGATAGACTATCCAAAACGGCGCTATTCGCAAAAAGATGGACATACTGTTGCGCAGCGATTGTCCGTTTGCTTAGTGCCAAAATTCATGCGCAGCTTTGATCTGGACCAAAGCTTACAGAGGTTTTCGAATAAACGGCGGTGCTCAACAAACTGATCCCTCACCGGCCATAGGCAAACTTCGGCGTATAGCTATCAATCAGAGCTTCTTCTTCATCCACGAATTCTTCAGGCTCCTCAGGCAGTTCTTCGCTTGAAAACACCGTCAGAGTGTAACCATATTTTCCAAGCCCTAGCACCTCTTCATCGAGTACAATGCCGGGCGGCCCATCGAACCAGTCTGCCAGTGTGGTTTCGCCCGTAAGACGTTTACCGCTTTCGATATTGGCCGCGTCTGAATTAAGCTGGCGTGTTGCTGAGTCGGGCAACAGGTCACCTTTTCGCGGAAATGCGCGAGGCTTCAGTTGTTTGAATCCATCCGAAAGAAACCCATAGCAAATTCGATCCTCTCGGCTCATCACAATAGCCATGGGATAGGGGCTACATTCGGCAGCCCTTATGGCAGATGCAGTCAGCGAACATTCGGATAATTCTGCCAGTCTCTCGATCCCTTCCAAACCGATTTGGACATCTCCAAGTGCCTCCCGGACTAAACGGCCAGGCATCAGCAGGCCGGAAGAAAAGTGATCGGCTTCGATTTCAATCACGTTGTCTCCTTGGGAGAACCCTGCTTTAGATGCATGCAACGATCCGGTCTTCAATATCTCGTGTGGATGCCCTTCGAGAAAAAAGTGACCTAGTTCATGACCAACCGTGAAACGTTGAAAGCCGGGATTGGTGATATTGGTCGCATAGAAAATACCAACATCTTCACCATCGAAGATGATACCGCCGCTTACACCAATTTGGTCGGCTTTCTTTGCCTCAACCAGGATGTCCTCTGATTCAGCGATCTGAAATGGGTCAATGGGGAAACGTTCGAAGCCGTACTCCTTAGCCTTGCGCTCGCCGCATTTGCGTGCCCATTCCAGACGCATCGGCCTCATGGATCAGACTTTTCTCTTCGTTCGCGCATCATGTCGATCATGAGCTGGATTTGATCGCGGTCAGCACTGGATAGATCGTCTTCACCTCGGAATGCCGTTGTCGCACCTTCCATACTTGGCGTTCTGCCAAGCAAATAATCTGAGCTCACGCCCAGCGCTTTTGCCAGCGCCCGAACATTGGCAAAGGATGGCTTACGCCGACCTCGTTCGAAATGTCCGATTGCCGCGGCTTGAAGACCAGCCCTTTTGGCAAGTTCAGCCTGGCTCATCTCGCGCTTCCCTCGAGCCGCTGTAAGCCGTTCACCGAAATCATTTTCTTCTGATGTCATCCTTGCCCTACGAATAAAATTGCTGTATACCTACGTAATAGTAGGAATGATGCGCTGCAACAGCAGCATATATTTTTGCTCTAAAACCCTACGTTTGCGTAGGAGAAACTACGACGAATCACACTCAAGGTCAATAGGAAAGGAGGTGAATGAAATGGCAGGCAAGAAAGGCAATTCGGAAGTGACAAGCAAGAAGGCGGCTTCTGCGGCATCGAAAGTGCTGCGCAATCCCAATTCGAGCAAGGCTGCAAAAACAGCAGCAGCATCGGCGCTGACTCAGCGTCCAAACAAGAAGTAACGATGGTGCGGGGCAGCAATGTCCCGCCCATGAAATCAAAAATGAACCAAGCGAAAGGAAAATAGGATGACAAAGCGGTATGTTCGCCAGACTGGCAAGGACAGTGATGGAGATATCACTCGTCTGTGCAACAGCGGTTACGAGTGGTCTCCCCGTTCGAAGGCCAATGCGATCAGCGATATCGAGACGGGCCTCCACGAATATTGGGTCAATTGGGCAAACAGTCCAGAAACAAAGATCCACGTCGTCAACGGCACCAGCGGCAAATATCTTCGTACTGATCGGGATCAGACCCATCGGAACAATCTGGATGATCTGCCGGATTGCTAAGATGGCACCGCATCAGAAAACTTGCTACAAGTTGCACGATTTGAGACCGAGCTGAGCGAAATTCACTTCGCTCAGTTCGGTTTCTTTTGAATTTTAGAATGCAGGCCGATGGTTGGATCGACCCATGCTAGGTCCATCCAATAGCAGAAAGTGCATTCTCCGGACACTGTGCGATTGCAGGTCCATCGACAGTTTTGGCCTTATTGTGGGTATTAGACCTGAAATATAGGATCTGCTTTGCGCCCTCCATCTTAGAGAGAATAGCACACGTTCTAGGTCCCACTAGCAGACATTGGGACAAACCTCGTTAAGGACAGGGGGCTGCCTTCATAATCCACTCATCCACTCTATTTTTAAACACGGAGCTGTTAATCTACATTTTCGCGGAAATGCATCAGTGATACTGTCATAGCGACATTAGTTCGCGGCCCAAACTACCATATCTCGGACGGGTCCGTATTTAGTTAGGGCCTCTCGAAAATTGGCATTTCCAAATTGATCGAGGAAAGCGCAGTGCGCGGAGGCAGACTTGGAGGCTAGATCCAGGTGGTTTTCGATCGCGCCTTTTGTCCAACACCAAATGTCCCCTTTGAGCAATTCTGCGTGGATCGCTTGAATATGTTCAGCGGTTTCCGCCTTCTCCGCCATCATTGCATAGGCTGTGGCAGCGCTGACACCATTCCCGCGCGTTGGCAGGCCATCTTGACCCAGTACGATCTGACCGGCATCCGCCATCGTTGCGAATATTTCCTTACAACCGATAATTCCGTGATGGGTGGTCGGGATCAGACCTGCTCCGGGGGCAACCTTGAAGGCGAAGTCGAGGTCAACAACTGCGCGGACAGGTATCCCCATAATTCTTAGAACTCGCATCGCATTGGGAAAATCTCCCGTTCCCTGAAGGGCTATCAACGCGGCCTTCCGCTCCTCAAAGGTTGCGCCATTTTCAAGTGCGAAAATATCTGGAAGAAGGACGTGTTCAGTCTTGCCCTCGGCTAGTAGGACTTTTTCAGAAAATAAGAATTTTGACGAGTTTGACAGCGCAAAGAGAACTTCCGATTGATGGACTGCGTCGGCTATTGCGTCTGCTACTGCATCCTCCACTTTGGGATATGCGTGCGTGCCATCGGCCTCGTTCCTGCGAATGAGCAATGCCTTCGCAGCGGCAGTCCGTGAGATCATCAAAGGGGAATGAGTCGAGAAGAGGACCTGATATCCTTCTTGCGATAACCTCACCAAGGAGGCTCTCACAGTTTCAATGGCTTGGGGGTGGAGATAGAGTTCTGGTTCATCAATCAAGAGCAGCGTTGTGCGTCCTACGGCGGCCGCAGTCTCTCGTTTGATCTTCGCCAAGCAGGTGATCAATGCAATTTGGATAGAACGCTGCGCACCATGCCCAAACGCCCCAGCGTCTCTGCCGTCAATGTATTCGAAACCTTCCTCAAAAATCTTAATTGTGGCGCCCTTAAAGAAATCATCGATTCCTGGAGTTGGAATGTGAGTTTTTGCCGTAACGCCTGGAAAGAAATTCGCCAACTCGGCTTGGATGCGTCCGTCTAGCCCGACGAGGCTCTCATCCTTGTCTTCGCCATTGGCCGAAAGTTTGCTCGTCAGTTCTGCCAATGATTCTGCAACGGAAGCTGAATGTGCTTCTGTTATTGGCCCTATAATCTCCTTGATCAACTTCCCAATGGTCGTTCCGGTGGCGAACTTCCCAACATCCTCGGTAGCGTTTTCCATCGCTCCGATAAGGATTGGCTCAGGAAATAGGTGGCCGATTGCTGCGTCAATTCCTGCAGGATTGCTCCACGTCTCATTTCCGTCTTCATCATTCTTCCGAATAGTGAGCTTAATGTCGGCTGTCTTCGCTCCCGGCTCAGCCTGGGTTCGGCGAATGACGATAATCCCATCGGCCACAAGAGGCTCAATCTTGGGTCGATGTGTCGCACCCAACGCATCGAGCACTCCTTCATCGATGCCAGACACTGTCGCTGTGACTATGATCGGCTCGGCAGTGTTACCAAAACATGTTGAGTCGAGGCTGGACTTCTTTGCAAGCCAGTTCACCGCTTTGAGAATGTTCGTTTTTCCCGCGTTATTGTAGCCAACCAAGGCTGCAAAATCCGACAATGGAAACTCGTGGTCGCGAATTGAACGATAATTCTGGATGCGCACACTCGATAACAGATGCATAAATTCCCCCCTTCATGATTTCCATACACAAGAGTCCAAGTAAAAACAGTGACATTTGACTCCTTTATGTAATTATGCGCTAAGTATAGAATTTCCGGAAGGAAGGATCGCCCCGTGAGTGAATTTTGCTAATGAAGAACCAAACCTTCCTCCTATTGCTGTTGCGGCCCCAACGGTTTAACAAATGACGATACCCGAACAGGAGTAGTAGTGGTTTCATTTCGTTACCTGCATACCGCAGACATTCATCTCGACAGTCCACTAAAGGGGCTGACCGGGCAGGACGGCAGTGCAGCCGATCGCGTGCGCACTGCTACAAGGGAAGCCCTTGACAGGCTCGTCAGCCTCGCAATCGAAGAGAAGGTCAGTTTTCTGATCATCGCTGGTGATCTCTATGATGGCGATTGGCGCGACTACAATACGGGTCTGTTCTTTGTCGCGCAGATGGGCCGGCTCAATGCGGCGAATATCCCGGTATACCTGCTGCACGGCAACCACGATGCTGAAAGCCAGATAACGAAGCGTCTCGACCTTCCGAGCAACGTTCACGTTTTCGGGACACGCGGCCCGGAGACGTTCCGGCTGGATGAGTTGGGAGTCGCACTTCACGGCCACAGTTTCCGGCAGCGCGATGTCACGGATAATCTTGTACCCAACTACCCGGAGCCGGTGAAACGCGCTTTCAATATCGGTGTGCTCCATACCGCATGTGGCATGGGCGGGCACGAGAACTACGCGCCGTGCTCGCTCAATGACCTTGTAAACAAGGGATACGATTATTGGGCGCTGGGCCACGTGCACCAAGCAGCGGTGCTGCATAAGCGGCCGTATGTGGTTTTTCCGGGCAACCTGCAGGGCCGTCATGTGAGGGAGACAGGCGCTAAGGGCGCCTGTCTGGTGACAGTGAGCGACAGAGAAATCGTCGAGCTCGAAACCATCCCCTGCGATGTGGTACGCTGGGCGGTGCTGCCGGTATCGCTGGCTGGTGCATCCGACATGGGTCATGTCATGGACCGGCTGCGGGAAACTCTCGAGACTGCTGTAGCGAACGAATCAGATGGGAGGCTGCTCGCGTGCCGCATCGTCCTCGAAGGACGCACCGAAGCTCATGACCGGTTGATTTCATCGGGGGAACAGCTTTTGGCAGACGCGCGCGCCAGTGCGCTTGGTCTTGGTGAGGAGGTCGCTTGGGTCGAAAAAGTCATCACGGCAACAGAGGCGACGCTTGACCCGGAGGTGCTGGCGCAGCGGGAGGACACAATCGGCGAGCTACAGCGCATGTTGCAGGACGCGAAAAGCGACCTCAGCCTTCTTGCGCAAATTGAGGACGATATTGGCGAGTTGGTCCGTCGGCTGCCGCACGAGGTCAGGACTGAGATTGATGATAATATCCTTAAGTCGGCAATCGCCGGGGATTATGAAGCGCTCCTATGTGACGTTGCCCCCTATCTCTCGGCACGCCTAATCGGAGGGGAAGCTTGAGCGATGCGGCTGCGGCGGCTTGATCTGATCCGGTATGGGCATTTCAGCGACAGGTCTTTTGACCTGCCAGCCGGGGAACGGGATTTCCATATCATGTTCGGGCCGAATGAGGCCGGCAAATCGACTGCGCTTGCGGCGATCGAGGACCTTCTGTTCGGCATAGACGCGCGCTCACCATACAATTTTCTGCACGACTACGCGAGTATGAGGGTCGGCGGCCTGCTCGAAAATGGGGAGGGTTCGATGGAAGTTGTTCGCCGCAAAGGTAACCGGGAAACGTTGCTTGGACCGGAAGGCTCGCCCCTTCCCCAGGGAGATGGTGTTCTGGCCACATATCTAGCCGGTGGAGACCGCCAGTTCTTCGAGCGCATGTTCAGCCTCGATCATGTCCGTCTGGAAGCAGGCGGTCAGGAAATTCTTGAGGCGAAGGATGATGTCGGGCAGATGCTCTTCTCAGCAGGCGCCGGCATTGTCGGGCTGCGGGACCGGCTGAACGAGCTTTCTTCCGAAGCAGATGATCTGTGGAGCGCGCGTCGGGCGAAACATCGGAAATTCTATATCGCCGCCGAGAAGCTGAGCGAGGCCCAGAAGACTTTGCGTGATCAGACCCTGACTGCGACCAAATGGCGCGAGCTGAAAAAAGGATTTGATGATGCTGAGCAACACTGCGTTGCGATCGCAGAAAAGATCAAGCGCGCTACGGCTGAACGCAATCGCCTGAGCCGGATTCGCCGTGTCCTTCGCGATATGCGCCGGAAACAGGAGCTTGACCGCACACTCGTGGAGGACCTGGGCGACGTCGTAATGCTTTCCGAAGATGCGGCACAGACAGTTGCAGATGCAGAAAACAGGGACAGTAAGGCGGAAGCCAGATGCACAACGCTTCAGGAGCAACTGGGTCGCGCGGTCAGAGAGCTGGACGGCTTGGTCTTTGACGAAACCCTTGTGCTGCGAGCCGGAGATGTCCGTCAGCTGAACGAGCGGCGCATTGAAATTCGCGGCGAGAAAGCTGATCTGCCCAAGCGCCAAGCAGAGTTGAATGCGGCCGAGCAAAAGCTGTTCACCGGAGCAAGAGAGCTCGGTTGGACGGATAAGGATTCCGGGGCGCTGATCAATCGCATTCCACCGCGCACCGGGGTCAGCGTAGTGCGTTCACTACTCAGCAGAAAGGGTGAAATTGACGCCGGATTCGCCAACCACACGCAATTGCTAAGGGAAGCGCGGGAAGCTGCAGATGAGGCGAAGGGCCAGCTAAATGAAGCAGCCGATCCCGCCGATGCGTCCAAGCTAGTTCTGGTCATAAAGGCGGTCCGCGAACAAGGCGATCTCGTCAGCGGGGCGCGGACAGCAGAAAAGGAATTCCAGGAGGCGGCGGCGCTCGTGGTAAGGCGCATCAACGCCCTCAAACCTGCGGTAGTCGATGAGGGCGCACTTGCGGGAATAGCTGTCCCGGCGCGTGCCGATGTTCAGACATACCGCGATCGCGAACTGGACCAGAAGCGACGCTTACGCGAAGCGCAGCAGATGGTGTCTTCGACTCGGCAGGAGCTAGAACGTGCAACCGACGCCTTTGATCGGACCGTGCGGGATGAGCAGCTTGTAACCAATGAAGAATTGCAGAACGCACGTAGCCTTAGGGACTCGCTTTGGAATCTGGTGAAGCTGAGGCACATCGAAGGTGAAACGATTTCTGAGGATCAGTCGAAAGCCTTTTCCGACGAGCTGGGCGACTTGCCCGGCGCTTTCGAACCTGCGATCGCCAAGGCTGATGATCTTGCCGATCGGAAGTTTGACCACGCTGAAGCATCGGGTCGAATCGCGGAAATCGGGCGCACGATCGGCGATCAAGAGATCCTGTTCCAACAAGCAGAGGCGGACGAAACCGCGCTGGTCAAAGAAGGGGAGGCGCTGGAAGCTGAATGGAAGTCGATTTGGGAGGCAGCCCTGTTTGAACCGCTATCGGCTGAGGCGATGCTGGAGTGGCTGACTGCCCGCGAAGATCTGCTGGAGGCTATTGAGGATCGCGAGAAGCGAAAAGGCGATCTGGACTACAGACGCAGCCGGGTCGGCGAAGCCAAGGCCACGCTGCTTGCGGAACTGACTGCGCTTGGAACGGATGTGGCCGACCTGAAGGACCAAACTCTCAGTCTCGTCATTCAATTTGCCGATCAGGCACAGCGGGCGCAGGAGGCGGCGGCGCAGAAAAAAGCGCAAATACAGGGAGAACTTGTTGTCGCGACAAAGCTTGCTGAAAAGCGCGGGCGCGATCTGAAGGCCGCCAAAAATGCCCTCCAAGAATGGCAGGAAAGCTGGGCGGCGGCGCTCAAGGAGCTTGGTCTGGCTGGAAATACGGCTGCGGAAGTTGTCGGCGCACAGCTTGAAATCATCGACAACATGCGCGAAGCGGCGGGGGAAATCGTCACGCTGCGCGATGACCGCATCGACAAAATCAATCGGGACGTTGCTGATTTCGAGCAGGTCGTCGCGAAATTGCTTCAAGAAATCGCCGGCGACTTCGCGGGGCACCCAGCCGAAGAAGCTATTCTCGCGCTAGAATCTCGGCTCAAGGAAGCGGAGCGCACCCAGACGCATAGGAGCAAGAGACTTGCAGATATCGAGATGCTAACCTCGCAGATCGAAGAATTGCAGGATGAACGTCGCGATCTTGCCGCTTCATTATCCTACCTCGAAAGAGCGGCCACCGCTGAAACCGTCCAGGAGCTGAAGGAGGCGATCGAGCAGTCAGATCGAAAACGTGTGCTTGAGCGAGAATTGCACCAGCTTGTCGAAAAGCTGCTTGCGGACGGAGATGGAAAGTCGATCCAGGAACTCTCGGTAGAGTGCGAGGGCGCCTCCATGGACGAGATCGTGGCCCGCGAGGCTTCGCTCCAGGCCGACTTTGACGATCTGCAGGATCAGCAGACGCCGGCGGCCGATGTGCGATCGCAGGCACGGGATGCATTCCAGGCGATAGGCGGCGGCGATGGCGCGGCACAAGCCGCCGCCAGTAAGCAAGAAGCTCTTGCCGATATGGAGGAAGTTGCAGCGCTTTATATCCGATTGCGGACATCGGCCTTGCTTCTCCAGTGGGCCATCGACCGCTACCGCCGCGAGAAACAGGCCCCTCTGCTCAAACGGGCAGGTGAATTGTTCACCATATTGACCGGTGGATCGTTTGCGGGGCTTCAGGTTGCATTTGACGAGCAGGACACGGCGCACCTGATCGGCGTGCGGAGAGATGAGTCCGTTGTGCCGGTTTCCGGTATGAGCACCGGAACGGCCGACCAGCTCTATCTGGCGTTGCGCATTGCAGCGATAGAAGATTACCTGCAACGTGCTGGCGCGCTTCCTTTCGTCGCGGATGATCTGTTCATCAATTTTGATGACGAGCGGGCGGCGGCGGGCTTCAAATTACTATCTAAGCTAAGCAAAAAGACCCAAGTGCTGTTCTTTACCCACCACCAGCATCTGGTCGACCTTGCCCGCGAGACGTTGGGGGGTAGCGTCAGTGTGGTGAGCCTTTCGGACGAGAAGGCGTCGGCTGCCTGACCAGAATGCCGTTCCTGAGTAGCACGGCTGCTATGCACTTCTTCAACCGGGAAGCCGACGGTCGGGTAGCGGCCCAATATCGGCCTTCTGGTTTTGAGATCTGTTAACCGCCAGAACTGAGTTAGTTGATTAACTCGGATGCATCCAATTGGATCTGAACTTCATCCAAAATCGACCGAATGTCTCTGATGCAGTTTATAGCGCCTGCAGCATCCAAATGCCTGGACTGACCTTTAACCGCGAAACTGTGAGCATCTTCCAGCCTCGCGGTAATTAGAGCGAACAGCGCCGATCGCACTTTTACCGGGTCAATTTCATCGTCAAGATTTGACATGCCGCAACCATGCCCAGCTTCGCGGGGAAGTCGATATGCAGCTTTTGAAATTTAGCAGATAATCCGCTGGACTTCACTGTTTGTTCGAGCATTGCTGTTCGTGTCGCAACCAGCATATACGACACGCCGCCCTCGCTTCTAAGCGATCCGCGGCTCGGGTCAGTGGAAGTGCTGGAATCTCCAGCGCCAGGCCGGAGACCCAATATGCCAACCACAAAAGCCAAAACACAAAGCAAGGCCGCCACCGTTGTTGCTCTTCTAAGCCGTGGCAAAGGCGCGAGCATCGATGAGATGTGCAAGGTCACCAAATGGCAAAAGCACAGCACTCGTGCATTCCTGACCGGCCTGCGCAAAAAGGGCCTTATCATCATCCGCGAACAACGCGGCGAGGAAGGAACGGCCTATCGGATTGCCCAGACGCCCGATCAGAAACCGCAGCAGGCAGAGTCATGACCGGCCTGGAGCAACAGCTGGCCGAGCTGATGACCATGCCCCCTGCCCAGCTGCGTTCGCTGTGGCGCGATACCTATCGATCGCCTGCACCGGACATCGGACCTGACCTGCTCCGGCGCGGTATCGCAAATCGATTGCAGGAACGCATGCACGGCAAACTGCCAAATGCCACCAAGCGCGAGATCGACAGGCTTCGCAAACGTGTCCAGCGCACCGGCAAGGCCGGTCACATGCACGCCATCTCGCTCAAAACCGGAACCAGGCTGGTCCGTTCTTGGAACGGCAAAAGCTACCATGTGCTCGTATGCGATGACGGATTCGAGTTTGAAGGCCGCCATTATGACAGTCTCAGCCACATTGCCCGCGAGATAACCGGAGCCCACTGGTCAGGCCCGCGCTTCTTCGGATTGAAGAAAAGCAGCGGATACAAACCGAAGGCAGCGGCCAATGTCTGACAAGCCCAAAAAGCTGCGCTGCGCGATCTATACCCGCAAATCGACCGAAGATGGTCTGGAACAGGATTTTAACAGTCTGGATGCGCAGCGCGAAGCCTGTGCGGCCTATATACTCAGTCAGGCCAGCGAAGGCTGGGATGCTGTTTCCGAGCTCTATGATGATGGAGGCTGGTCTGGCGGCACCATGAACCGACCTGCCATCACCCAGCTGTTGGATGATGTGAAAGCCGGCAAAGTGGATGTCATTGTTGTCTACAAGGTAGATCGACTGACACGGTCGCTGGCTGACTTTGCCAAGATTGTCGAGATACTGGATGAGAACGAAGCCAGCTTCGTCAGTGTCACCCAAAGCTTCAACACGACCACAAGCATGGGGCGTTTGACCTTGAACGTCCTGCTGTCATTCGCCCAGTTCGAGCGAGAGGTCACCGGTGAGCGGATCCGCGACAAGATCGCGGCTTCCAAGAAGAAAGGTATGTGGATGGGAGGGCCGGTTCCCATCGGATATGATCTGGATGAGCGTCGATTGGTTATCAACCATGCAGAGGCAAAAGCTGTCCGTCATATGTTCAGGCGCTACACCATACTCAAATCAGTACCGCAGCTGGTCGAAGAACTGGCTGCGGACGGTTACCGAACAAAGCCGCGTCTCTACAAAGGTGAACGGATTGTCGGAAACATTCCGTTCCGGGCCGGATCGTTGACAAAGCTGCTCCACAACCCGGTCTATATAGGAAAGGTCCGGCACAAAGACACCATCTATGATGGCGAGCATGAAGCTATCATAGCTCAGGCGCTGTTCGATGAAGTGCAAAGCATCTTTGCTACCAACCGCCGGGACAATGCCCTCGGCAAGAAATCCGAAAACCCCAGTCTGCTGACAGGCCTCATTGCGGATCCAGAGGGCAGGCCCATGTCACCATCACAGGCTCGAAAGGGAGCTAGGCTCTACCGCTATTATACAACCCGGCTGGAGCCAGGCGAAAAGAAGAACACGGTCTGGCGGATGCCATGCGGAGAAATCGAACGGATCGTGATGAATGCAATTGCAGGCGAGCTTGCGTCGCTTCCGTCGGCCGATGGCAAAGACGCAGAAACTTTGGCCGGGCTGATAGGGAAAAACGATCAGCTGGTGGCCGATCTCCCATCAATGAGCATATCTGACAAACGAAAGTTGCTGCTGGAGCTTGATGTGAAAGTGCAAGTGACGGCTGACACGGTCGTTATCGACCTACTCCTCAATGACCATGACGCCAGGCACAAGTTCAGTGTCGATGCCAAGCTGGTATCGAAGGGTATAGAACGGAAACTCGCTATTGCACCAGATCAGGGTTCGGCAACCTGTGAGGCTGACCCTATCATGCTCCGGCTCATCTCGCATGCCTTTGCAGCACGGGATCATCTGGTTCACAATATTCCGCAGCCGATGGTCGCGGATTATTCCGCGCGACATTTGAACCAGCTTGTTCGCCTCAGCTATCTGGCTCCCGATATCATAGCCGCTGTCATTAACGGGACCCAACCGCCGGAACTGACTGGCCGCCAGATCATGCGGAAGAACAATATCCCGCTGGACTGGGCCAGCCAGCGGATCATGTTCGGGTTCGCCTGAGACAGAAAGTCAGGGAAATTGGTCCCTGAAAATGATCTCTACCCAAACCAACCATCTGCATCTGGACTCCAGTATTTGGCTCATAGAGATATTCTGCGAGAACTCAGTATATCCGCGGCTTCCACAGCGTCTCTGGCACCGCAGCCGTTGCACCAACGGCGCGTAACCCCCGGGTATTGCGCGACAATTTCCGATTATCCCGCTACATCTAAGTAGTTGATGTAAAAGGATAAAAATGGTGGTGCACCATGAAGGAAACAAACTGTCAGCATCGCCTCCGTAACCCACTGTATTTACGCGATTTAATTGGGACCAGCGCTTCCAAGAGACCAATTTTCAAAATAATGGCCGAAGGAGCTCAGCACAAGAAGGCAGAGAACCAAAAAAAGAACTCTGGATTCGTTTCGAATTGTATGGCTTGCTTAGCGTGGCGATGGTCAGAAGATCCGGAAAAAGCCTGCCCGAAAATGATCTCTACCCCAAAACCATCCAACTGCATCTGGACTCCAATATTTGGGCCCTAGAGATAATCTGCAATAACTCAGCATATCAGCCGCTTCCAGAGCGTCTCTGGCACCCGAGCCGTTGTACCAACGGCGCGCAACCCTCGGACATTGCGCGACAATATTCAAGTATCCCTCTACATCTAAGTAGTTGTTTTTAAAGGATAAAAATGGTGGTGCTGCTAGAGAGAATTGAACTCTCGACCTCGTCATTACCAATGACTGTTTCAGGGTAAAAGCAAGCTGGAATCACCGTAACTATAGAAACGGTACTTTTCCCTGATGGCGTGACGGTACGCAGCCTGCATCGTCTCCAGGCCCATCAGCGCGCTGACCAGCATGAACAGGGTCGATTTGGGCAGGTGGAAATTGGTCATCAGGCCGTCGATCGCGCGGAAGCGGTAGCCCGGGGTGATGAAGATATCGGTGTCGCCCTCGAACGGGCGGATGATGCCGTCGGGGCCGGTGGCGCTTTCGAGCAGGCGCAGGCTGGTGGTGCCGACGGCGATCACGCGGCCGCCCGCCGCGCGCGCGCTGTTCAGGCGGTCGGCGGTGTCCGCGTCGATCCGTCCCCATTCGCTGTGCATCCGGTGATCGTCGGTTTCATCAACCTTGACCGGCAGGAATGTCCCGGCCCCGACGTGCAGGGTCAGGGTTTCGCTGCCCACGCCCCCTGCCGTCAGCGACTCCAGCAGGCCATCGGTGAAATGCAGCGCCGCCGTTGGGGCCGCCACCGCGCCCTTCTCCCGCGCAAATATGGTCTGATAGTCATCGGCGTCACGTTCATCGATCGCCCGCTTGCTGGCGATATAGGGCGGCAGCGGCATGGTGCCGGCGCGCTCGAGCAGCAGTTCGACCGGCTCGTCGCCGAGGAAGCGCAGGATGAAGCTGCCGTCGTCCAGCCGGGATTCGGCCTCGGCGGCAACGTTCATGCCGAAATCGACGGTCTCGCCGACGCGCAGGCGTTTCGCGTTGCGGATGAAGGCCTGCCAGCGCCTGAGGTCGACCCTCTTGTGCAGCGTCGCGCCGATGCGGGCATCGCCGCGGGTGCCGGTGAGCTGGGCGGGGATCACCCTGGTGTCGTTGAACACCAATATATCGTCGGGGCCGAGCAGGTCCGGCAGGTCGCCGACGCCATGGTCGGATATCCGGTTACCGGTGACGGCGAGCAGCTTCGCGCTATCGCGCGGAACCGCCGGTCGCAGCGCTATGCACTCGGGCGGCAGGTCAAAGTCAAAAAGATCAACGCGCACCGGCCGGTCTAGGGATTTATCGGCGCGTTCAGATCATCCACCGTGATCGGCGCTTCGCTGTCGCCGGTGCCGGGTCCGGGAAGAACCGGCGGCTTGTTGTCGGCGGCGATCGAGGCCTGCAGGATCCGGCTTGGGTTGAGGGGCGGTTCGCCGCGGGCGATGCTGTCGACATATTCCATGCCGGAGGTGACCCGGCCGAACGCCGAATATTGGCCATCGAGCGAGAATCGCGGGTAGAAAACGATGAAGAACTGGCTGTTGGCGCTGTCCTCGCTTTGCGAACGCGCCATCGAGACGACGCCGCGGACATGGGGAAATTTGCCGAATTCCGCCTTCAGGTCGGGCAGGTCCGAGCCGCCTGTGCCGGTGCCGGTAGGATCACCGGTCTGCGCCATGAACCCTTCGATCACCCGGTGAAAAATATGACCGTCGTAAAATCCCTGCCGCGCCAGCGTCTTGATCCGCTCGACATGATTGGGAGCGAGATCGGCGAACAGCTGGATCGTCACCCGGCCGCCGGTCGACAGGTCCAGATAGAGGATATTCTCTTCTGCGGGAACCGACGCGGGGGCCGGTGCCGGTGCCGGCTGAGCCGCGTCCTGCGCATGCGCGGCAAAGGGAAGCAGAAACAGGGCGGAGAAGGTCAGGAAAAAATTACGCAGCATGGCATACTCGCTTGGCTTCTGGGGAATGAAGGACATTGGGCCTTTTGAACGATTCCGGCTTTCACTGCAATGAATGGATGAAAAGCCTATTGATCGCCCTTGAGGCCGATCTTCCGGACCCGGGCGGTAATCTCGTCGGCCACCAGCGGGGTTACGAACTTGTGGATCTCGCCGCCGAACATGGCGATTTCCTTGACCAGGCGCGATGCGATCGGCTGAAGTGAAACATCCGCCATCAGGAATACCGTTTCGATATCGCCGTTGAGCTGCTGGTTCATGCCGGCCATCTGATATTCATATTCAAAATCGGCAACAGCGCGCAGCCCGCGAACGATCACGCCGGCCCCCTGCTTTTCGGCAAATTTCATCAGCAGCATGTTGAAACCGACGACTTCCACGCCCGCGCCCAGTTCGGCGGTTTCGCGGCGCACCATCTCCAGCCGCTCCTCGTCCGAGAACATCGGTGATTTCGAAGGATTGGTGGTGACGCCAATCACCAGCTTGTCGACCAGACGCATGCCGCGCCGGATGATGTCCATATGGCCCAGGGTTATGGGGTCAAACGTCCCCGGATAAACGCCGATTCTCATAAATATCTCCCCCGCCTAGCGGTCTCTTGTGATGGTATATTCGGCGATGGCGCGCAGCAGATCCGCTTCCGCGCCATAGCCGTTCAGGTGGGATTTGGCCTGGTTCGCCAGCATCGCCGCCTGGTCCCTGGCCCGTTCCAGTCCCATCAGGCTCAGAAAGGTTTGCTTGCCGGCCTGCGCATCCTTGTGCAGCGCCTTGCCGGCCTTTTCCTCGTCGCCCTCGACGTCGAGAATATCGTCGGCAATCTGGAAGGCGAGTCCCAGGTCGTGGGCATAGCCGCGCAGGCTGGTGCGTCCTTCCTCGGCCACCCGGCCCAGAATCGCGCCGATCTCGACGCAGGCCGCGATCAGCGCACCGGTCTTCAGCTGCTGCAGCCGGGTCACGGTCTGCAGGTCAAAGGTCGAATGTTCCGCTACCAGGTCCATCATCTGGCCGCCCGCCATGCCTGCCGGTCCGGCCGCCTTGGCTAGGCAGGCGGTCATCTCCGCGCGCACGAACGGATCATGATGGGTGCGTTCGTCCGCGAGCAGGCCAAAGGCCAGGGCATGCAGCGCATCGCCGGCGAGTACCGCCGTTGCCTCGCCGAACGCAATATGGGTGGTCGGCTTGCCCCGCCGCATGTCGTCGTCATCCATGCACGGCAGGTCATCATGGATCAGCGAATAGACGTGCAGCGCCTCGACCGCTGTCGCGGCGCGGATGGCGCAGGATTCATCGACATTGAACAGGCCGGCGGTCGCCATGACCAGCAAGGGTCGCAGCCGCTTGCCGCCGCCGATCGCGGCATGGCGCATCGCTTCGTACAATTCGCTGCGGGCATCATCGGGTACCGGCAACAGCGTGTCAAACTGGCGATCGACGGCGGTGGCGACCCGGCCCATCTCCCGATAAAGATCCGAATTATTGTTGGCCGCCAAGGGATCAGTCCGCGTCAAAGGGTGCAGTGGCTTGCGGCTTGCCGTCGCGATCCAGGGTGATTTTCTCGATTCTGGCCTGCGCCGCTTCCAGTCGCTGCTGGCACAGGTCGCGCAATCTTTCGCCCTCGCTGTAAAGCTCGATCGAATGGTCGAGCGGCACGTCGCCGCTTTCCAGCTTGCGGACGATCTCCTCGAGCCGCTTCAGCGCGTCCTCGAAATTCAGGGTCGACGGATCTTCTTGGGTTTCGCTCATGGCGAAATTCAATGACGGTGCTTTCGGTCGCGGTCAAGGGCTTGGGCTTCACTATCGTCAACTTCCGGTGTAGCATCAGCAAAAAGGCGGGGGGAGAAAATATGTTCATCGGTCATTTCGCGCCGGCGATGGTCGCGGCCGCCCATCCCCGGGCGCCGGGACTGGGCACGCTGTTCGTTGCCGGCCAGTTGCTGGATTTAGGATTTTTCGGGCTGGCGCTGATCGGTGTGGAAAATTTTCGCATCACCCCGGGGATCACCCAGATGGTGCCGCTCGACCTCTATGACATGCCCTACACGCACAGCCTGCTGGGCAGCACCTTATTGGCGGCAGCCTTCGCGCTGCTGATCTGGCTGTTCACCCGCAACCGGACCGGCGCGCTGATCGGCGGAGCGGTGGTGCTGTCGCACTGGTTTCTCGATCTGCTGGTGCACGCGCCGGACCTGACCCTGGCCGGCTCTCCGCCGAAATTCGGCCTGGGTCTGTGGAACTATCCGCTGATCGAGATGCCGCTGGAAATCAGCATCACCTTCGGCGCGCTGGCCCTGTACATCTGCCGAACCCGGGCAATTTCCGCCCGGTCCAAATATGCGCTGGGCCTTTTGGCCGTATTGCTGATGGCGATG
>Ga0209643_1000784_pt1 | contig 41210 bp, 34 predicted proteins | sample AutmiccBRH37_all_FD_187383 | JGI IMG/M metagenome (GOLD analysis project Ga0209643, IMG submission 187383) | Deep subsurface microbial communities from Mt. Terri, Switzerland - Autotrophic microbial communities BRH/37_all (SPAdes) (version 2) | ecosystem: Environmental > Aquatic > Deep...
AGTAGTTTTTAAATGAAAAATGGAGGTGGTCAATTTACTCCGAAATTAGGTGGTCACTTTGAATTGAAATTGGGTGGTCAATATCACTGGAATTTGCAGGCTATTGTTGGAACTAATATTATTGCTCTGTAAGTGTTGGTCTCATCATATTCATTTAACAAACAGTTTAAGGATGTAATTGTTTTCCCGGTTCCTGTAGCCATTGCAAAAATACCTTTAAAACCATTCTTTTTCCAAGACTTAAAAGCAAGAGTCTGATAATCTCTTGGTCCATCTTCATACGGAAATCTTGGTAATCCTTTTAAATCCCTAATTTTATGTTGAAATCTCTTCTTTTTTTTATTCAATATGATTTCAACCTTTTTGCCAAATGATGAATCATCGCTTTTTATTGAATCGTCCAATAAATCTAAAATATCTTTATTCTTTCCAATCTTATTAATTGCGATTTCAATTTCACTGGATTCCAAATATTTATAACCAGGATGTTCTTTATTGATAATTTTTTCAAAATTTTCCTTTTCAAGTGTCGTTCTTTTATCAAATATATCGTTTAGCCAAGGGACATTAACTTCAAAACTTTCAGAATTTTTTGTAAGTGCAGACAGGGTGAAATTTATACTGCCATCAGTCGATATGTAATCGAAACCATCAAATAAAATCATTTTTTTACAATGAGCTAAATCAACATCATTAAATTTAACAGGTTGAATTTTAAGTCTATTTTCCTTTTGCAAGTATTTTAAGCAATCAAAAAAGTGTTGTCCATAATCACTCAATTCAAACTCTAATTTTTCAAGATCTTCAAAAATATCTATTATTTTATTTTCATTATCTATGATAGTATAATCTAACAGGTTCTCTTTGTCTTTAAGACTAAAAATATGGTTTGTTATGATTCTAATTTCACCTCCATTATATATAAATTCAGCAAAACTCTTTGATAAAATTTTTATAGCATTAGAGCTAAAGTATCCCAATAGCAAGTCTATTTTTTTTGCTATTGGAAAAGCTTCTTCATAAAATTCTAAAGGTATGTGGTCAGAATCCGAACTGTATTTATAAGTAGGAGGAAAATTAATTGATTTAAAAGATTTTATCATATAGCAATTTATGATTGATTCTCAAATGTAGCATATATAAATTTAACATTTAATGATAAATGTGGGTTTTTAAAAAAAAAAGGCATACAATTCGGTATCATCATAAAAATGAAATGTCAAAAAGTATTGATTTTACTGGGTTTTTTAGTCCTTGGTTCGAGCCCAAGAGGGGGAGCAACACCAGTAAGGGTTTCAAGATATTTAGTTTTGGAACCTTTTTTTATGCGCAAGATTTGAGCAAGGTTTTGGGCGAAAATACAATTAACAATTTCCTTATTGTACTTCATAAAAATAATAAAATTCAATATTAAATTATTCATAATTTATTAGGTGAAATCTTAATTTAATAAGTTGGGCGCGATTATTATAAAGTTCAGTTCGAATGTTTTGTGTGAAGTGAGAGGATACAAAAAATGAATTTAAATCCGTTAACAATTATTTTTTCATCTTAAAATAATTACACCTAATGGGCTCGAAATAATATTTTTATGCCAATTATTAAATTTGACTTTATTTTTCACTAATTTCACAATTATATTATTCTTAAAAAAACTTCCATTTTTGGAGGGTAACCAGAAAATATCTAATCATTGAATTTTTATTCCACAAAATATATATTTAAGCTTTCTATACTTATTATAGTTTTTGTTGCTTTTTTAACAGGCTGTGACAAAAAATCGGATGCCCATAAAGTCAGAATAGGCTTTTCTCAGGCAATGACCACAGATGATTGGAGAAAGCAGATGAATAAAGCAATGTTGATAGAGGCTTCTATGCATCCTGAATTGGAATTGTTGCTTTATGACGGAAATAATGATATTGAAAAGCAAATTAAGGATATAGAAAATTTAATTAAGCAAAATGTTGATGTAATTATTGTTTCTCCAATTCAGTCAAAACCAATAACGGAGGTTGTTGAAAAAGCTATGAATGCCGGAATTCCAATTCTGATTATTGACAGAAAGACAGAGAGCGAAAATTATACGGCATTTGTTGGTGCAGACAATATTGAGATTGGCAGAAATGCTGCCAATTATATTTTATTAAAAGCCAACAATAAAACATCTCGCATCATTGAAATTAAGGGTTTAAGCGGCTCTTCCCCTGCCTATGAAAGAAGTTTAGGGTTTAACCATATTTTAAATCAAAATGAAAATTTAGAATTGATTGCCAGCATTGACGGAAATTGGGAGGCCATATCAATTAAAAAGGAGTTTGAGAATTTGCTGAAAAATGAAAAAAATATTGATTTTGTTTTTGCGCATAATGATCGAATGGCATTCGGGGCCTGGGAAGTTGCCAAAGAGTTAGGATTGGAAAAGAATATTCAATTTGTTGGCGTAGACGGATTAAACACCTCCAATGGCGGAATTCAGCTTGTTGAAAAAGGAGTGCTTTCAGCTACAGTATTTTACCCTACCGGAGGGAATGAAGCTATAAAACTCGCTTTAAAAATTGTTAAGAATGAACCTTTTTCTAAAAGCAATATTTTAAATTCTATTATAATTAATCCTTTAAATGCTGAAATAATTAAAAATCAATTAAATAAAATTGATGAACAACAGGAAAGTATTAAGGCGCAATTAAACGTAATTAAAATTCAGGAAGAAAAATATTATTCACAAAGTAATATGATTAAAATTCTTGCGGTTTTATTAATAATTTTATTCAGTTTGGCACTCTACAGCATTTATTCTGCAGTGACAATAAGCAGGAAGAAGAAACAGTTGGAATTAACCAATCAAAAAGTTGTTATTCAAAGAAATCAAATAGCGAAGCACGTAAATGTTATTAAAAAAAACAACGAAGCCAAATTTAATTTTTTTACCGGAATTTCACACGAATTTAAAACGCCCTTAACTTTAATTTTAAGCTCTGTTGAATCACTTAAATCCGATTTTCAAAATAAAGATAAAAAATTAAGGAATGAGATTGATTTGATTTTTAACAATTCAAAGAGACTCCTAAGATTAATAAACCAGTTATTGGACTTTAAAAAATCAGAAGACAATAATTTTCGGTTAAAACCATCAAAAACCAATATATGGAAATTTTCAAAAGCGATTTTTCAGGATTTTAAAAGAGAAGCAAAAAAAAGAAATATAGATTTTACAATAACCACAACAAATGAAGATTTGGAAATTTATATCGATAGAAATTTAATGGATAAAGTTTATTTTAATTTGTTATCCAACGCTTTTAAATTTACGCCAAATAACGGAAAAATTTCTATTACAATTCAAGATCATAAAAACTCCGATAATGTGAGTATTTGTTTTTCAGATTCGGGTATTGGAATTCCTCAAGGAGAAATACAAAATGTTTTTAAAGCATTTTATCAAGGTTCCAATAATTATAGAAATAGTTCTGGAATTGGATTGCATTTATCAAAAAACTTTATCGATTTACATCATGGAAAAATTGATGTCATTTCAAAAAAGGGAGCTGAGTTTACTTTAACCTTGCCTAAAGGTAAATCGCACTTGAACGAAAAGGATATCATAGATGAGCCTGTGATTGATTTAATGGATGAAGCCGATTATTTAGAATCTGAAGACATTATTTTATCTAACAAAACAGTGGAGGACAAGGATAAATATACCATTCTTTTTATTGAAGACAATATTGATCTATTGGATTTTATAGTTAAAAAGTTTGATGACGAATATAATGTTTACACATCACAAGGCAATGATGCCATTGAGCAGGCATTGAGAATAATACCTGATATAATTGTATGCGATTTAAATTTACCTGAAAAAAACGGATTTGAAATATGTGAAATATTGAAAAAAGATTTAAGAACATCACATATTCCAAACATCATTTTAACGGCTGTTGACGATCAACAATCCTATATTAAGGCCTTAGAGTCTGGAGCAGATCTTTATTTAACAAAACCCTTTAATTTAAAAGTATTGTCCCAATCTATAAAAGGATTATTGTTTAATAGAGAAAAATTGAAATATTATTTTAAAAACAATCTCGATATTATTGATGAACATAGTTTTGGTGTTCCGGAACAATTATTTATAAAAAAACTTAATGATTTCTTAGACGCTAACATTGCAAATTCCGATTTAACGGTTGAAGATCTTGCCGCCTTTTTAAATATCTCAAGAGTACAATTGTATAGAAAGGTAAAAGCAATTTTAGGAATTAATGTAAGTGAGCATATAAATAATTTACGATTGGATAAAGCTGCAAAATTGCTTAAAACGTCTGATTTAAATATAGCCGAAGTTGGTTATGCTTCAGGTTTTTCTTCCCCCAATTATTTTTCCACTGCTTTCAAAAATAAGTACGGAGTTTCTCCTAAAGAGTATAAAGCCGAATAATTAATTTAATTTTCTTCAAATTTTTATTTTTTTATCTAAATAAACATGTAACAAAATTATAATATTGGTAACATTATTATAACTACATCGTTTTCGTAAGGATCTTTTAAATATTATAAATAGCTGAAAAACAATACTTTAATGATTAATTAACAAATAATTAATCATAACATAACAAATTGTTACAAGATCAAAATTTTTAGTGATTTATAAAAAATATCTTACAATCACTAAAATTTAGCAATTATGAATAAAGTTTTGATTTGGTCTATTACAGCGGCATTGGCAGGATTTCTTTTTGGTTTTGACACGGTCGTAATATCTGGCGCAGATAAAAAGTTACAACTATTATGGGGTTCCTCTGATGCTTTTCACGGAGCAATAGTGATGGCAATGGCGCTATGGGGAACTGTAGTTGGTGCAATATTTGGCGGAATCCCAACAAATAAATGGGGAAGGAAAAACACCTTGATATTAATAGGTGTATTGTACACAATCTCAGCTATTGGATCGGGCTTGGCAAATGATCCCTGGACATTTGCAGTATTTAGATTTATTGGAGGTCTAGGAGTGGGAGCATCAACCATTGCAGCTCCAGCATATATTTCAGAAATTGCTCCGGCTAAAGACCGCGGCCGTCTGGTTGCTTTATACCAATTTAATATAGTATTTGGAATCCTTGTTGCATTTTTATCTAATTATCTTTTAAGTGGCATAGGTGAAAACGATTGGAGATGGATGATGGGCATAGAAGCTTTACCGGCCATAATTTATACAATTTTTATGTTTAGTGTGCCTAAAAGTCCTAGATGGCTAATCTCTAAACTTAGGATTGACGAAGCAAAAAAAGTTTTGGAAATCATTAATCCGGATTCAGATGTTGAAAAATTAATGTTCGAAATTAAAGAAGAAAACAACAGAGACTTACCGGGAGAAAATATATTTATGAAAAAATATCGTTTTCCCCTTACCCTTGCCTTTCTTATGGCAATGTTTAATCAATTATCAGGAATCAATGCCTTTTTATATTACGCGCCAAGAATATTTCAGGAAGCTGGATTGGGTGAAAGCACAGCCTTGTTAAGCAGTATCGGCATCGGCTTTATCAACCTTGTTTTTACGCTTTTGGGTGTGTTTCTTATAGATAAACTTGGTCGTAAACAATTGATGTTTATAGGTTCCTTTGGCTATATTATCTCTTTGTCACTGGTGGCCATGGCCTTTTTCTTTGGATGGACAGGAATGGCCGTACCAATATTCCTCTTTTTATTTATTGCGGCACATGCCATTGGCCAAGGCGCAGTAATCTGGGTGTTTATATCAGAAATATTTCCAAATCACTTAAGGGCTTCCGGTCAGTCTTTTGGAAGCACCACACATTGGTTGTTGGCAGCCATCATTCCGGCGCTAATTCCCACCTTGTTTTCAACAATAGGGGCAGGAGTCGTATTTTTGTTTTTTGCAATAATGATGGTGTTTCAATTGCTTTTTGTATTTTTTATGATGCCAGAAACAAAAGGAGTGCCATTGGAAGAATTAAGTAAAGAATTAATCAAATAAATATTAAATAATGTATAAAATGAAAAATCTAATTTTAGTGGTCTTAGGATTGTTTGTATTATTTGGGTGCAAACAAACAGCTAAAGAAGGACAGGATACTTCACAGAATGTTGATAAAATCTATTCAGAAGAAGAACTTTACAGGCCAAATTTTCACTTTACGCCAAAAAAAGGATGGATGAATGACCCAAATGGGATGTTTTATAAAGATGGGTATTATCATTTATATTTTCAGCATTACCCTGACGGCAACGTTTGGGGGCCAATGCATTGGGGCCACGCAATAAGTACAGATATGGTAACATGGAAAGAAATGCCCATAGCCATATACCCAGATGAAAAGGGGTACATCTTTTCAGGAAGTTCGGTTGTAGATGTTAATAATAGCTCAGGGTTTTCCAAAAATGGTATTGAGCCTATAATAGCCATGTTTACTTATCATGATATGGATGGTGAAAAAGCTGGTAAAATTAATTACCAATCTCAAGCCATTGCATATTCTTTAGATGAAGGACAAACGTTTACTAAATATTCTGAAAATCCAGTAATTAAAAACCCAGGCATTAAAGATTTTAGAGACCCTAAAATGTTTTGGGATTCCATACATAATAAATGGCTAATGGTATTGGCTGCTGGTCAAAAAATTATGTTTTATAGCTCTTCAAATTTAAAAGATTGGAAACTAGAATCTGATTTTGGCGATGGAATAGGGGCACACGGTGGCGTTTGGGAATGTCCAGATTTTTTTCCAATGGTAGTTCAAGGAACGGAAGTGGTTAAATGGGTTTTGTTTGTTAGTATTAACCCAGGCGGGCCAAATGGAGGTAGTGCCACGCAATATTTTGTGGGCGATTTTGATGGTAAGCAATTTAAAATAGATAAATCGTTTGAGAAAGACTTAAATAATACTGAGCATAAATCTATTTGGATTGACTACGGAAGAGATAATTATGCAGGTGTAACTTGGGCTAATATCCCAGATACCAATGGTCGGAAATTATTTATGGGATGGATGTCTAATTGGGATTATGCCAATATAGTGCCAACTGAAACTTGGAGAAGTGCCATGACCGTGGCAAGAACTGTTGAACTTCAAAAAGTAGATGCTAGTTATAGATTATTATTTCAACCTGTAAAAGAATTATCTAATTATAGAAGCACCAAATTTAAAAAAGCATCAATAGCAATAAAAAGAGCTGAAAAAATTATTGATTCAAAAGCAATCGATTTATCAAGTACAGAAATTAATTTTAAAATTTCAGATTTAAAAAATAGCGGTTTCATCTTCAAACTCACAAATAAACAAGGGGACACCTTAGCTTTTGGATATAATAACAGTGATAAAAACTTTTTTGTAGATAGAAGAAAATCTGGTAAAACAGAATTTTCAGAAAAGTTTGCAAATCGAGTTTCTTTGGCTAAAAGAACATCGCTAAATCCTGATTTGCTTGGAACAATTATTATTGATAAAACATCTATAGAACTGTTTTTTGATAATGGAGAAACAGTAATGACAGAAATATTTTTTCCGAACTCACCATTCAGCGAACTAAGGATTGAACCTAAAGACCAAGAATTTATTCTTGACAATATTGAAATTCACAAACTAAATATTCACTAAATTAAATTAAAATGAAATTAAAACAACTTTTATTTCTGCCTGTATTTGCTCTTATAAGCATTTTGGCGCAAGCTCAGGTAAAAGGGACTGTTACCTCGAAGGAGGACGGGTCGCCTTTACCTGGTGTATCTGTAATTGTATCTGGCACAACACAAGGTACTGCAACAGATTTTGATGGGAACTATGTTTTGAGTGGCGTACCTAGCGATGCCACATTATCAATTAGTTATATTGGCTATAAGACCATTCAAATTCCTGTTAATGGTCAAACTACAATTAATATACAATTAGAAACCGATACCGCACAACTAGATGAAATTGTGTTGACTGGATATTCTAGAGAACGTAAAGTAGATGTAACAGGAGCCATAAGTGTTGTAGAAATTGGTGCAATTGAAGGACAGAGTAGAAGTTCTGGTAATGCTATGCAGGCTTTACAGGGACGTGTTTCTGGTCTTTTTATTGAAAAGTCTGGTGACCCAACTGGGGCAGCAAGTAATATCTTAATACGTGGTATTACCACATTAGGAGATAATAGCCCTCTTTATGTGATTGATGGAGTTCCTACCAAGAGGGCTGAGGTTTTTGCAAGTTTAAATCCTGAATCAATAGAGTCTATCCAAGTATTAAAAGATGCATCAGCATCATCTCTTTATGGATCTAGAGCAGGTAATGGTGTTATAGTAGTTTCTACCAAAAGTGGAGCTAAGGGAGAGGAGCGTGTTACTGTAAGCTTTAATTCAAATTTATCCATTCAATCTGAAAAACAACAACGCTATGATATGATGAATTCACTTCAAAGAGGACAAGTGTTATTTCAAGCTTCTGTTAATGACAGAGCCAACCCAAATGCAGGTTATGGCTCAATATACAACTTTGACTGGAACGGGGATTTTAATAATCCTGTGCTAAACAGTGTAACAGCACAACCATTTGTTGGAGGTGATACTAATGTACCTGTTGGAGATACTGATTGGCAAAACGAAATGTATGATACTGGTTTCGTTTATAATAATGAGGTGACAATTTCTGCAAGTTCAGAAAAATCATCCGTTATGATGAACTTCGGTTACTTAAAAAACACAGGAATGTTAAAATACACAAATTATGATAGGTATTCTGCTAAAATAAACGCTAATACTAAGTTGTTTAACGATAAAGTAAGAGTTGGGGTTAATACACAGTTTTTCACTTCCAATGAAACGCTAGTATCTCCAGATGTTGGAAGTGCTCCAACTACAGGTTTAGCAATTACTTTAGCACCAACAATTCCAGTTTTTGATATTAATGGAGAATTTGCTGGTCCTATTGGAGCAGGTTATTCAGATAGAAATAATCCGGTATTAATGCAATATTTAAACCGATGGGACAATGCTGATAAAAATAGCTTTTTTGGTAATGTGTTTGCAGAAATTGATCTTTTAAAGGGTTTAACGTTTAGAACAAATGTAGGTTTAGATTTTAGCGATTTTAAAAGAAAAGATATTGAACGTAAAGTAAACAATGGATTTATTACTAGGTCAACTAACCGTTTAATAATTGATACCAATAAGTTTTCAAGTTTTGTGTTTTCAAATACATTAAATTATGATTTAGAATTAGGAGATAATCACCGATTCGCGGCTTTATTAGGTTATGAATATATAAGAAATGATTTTGATACATTCGTAGCTCAAGCCGACGATTTTCCATTTGAGACGGAAGAATTCTTTGTACTGAATGCGGCCACGGGAGCAAGAACTTCTAGAGGTACTTCAACGGCAAATACAACCGTTTCCCAATTCGGAAAAATTAATTATGCCTTTTCTGATAGATATTTGGCATCCTTTACTTTACGTCGTGATGGATCTTCCCGTTTTGGTGCCAATACTCGATATGGTATTTTTCCTGCGGGAACTGTTGGTTGGAGAATAAGCAATGAGGACTTCTTTCCAGAAAACAATGTTGTTTCAAGCTTAAAGTTAAGAGCTGGATATGGGGTTGTTGGTAATCAAGAAATTGGCAATGGTGCGCGTTTTGGTTTATTTGAAACAAGATATGGACCTAATCAAAATCTATATGCACCTGACTTCTTCAATATATATTATAATGTGGGAACAGCTTATGATATTAATGGTAATAATACTGGAACATTGCCATCAGGATTTGTAAGAATTCAATCAGAGAACAGAGATTTAAGTTGGGAAGAAACGGCTGAATATAATTATGGTATAGATTTTTCTTTATTCAAAAATAATATTACAGGGTCATTTGATTATTATACCAGAAAAACTAAAGACATTTTGCGTTCTCCTAGAACAATTGCAACACAGGGTGAAGGTGCTAATTCTGTATTAAACATTGCTAACACAGAAGGGCAAGGTTGGGAGTTATCAATAGCTTATAACAAAACTTTTGATAGTGGTATTACTTTTGGGATTTCAACCAATGTATCTCATTTTGCAGATAAAATAACACAGCTTAACAAAGGTGGAGAAACAGATTTTGGGGGTACCGTTGATAATTCAATTATTGGACGCTCATTATTCTCCGTTTTCGGTTATAGAACTGATGGACTTTTTCAAAGTCAAGAAGACGTAAATAATAGTCCAACTCAAGATTTGGCAAGACCAGGTAGTATTAAATATATTGATGTTAATGGAGATGGGGTTATAGATGTTGATGATAGAGATTGGATAGGAACAACTCTTCCCGAATTGGAGTATGGCGTTAGTATAAACTTAGCTTACAAGAATTTTGATTTATCGTTATTCGGATCGGGTGTAACAAACCGTATTGGTCAAGACCCTTACGTATTTTGGAATAGTTTTGCTTCGGGTAGAGAAAATGGAGGTGTTGGGCTTTTAAACGCTTGGACTCCACAGAATACGAATACTAATATACCATCTGCAACTTTAGCATTTAACGATACAAGAACATCAGATTACACCTTTAGAAAAAATTCTTACTTCAAATTAAGAAACCTCCAAATAGGTTATTCTTTACCAGAAGATATGATTAGCGGACTTGGAGGAATGACAAGTGCCAGATTTTATTTGCAAGGAGAGAATTTATTCTGGATAACACATAAAGACTATATAGGTCCAGATCCAGAGCGAACAGATGTGAATAGAATACCAGTGCCGACAGTCCTTTCTTTAGGATTTAACCTAAACTTTTAAAAAAAAACAGATCATGAAAAACAATAAAATATTTTTAATTTGGCTGTTAGCGATGGTTTTTCTAACAGCTTGTAATGAAGACGTTCTAGATTATAAACCAGAAGGATTATTATCACAAGACGATGTAAGTACCACTGACAATTTAGAAGGGTTGGTTATAGCCGCTTATGCAGGTATAGCGAATGATGAAATGGTAGGACCAATAACACATCAATGGGTTTATGGCAGTGTGCGTGCTGATGACGCTTATAAAGGTGGAGGAGGAATTGGTGATGTAGATGTAATTCACCGTTACGAAATGTATAATCTAACTATCCCAGATTATGGAGATTGGATGACACCTAAAACTTGGGTGAACCATTATAAGGCCATAAGTCGTGCTAATTTTGCCTTAGAATTGATAAACGAAACATCAGAAGCAGATTTTCCTAAAAAAACGATAAGACAAGCTGAACTTCGTTTTTTAAGAGCTCACAGCCACTTTATGTTGAAGTTGTTATTTAAAAAGGTGCCTTATATAGTTGAAACAATGACGGCTGAAGAAAAAGCTAATGCAACTAACGATATGACCAATGATGAGTTGTGGAATATGATAGCAGATGATTTCTTATTTGCTTATAATAATTTACCACAATCACAAGATCAAGTTGGAAGAGCTGATAGAAGTGCAGCTGCAGCTTATTTGGCTAAGTTACGTTTATACCAAGCTTATGAGCAAAATGACACGCACCAAGTTACCAACATTAACCAACAAAGACTTCAAGAAGTTATTGATTACGCTGATGATGTTACAGGAGCTTTAGAACCAGATTTTGGAAATAACTTTTTAGATGGTTTTGATAATGGGACAGAATCAATTTGGGCAGCGCAATTTTCAATAAATGATGGTACTTTGGTTAGCAGGGTAAGTTTTGTTACAGGGCTTAATTCTCCTCATGGTACAGGATTATATGGATGTTGTGGGTTTCACTTAGCAAGTCAAAATATGGTAAATGCCTTTAAAACTGATGCTAGTGGATTGCCTATGTTGGACACTTTTAATAATACAGATATTTTCAACGTCATTAATGGTAATGGTGAAGCTTCATTGGCATCAGGAGTTACATTAGATCCAAGAATAGACCATACCGTTGGTATTCCTGGAAGACCATTTAAATATAGAAATACAGTAAATGAATCTGGAGATATGATTTATAATTTTTCTTGGGCTAGAGATCCAGGAGTTTATGGATATTTTGGAAATATGAAAGAGCAACAAGCTCCAGACTGTTCTTGTTATGTAAAAGAAGGGCCATTTGTTGGAACGTCAAAAAATGTCGATTTTATTAGATTTGCAGACGTACTATTGTGGAAGGCAGAAGCTTTAATCCAACTAAATCGAGTATCTGAGGGTTTGTCAATAATAAATCAAATAAGAGCTCGTGCTGGTAACAGTACAATCAGACCGATAAATGCAGGAGCTACTGATGTTTATGGTATTGGATCTTACCCATTAACATTATCAAAAGAAGCCGCACTTAAAGCGTTAAAGTTTGAACGACGTTTAGAGTTTGCCATGGAAGGTGCTAGATTTTTTGATTTAGTAAGATGGGGTGAAGCGGAAGAGGTTTTAAATGGGTATATAGCTATTGAAAAAACAAAAAGAGACTTTTTAGCCAATGCACGTTTTACCGCTGGCAGAGATGAATACTATCCAATTCCACAAAGAGAAATTGATGTAACAGGAGGATTATATAAACAAAATCCAGGGTATTAATTAATTGAAAGGATTATAATTTTTGAATTAGTTTGTTAATTCCAGAAGAAATTAATTAAAAAAGGTTTCTTCTGGATATTAAAAGGTTAATTATAATCAAATAATTGTAAAAGAAGTTATGAAATCAAAATATGAAATTAAATTTTTTATCTCAGTTCTTCTGTTAAGCCTTTTTATAGGAGTAAGCAGTTGTCAAGCGAATGATGATTCTGTAGACACCATTCAAGATCCCGTTTTGCCTAATCCAGATCCTATGTTTGAAAATTTGCAATGTACAACGCAGATAGAACAATCAGATTATTCAATTTATAAAATAGCTTCAAATGGAACTCGTATAGGTGATTTAATGCCTATTTACGATAATGCATCAAATAAGTTTTACTTATATTATTTGAAAGATATTTGGAATGATAATTCAAACCAAAGACACCCATGGTACACACTATCAACAACTGATTTTTCCTCATATAATGAGATCAATACAGAAATACTTAGCTCAAGCCCTCAGGGATGTGACCAAGACTTTGCTATTGGGTCAGGTTCGGTTTTTGTTAAAGACAACACATATTATGGTTTTTATACGGGGCATAATCCAAATTTTCCATCAAGCTGTGTAACTACAAAAGAAGGAATTATGTTGGCAACTTCAACCAATCCTGAAGCTGGTTTTAGAAAAAATAAATCGTTTACAACTATTTATGCACCAAAAGGAATGCGGTTTGATGAGCAAGATAATTTTAGAGATCCTTATGTTTTTGAAGATTCGGGAACCTACTATATGCTTGTTAGTGCCAGAGCAAATGTTGGTGGCATTTTTAAAGGCGTAATAGCTTCTTATAAATCAACAGATTTATTGTCATGGACATACGATGGTATTTTTTACGATGGAGGTACTAAGACTTACTTTATGATGGAAACAGCTCAAGTTTTCAAAATGGGAACTATGTATTATCTAATCTTTTCTGATATAAACTCACGTAAAGTTATATATAGAAAAGGTAGTTCAGCAACCGGACCATGGGAACAACCAACTGGTTCTGAATTTCTAGATGGTAATGATTTTTATGCTGCAAAGGCAGTAAGTAACGGGACAGATGCCTTTATTATGGGGTGGACTGCAAAAACCGAGAATAATTTAGATTCTGGTGTTAAAACTTGGGGCGGAAATTTAGTGGCTCATAAATTAACACAAAACTCTAATGATGATTTAATGTTGTCTATACCAGATGCAGTTAGCAGTGGTATGCAAACAAAAATTACTTTAGAGCTAAACAGAAAAATTGGTGTTTTTGAAAAAACTGGTGCAAACGAAGAGTCTTACAAACTTACTAGTTCTACTCATAATGATGTTTCAGCGGTTTTTTATGAACCTATTGACGTACCAAGGTATTTAATATCAACTACCGTTTCATATTCCCAATCAAATAGAGACTTTGGATTTTTTCTAGGTGCTTGTGATGAAAATAACAACGTAATAAGTTTGCGTTTTGTGCCCAGTGAGAATAAAATAAGATTAGATAAAACACTTAGGTCATCTATAACAAGTTCAACAAGTTCAGATAATGAGACTTCATTCAAATTGGAACCAAATGTAGATTATGATGTTAAGGTGGTCATTGAAAACTCCATAGTTGTAATCTATGTTAATAATCAAGTTGCACTTACGTCAAGAGTTTACAAAGCACCAAATACATCTTGGGGTGTGTTTGCTGATAATAGTTCAGTATTTTTTAAAACAATAATAGTAACTAAACCTTAAGTTAAGTTACTATCTAAATAATAGTATAAAATAACAATTAAAATAAGAAAATCATGATTAAAATTATTAATAGAATATCGATGTTTTTAGCGTTCGGCTTCTTATTAACCCTAACTTCATCATGTGAAGATTTAGAATTGAACCCAATAACGCCAACTATTGCTCAAAAGGTAAGCGGATTAAGTGTTGCTTTAATTGGTGACGATGCTGTTTTAACTTGGACGAATCCGTCAAATGTTAGTAGTGTGTTTTTTCTTCATACAGATGGTACTGCTACTGTTGAAGGAGATGCTACAACTTGGAGTTACGGTATAATAGACGTAAATAAAGATTATTTTTTCACGGTTAAAACTCTAGATACAGATGGTAATTTATCCTTAGGTGAAACAGTTTACCTGCGCAGAGAAGGACCTGAGGCAGTACGTAATTTTAAGGCCATTCAAGATGCTAAGGATGTGGTTTTAACCTGGGATTTGTTAGAGTCGGGTCTTCAAAAGATAGAGTTACTTATTAATGGCGATCTAGTATCACTACCTGGTAATGCAACGTCTTACAGAATTTCAGATATTGCTGAAGGGAACTATACATTTAAAATTAATGTTTTTAATAGTTCTAATGTTATTTCACCATCAAGAAAAATAAATTTTTTAGTAAGTTTTGATATTAGAAGAATAGCATTTTTAGGTGCTGCAGCCGAAAACACACCAGAAGCATGGAATGCTGGAAATGGTGGCGATTTTACATTAGACGATGACGAAACAGCTGCTCAATGGTTTCCAAGCATAGAAGATGACTTTACTGAGGTTTATTATCACTCCTTTACCGATGTAGCAAATGGTGTAGTAGATTTAAGTCTTTATGATGCCATTTGGATTCAGTATGATGGAGGCTGGTGGGGAGACAGGGTAGCCCAATTCCCTAAAAATGGTGCTAACTGTATAATTGGTGAAGGACCTGCAGATAGTCCAGCATGTTCAGATTTAGCTGATAATTTAATTAATAGAGTTAAAACCTATTATGAAGCAGGTGGAAATATACTTGTAAGCAATTTCGCTGTATTTATTTTAGATGATATTGGTGTAGTTGATGGCAATGGAGTTCCTAATCAAGCTTGGGGAGGCACAGGATATGAGGATTGGGCAACAAATGATGCTTGGGGAGCAAGTTGGACAGCAGATACTTCGAGCCCTTACTTTGCTGGCGTATCTTCAAGTACAGGTGCTTGTATTGGTACAAATTTTGAAACGTTAGCTGCTGGTACTAGAAAAAAGAATAGAGTTGCTCAATATAATATGGATTTTGGTCCATGGCAAGCTGCGACATTGAATGAAGCAAGGTCAAATTTTGAAGCTGCTGTAGGTGGTAATATTCTTTGGGGTAACTGTGGAGGTAACGAAGTTTGGGGTGTTGAATGGCCATCAAATGGAACAACTGGTACTGTAGTTTGCGCTATAGGCGGAACTTGGGACTGGGAAGTTGGAGGTGTGCCTAATGGTAATAACATGAAGATAATTACTAAAAATATTTTACGACATTTAGCAGATTTAGGTTTAACAAAATAATTTTCACAGGCAGTTTCTATAATGAAACTGCCTGAATATAATTTGAAATGAGTACAATAAAAGGAGTAAGTTTTGGTGAAGTTCTATTCGATGTTTTTATGAAACATAAAAACATTGGTGGAGCACCATTAAATGTAGCATCTAGGTTAAAGTCTTTTGGTATTGAGGTATCAATGATAAGTGCAGTTGGTAACGACAACAACGGAAATGAATTGCTCGAATATTTTAAAAATTTAGATATAGATACAAGCTCAATTCAGGTGAAAGAAAATTATCCTACTGGTGTTGTAAATGTTCGTCTGAATGAAAAAGGGAATGCCTCTTATGATATCACATATCCTTCAGCTTGGGATAAAATAAGGTTATCTATTGATGATACAGAATTAGTGAAGAATGCTGATTTCTTTATTTATGGAAGTTTAGCTTCTCGTGATGAATCAACAAAAAAAACGCTATTGCAACTCTTAGAAGTGGCGAAATATAAAATATTTGATGTCAATTTAAGAGTTCCTCATTATACAGAAAAAACGTTGATAGAATTAATGAATTTTGCAGATTTTATCAAATTTAATGATGATGAATTGTTTGAAATTGCTAACTATTTAAATTCAAATCATAGATCTTTAGAGCAAAATATTAAGTTCATAGCAAAAGAAACCAATACAGACACTATTTGTGTAACTTTAGGCTCTCACGGAGCTGTATTATATTGTAAAGAAAAGTTTTATAATAATTGCGGTTTTAAAGTTGATGTTGTTGATACTGTTGGTTCAGGTGATTCGTTTTTAGCTTCTTTAATTTCAAAATTATTTAGTGAAGTTGATCCACAAGAAGCCTTAAATTTTGCTTGTGCTGTGGGGGCTATTGTAGCGCAATATGAAGGAGCAAATCCGGAAATTTCCCAATCCGAAATTGATGAGTTTCTAAATGGAATTTATTAATGATATTGATTAAATAATCATTTTATAGAAGTTCCAATTATTTCAAAATTTATCAATTTATATAGGTTTAAAGCTATTTGTTCGCATCATCAATCCATAATTTTACGAAAAGTTGGTTGCAACTTCGAGTAATAGGGGGAGCAACACCAGTAAGGGTTTCAAGACATTTAGTTTTGGAACCTTTTTTTATGCGCAAGGTTTTTGGTAGAAATCCTTAAAGAAAGCGGGAAAGATTAAAAAAAGTCTTCTTTAGGGTTGTCTTATAATTGGGGGTATTACAATAAGAAAACAATCCTAAAACCAAATAATTATAAAAAAATACCCCTTAAATCCATAAGAAATAAGGGGTGCTTTAACTGAATTAACAGGTTATAATTGATACTTCAGCAAAGTGGCAACAACTTTATAATATTCTTTTTCAATTTCCAGATAGGAGTTGAAAGTAGTGTTATAATAGTTCGTTTCCACAAAATATTCCAATACCGAAATTTGCCCAGCCGACAGTGCTTTGTCTAACAATTTAATGGGGTCAGCCGACTTGTTTATTTTTTCGTAGTCTTCCAGTATGCTTTTCAAACTTTCATAGCGGCCATAAAGCTGTTTTATTTCATAATAATGATCATTCGTGTGTTCAGTCAATGCAGTTTCAGCAAAGGTCATTTTGGCTTTTTCAAGTTTCACCCTGTTTTTACTTTCCCATAAAGGCAATGAAATTCCGGTGTGAAAACCGTTGTAGGTTTGTCCTAAAATACCCTGATAATGATACCCAACTTCCATTTTAGGCAAGGCCAATGCTTTGCTGACAGCGATTTGTTTTTCGGCAATAACCTTATCCTGCTCCAACGTTTTTCTAAGGTAATCTTGCGCTTCAATTTCTTTTTCCAAAGTGTCAAAATCAGCGATCACAGGTACATCAAAATAAACATCATCATTAAAAGTGATGGCAGTCCCTCCGTTTAAACTGGTAAGCTGTTCATTGAGTTTCGTAATAAAAGAAGCATTTTCCAGAAACTGTTTCTTGATTTCCAGCAATTGTATTTCGGCTTTGTTGACATCCAAAATGGTTCCGTCACCAGTTTCCAGTTTCCTATTAAATTGAGCCAGCCATTTTTCGGTGGCTTCTTTTCTTTTCGCCAACGGAATTTGTAATTTGTTTCTGTAAACCAATTCTATACAAATCATTTTAGCTTCCAAAAGCAACGCCTGATTGGCAGCTTGAAGGTACAAATCGGCTTGCAAAATTTGCTGGTCGGCCAATTGGTTTTTCTTTCCGTAAACAGTGGGAAAATCAAATGATTGGGTCACAACAATATCCGTTTGGTTTCCAGCATCGGCAGGGCTTCCTTTTAAATAATCATACTCAATTGTTGGATTATATAAAGAATTACCTGTTTGATACTGTACTTTCTGGGCGCTCCAATACTGCGTATTGGCTTGTATCGTCTTGTTGTTTTTGGCAATCTCGGCTAAAACTACATCCATATTGGATTGAGAATATCCCAAACCAAAAGAGAATGTTGCTAAAAATAATATTAGGCTATTTTTCATTTGTTACTTTTTTTCGATTAGATAAAAAATACACTACCGGAACAATAATAATGTTGAGCAATGTTGAAGTCAACAGACCTCCTAAAATAACTTTTGCCATTGGACTTTGAATTTCATTACCTGGCAAATCGCTGGCCAGTGCCAAAGGAATTAATGCCAATCCTGCGGTTAATGCGGTCATCAAAATAGGGCTTAACCGGTCCTTTGAACCCTGAATAACCGTATCGTAAAGCGACAATCCTTCTTTTTCCAGGGTTTCATAATGGGAAACCAGCAAAATTCCGTTTCGGGTGGCAACGCCAAACAACGTGATGAAACCGATAATGGCAGGAATACTCAAAATACCACTGGTGAAGTAAATACTGAATACACCACCAATTAAAGCCAGCGGAAGATTAATCAAAATAATCGAAGCTGTTTTTACCTTTTTGAATTCCTGATACAAAATCAAGAATATAATCAATAATGAAATAAGTGAAGTCAGTAACAAGGTGCTGGAGGCTTCGGCTTCGGCTTCAAATTGTCCGCCATATTCAATATGATAATCTTCAGGCAATGTTACTTTTTCATTGATGATTTTCTGAATATCAGCCACCACACTTTTTTGGTCGCGACCGGTTACATTGGCAGAAACAACGGTTTTACGTTGCACATTCTCGCGGTTAATGGTGTTGGGGCCAGAGGCACTTACAATATCAGCGACATAATACAACGGTATTTTTTTGCCGTCATAGGTGTCAATCATCGCATTTTTAATATGCTCGATTTTACCTTTGTTGGCATCATCAAAACGAACTATCAAATCAAAGGTTTTGTTGCCTTCATAAATTTCTGACACTTTTTCTCCTGCAAAAGCCACATCAACAAATTCATTAAACTGGCCAATGGTTATTCCGTATTGGTTTAAAACAGCACGTTTGGCTTTAATCTGAATTTGCGGAATTTCTACTTGTTGCTCTACACTCAAATCAACCAATCCTTCTATATTCTGGATTTCATTTCTGATTTCGTTTGAAAGCGTAAAGAGTTTATTCAGGTCATTGCCAAAAATCTTTATGGCGATATTGGCGCGTGTTCCCGAGAGCATATGGTCAATTCGGTGACCAATTGGTTGTCCGATAGTGATACTGACGCCTGAAATCCCTGCCAATTTCTCACGAACATCTGCCATAAAATCGCCCCTGCTTCTTTCTTCAAGTGTAAAAGGAGCGTCAATTTCGGCAGCATTTACGCCTTGTGCGTGTTCATCGAGTTCTGCTCTTCCTGTGCGTCGTGTAGTGATTTTTATTTCGGGTACAGAGAGCAATGCTTTTTCTACCTGCGTGCCAATCTTGTTGCTTTCTTCCAGGGATATTCCGGGCAAACTCACGGCGCTGACCACCAAGGAACCTTCGTTGAATTCAGGCAAAAAACTTCTTCCCAATTGGGTTAAAGTCAATATAGCTATTAAAAACAATACTCCTGCCATAATAAGTACTGTTTTTTTCATTTCCATGGCGCGATTCAAAGCACTGGAATAGACGCTTTGCAGGCGTTCCACCAACCAACTTTCTTTATGCTGTTTTAAAAGCATTTTGTCATTCGTTAATAAATAACTTGCCAAAACTGGTGTAAGTGTAATGGAAACAATTAAAGAGGCAAACAACGCAACAATAAATGCGATGCCAAGCGGCGCTAACAATTTGCCTTCCATTCCCGATAAAAAGAATAAGGGCAAAAATGCCACGATAATAATAAAAGTCGCATTGATAACCGAACTTCTGATTTCAAAGGAACCATCAAAAATAACAGTCATTTTGTCTTTTTGTTCCGCTTTTGGTTTGAGTGCATTTTCCTTGAGTCGTTTAAAAACGTTTTCCACATCAATAATGGCATCATCCACCAAATCTCCAATGGCAATTGCCATTCCTCCCAAACTCATTGTATTGATGGTAAAACCAAGCCATTTTAAAGTAATTATTGCCACAATTAATGAAATTGGAATAGCCAGCATTGAAATAAAGGTAGCCCTCCAATTCATCAGGAACAAAAACAAAATGATGATCACAAAAGCGGTTCCTTCCAATAAAGTTTTTTGAATATTACTGATGGAAGCATTAATAAAATCGGCCTGTCGGAAAATTTTGGTATTAATGTGAACGTCTTTAGGCAAGTTCTTTTGAATGTCGCCAATGGCAGCGTCAATAGTTTTGGTGAGTTCCAACGTATTGGTTGCGGGTTGCTTCATTACCGTCATAATCACCGCAGGTTCTCCATTCAAAGAGCCGTCACCAATTTTTAAAGAAGCGCCAATTTTTATTTCGGCAACATCTTCTATTTTGATTGGATTTCCATTTTGCATTTTAATGACAGATTTCCCCAAAGCTTCAATATCATTTGTCCTGCCAATACCTTTAACGATATATTCGTTGCTGTATTCGTTCATAAAACCCCCAGACGAATTGCCGTTGGCTTCATCACTCGCTTTTAGCAATTCAGTCAAAGAAACATTGTAGTAATTCATTTTTTGGGGAGAAGCCAATATCTGATACTGTTTGTATTCTCCGCCAATAACAACTACTTGTGATACACCGCCAGTAGCTAACAATCTTGGTCGAATCGTCCAATCGGCAATAGTCCTTAAATCAATCTGGGAAGTCTTGTCCGCCGTTACGCTTATAAGCATTATTTCTCCCATAATGGAAGATTGCGGTCCCATTGTTGGATTGCCGACACCTTGTGGTAATTTATCGGCAACTGCCGTGATTTTTTCACTAACAATTTGTCGTGCTTTGTAAATGTCGGTATTCCATTCAAATTCAATCCACACGATAGAAATACCTGCGGAAGAAGAGGAACGCACACGTCTTACATTGGTTGCACCATTTACAGAAGTTTCAATAGGAAATGTAACCAGTTTTTCCACTTCTTCAGGAGCCATTCCGTGCGCTTCAGTAAGCACAACTACCGTAGGAGCCGTTAAATCCGGAAACACATCGACTTCCATTTTGGAAGCGATAACGCTGCCAAAAATCAGTAACAAAACCGATGCTATCACTACAAAAAATCGATTTTGCAGCGAAAATTTAATTATTTTATTGAGCATACGTTACAGATTAATGTTCGTGTCCGTGAGCAGGCAATGCGCCCGATGCACTGGATAGTTTAATTTGGTAACCACCTTTGGTAACTACCCTTTCGTTTTCAGAAATACCAGATAAAACCTGTACATTCAAGCCATCACTGCCGCCTAATTTCACTTCTCTTTTTTGGAAACTTTCGCCACCGGTTTGCACATACACATAGAAAATACCTTGCTCTTCAATAAGTGCGGAAACCGGAACTACCAAAGCATCTGCAATGGCAGAAGATTTAAGGTAAATTTCAACGATTGAACCCGAAATCAATTGTCCTTCATTGTCAATTTCAAAAGTCACAGGTATAAATGGTGTGGCAGCTGAAGCACTTTTGCCATAAGAAATAATTTTTCCGTTCAGGACCGTGGTGTTATAAACAACATCGCTTTGAGGCGTTTTAAAATTAGCAGAAGTTATGCTCGACAACCTGCTAAAGTAGTTTTGGGACACATTGGCCTGTACTATCAATTTCTTGTTTTTTGAAATCGTGGCCAAGGGTGTTCCCGATAGCACATATTGCCCTTCGGTTACCAGTACATTCTTAACAAAACCCGACATTGGAGCCAGCACATTTAGACCTTTAGAACCATAATTTTTGGAAACAGTGGCATAGGCAGTTTGTGCATTTTCAAATTGTAATTTTACTTGTTGATGGTCTCTTTCAGAAACTATTTTATCCGCAACCAGCGATTTAGAACGCTCATAATCCGCTTTAGCTTTTAAATAATTGGCTTTGTTTTCTTTTACTGAAGCATCAATATTACTTTCAGTCATATCGCCGCCACTAATGGTAAAAAGGGAACTTCCTGAATTTACGGCAGAACCCACAATGGTGTTTTTGCCTGAAAACGCAACAACACCTCCTGCTTTTGCCGTCACAATCATTTCATCACCGGGAGCGGAAAGAATTTGCCCGCTTGTTTTGATAACGTCATTAAAAGTTTGTTTTTTTACTGCTTTGTTGGCAAATTCCACTTTCCAGGCTTGTTCTTTCAAATATGAAATTGCGCCACTTTCTGCTTCTTCAGGTGGTTGTGCCAAGGCCGTTTTCGTATCCGGATAAACCACTACATTTTCTATCGTGATTTTATCAGTAAAATCTTTGGTTTGTATATCAAATACCAAAGTTCCTGTTCCTGCCGTGGTTGGATTTAAAGCCAAACGAAAAATTCCCGGTGAACTTGGTGCATCAACAGAATTCTTAATGCCTTTGTCACCAACAATCAAATTGACAGTAATTTTAGCATCGGTTAATGCTTTAAAATTTTCACCCAAAATAGTAAAATGGGCAGCAAACTTTGAAATTTCACCAACCACCAAAGGTTTGAACTCTACAAACAATTCTGAATTTTCGGTATAGAGTGTGTAAGCCAATGGTTCTAAGGCCGAACCTTCTTTTGTTTCCGCTTTTTTGTTGCAGCTTGTAAATGCGATAATGAATATACCAAGCAACATTATTTTTTGTATAATTTTCATATAGGATAATGATTAATTTGATGCCTGTAATTTTAATAATCACAGGCATCTAAATAGATTAATGTTCGTGTTTTTCTCCGGTCGTGTGATCGTGTACTTCTTGGGGAGCGATACTGTCTTTCCCTACAGTAAATTCTTCTTGAACAACTGTTTCAGTTTCGTGATTTTGATGTTCTTCTCCGTCTGCGTGTTGATGTATTCCATCTTGACCCTGCGCTTCGGTTTTCTTACCGTTACAGGCAGTAAATAGCATTCCTGCAATTGCGATTGAAAGCAATAATTTTTTCATTGATTTTGATTTTAGAAATTAGTATATATGAAATGAGCATTATAAAAATATGTCGCTTATTGTGATGAAATATGCGAATTACATATGACCGTTAAAAAACAATAAATAGCAACATATGAAAATAACTTAAAGCCCAAAAAAGGCAATAAGTGTCCTGTTATTCAATCTTTGAATAGTTTAGCTATAAAGTGTGGGTGGCCCACGAAATTGCAAAGAGAGTAAATGAGGAGAAATAAAAATGAACGGTTCTTTATTGCGAACCAATTCTTTTTTAAAAGGTAATTTTATAGAATTTGAATAAGATAAATTGGTGTTTAGTGCAATTAGTTGCGTAGGAACTTTTTTAACAATCGTAACGACATCTCCTATATGACTATGTAAATGATTGTCTGAAGTATGATTGAAATGTGACAATAATAAAGGCAAACTATTGTCATCCAAATCCCCCTCATGATGGTGGTGATGTGCTCCATCGTGCTGATGCGCTTCTATATGGGTGTGCAGAAACCAGCCTTGTCCTAATAAAAGAAACCAGGCTGAAAAAAGAAATAGTATGGAGAGTTTCCTTTTAAACATCTTCGCAAAATTAAATATTTTTTGCATATAAATTTCAAAATCTCTTTTTTAGTGGTCAAATTGCCAAAAAATACAAAATATTTGAGTCCTAAACTTTTATGCTGTGATATTGAAAAATATCCCAAATCTCCTTAATTATTTTGTTCCTTAAGTACTTGTTAATTAACCTAATCTATTAATATAAATCTTCAGTAAAAAAACGAATGATTTCAACAATTTTTTAGGTTTAAAGATTTTGGTTCACCATTTCAAAGCAAAATTTTACGAAAAGTTGGTTGCAACTTCGAGTAATAAGGGGAGCAAAACGAGTCTTAACATTAATTTGTTAAGGTTTTTTTGTTTTTAGGATATTGAAAAGGTTTCAAGATATAAAATTTGGGAACCTTTTTTATGTGCAAGGTTTGAGCAAGGTTTTTGTTGAAATCCTTTATAAAAGGATAGTTTAAAAAAGGCTACTTTTGTGTTGCCTTAAAAATTTTGGAACTTACAACCAGCTTATTCATAGATATTCAAATTTCTATTGATATCACGTCGTGTTTACAGCAAGCTTTATAAATCTGTATTTCAAGGAATTGCCCAAGTGCTGGGATATTAAAAAGCTTCAAATGAGCAGGGAAGGTAATTGGAAGCAAAAGTTTCTATCAATTACATATTCCGTTTTTCAAACTTGTTATCCATTTTTTGAAATAGCACCAAGCCGTCCTTGTTTTCTGCTCAATAGTGCCTTTTTCGAAAAACCGTCTTGGCATTTCCAATTGCTGCTTCTTTCAATAAATCAAAATAAATTTCGGAAATGATAAAATTACAGCATTATTTTATGGCAGGGTTTTTGGTTTAGACACTTTATATAACACGTATGGTGGTTATTTGTATAATGTATAAAAGGAGTAGAAACCAGTGTAAATATAAAAGTTTAAAAATTTCATACTTGTTAATTTACTTTTTTACAAATAATAGCGATTTTTTTATCATTTAATAATTAACATAAAACACAATAATATGAAAGCAATAAAATTTATAATTCTCGGAATAGGATTAATTTTTGCAAGCGAAACGCAGGCTCAAATCTCCGTAAATTTAAATGTTGGTACGCCTCCGCAATGGGGTCCGTCAGGTTATTCTAACGTTCGTTATTATTACCTGCCTGATGTACAAGCTTATTACGATGTTCAAAATTCCAATTTTATTTATATTTCAGGAAACTCTTGGGTTCGTCATTCTTATCTTCCAAGGCAATATAGAGACTACGATTTATATAATGGCTATAAAGTGGTATTGACAAGTTATCGCGGTAATTGGCCTCACGCTTATTTTAAACACCACAAGGTTAAATACGCAAAGGGATATAAAGGAAAACATCAAAAATCAATTGGCAACAAAGGAGGAAACGGAAACTATAAGTCTAAAGGCAACAGTGATGGAAACTATAAGCCAAAAGGCAACGGTAACGGAAACCAAAAGTCAAATGGTAATGGCAATGGGAAAAAACATTAGCCTGAAGCAGTAAAAAAAATAGATAAAGACTTTGTTGTAAATAGGATTCTTAAAACTTGTAATTTTCTTTAAAATAAATTGAAGTTACATTTTAATTGATATCAGCAAATACATACTTTGACAACATCCAAATTGCCTGAAATCGTTAGCGAAAATGGATTCATTTCAAGAATATAGTAAAGTTTAAGGCTATTTATTAACATCTTTAAATCGTAAATTTATAAAAAGTTGGTTGCAATTTCGAGTAAATGAGCATCAAACAAAGCGCTACAAGAAATTGTAGCGTTTTTTTGTTTTTAACAAGGAACATCTTCAAACTAATTTTAAAAATCAGTTCGCTTTTTGTTGTCAATTTACATTTGAATTTTTTCTATATATATTCAATTGAATACTTATATTTATCGTTTAGTTTTAAATTTATTTTATGAAAACATTTTTGTCAATTTTATTATTATTTGTTTCAATAACAATTTCAGCACAAAAAAAAATATTGGACCACGCCGATGTTGAAATTTGGAATACAATTAAGAATAAAGCCATTTCTTCCGATGGAAATTTTATACTGTATGCTCTGGAAAAAGGAGAACAAGATCAATTTTTAAAAATAAAAGATGCCAATGACAACTTAATTTTTGAATACCAAAGAGGTGAAGAAGGTAAATTTTCCTTCAATGCTAAGTTTGCAATTTTTACGGTTAAGCCTTTTAAAGACAGCATCAGAGCATTGCAACGAAAAAAAATTGATAAAGAAAAACTTCCTAAAGACACCTTGGGCATCTATAATTTAACGGATAAATCTTTGTTTAAAATTGCCAATGTGAAGTCCTATAAAATCCCTGAAAAATGGGAAGGTTATGTGGCATATTTGTTAGATGAAGCAAAGGAAGACAAAAAGAAAAAAACTGAAAATAAAGCAGCAGACAGCATAAAACCCAAAACTGCAAAAAAGATAAAAAAAGCAGGGAAGGACACAGGTTATCATTTGGTCATCAGAAATCTTAACTCAGGCAAGCAGGACACCGTTAAATTTGTGAAAGATTTCATTTTTGCGAAAGAGGGAAAACGATTGGCTTATGTAACCTCAGGCATTGATTCAACTTCGGGTGAAGGGGTTTTTATCATCGATTTGGAGAGCAACAGAATCAGCAATATCTTTAAAGGCGATAAAGCAAAATATGCGCAGTTAGCTTTTAGTGATTCAGGCAAAAATTTAGGTTTTATTGTAGATGCAGATACCACAAAAGTTCAGGTACGGCCTAATGAATTGTATATTTGGCGTGATGGGAATAAATTGGCTAAAAAACAGGTTGACAATACTTCTGCACCAAAAAATTACCTGGTTTCTGCCGATGGAAAAATCACTTTTTCAAAAGATGAAACCAAACTTTATTTTGGCTTGGCAAAGCCGCCCATTGTTAAAGATACGATGTTGTTAGCCGAAGAAATTGTAAATGTTGAAGTGTGGACCTACAATGAACCGCAATTATATACCGTGCAAGAACTTCAGCTTAAAAATGATTTAAAGAAATCTTTTGATGCGGTCATTCATTTAAACAATGACAAATTATTTCAGTTGGCAACCCTTGAATTTCCGGAAGCTGAAATTGGAAATGAGGGAAATGCAGCGTTTGCCTTGGTAAATGCTTCAATGCCGTATGAATTGGAAAGTCAGTGGACTGGCCAAAACGCAAGGGATTATTCCGTGGTTAATATTAATACTGGTGAAACCACAGAAATATTAAAAAATATCGCCGGGCGCGTGATGTTGAGCCCTAACGGAAAATATGCCTATGGATACAACACTGTTGACCGCGAATGGTTTACGGTTCATTTAGCTTCAAAAAAGGTAAAAAAACTGACTTCCGGCAAAGTTTTTTATGATGAATTAAATGATTCACCCGATCATCCCAATTCTTATGGTTTAGCAGGTTGGACGGCTAATGATGCAGCTATTATCATTTATGACAGATATGATATTTGGGAATTCAATCCGGAAAATGGTCAAAGCAGAAAATTAACCAATGGCCGGGATGGTAAAATAGTTTTCAGATATGCAAAAACGGATCCTGAAGAGCGATTTATTTCAACCAATAAAGATTGGCTGTTAACCAATTTTAATGAAGTTAATAAATATTCTGGTTACTATAAATTGAATTTTAAAACTTTAAAAGGGGAACAGCTTATTATGGAACCTTACAGTTATTCAACGCCCGTAAAAGCCAGAGATAGTGAAAAAGTAATTTTTACCCGAGAATCTTTTACGGAATTTCCAAATATCCTTTATTCCGATTTAAATTTTAAAAAACCTATTGTAATAAGCAATGCGAATCCGCAGCAAAGCGACTATAATTGGGGAACTGCCGAGTTGATAAATTGGATTTCCTTAGATGGTATTGAACTTACCGGAATGCTTATTAAGCCCGAAAATTTTGATCCAAATAAAAAATACCCATTATTGGTCAATTTTTATGAAAAAAGTTCGGATGATTTGAATAACCATAGGGCGCCTGCTTACGGGCGATCTTCCATCAATTATAGCTTTTATGCAAGTCACGGATATGTAATTTTCAATCCGGATATACATTATCGTATCGGTTACCCCGGTGAGAGTGCTTTCAATTGTGTTATTCCCGGAGTCACTTCCTTGATAGAAAAAGGATTTATAGACAAAGATAATATTGGTGTGCAAGGCCACAGTTGGGGAGGATACCAAATTGCTTATTTGGTGACTAAAACCAATATTTTTAAGGCGGCGGAATCTGGCGCGCCTGTGGCAAATATGATAAGTGCTTACGGCGGAATTCGTTGGTGGACAGGCTTAAGCCGACAGTTTCAATACGAGCATACGCAAAGCAGAATTGGTGGAACTCCTTGGGAATATCCTGCCCGTTATATTGAAAATTCTCCTATTTTTAATATGGATAAAATAAATACCCCTTTGTTAATTATGCACAATGATGCCGATGGTCACGTGCCTTGGTATCAGGGAATCGAATTTTTTACCGCCTTGCGAAGGTTGGGAAAACCATCCTGGTTTTTAAATTATAATGAGGAACCGCACTGGCCTGTAAAATATCAAAATCGCAAGGATTTCAATATCAGAATGGCACAGTTTTTTGATTATTATTTAAAAGGTGATTTAAAACCGGTTTGGATGGATCGCGGCGTGCCCGCTATGGAAAAAGGAATCAATCAGGGTTTAGAACTCATTCAGGTTGAAAATCAGCATTAAAATTTCAATTCTTGATGTTTTTTTATTAATTTTTGAAAACATTTTCTTGCCAAAAAATCAAATTGGCAGGAAATCGTACTTCAAATAAATGGATAAAAATCTTTAGGGTTTATGTTTTATTCGAACCAACCGAATGTTCCGCAACAAAGCCAAAGTGCATTGAAATTCATTTGATTTAATTTTTCTGCTCCTGTAGCGGAGCGGTTTCCGCCTTTGCCGCAAACGGTTATGTAAAACTTATTCCTGTCAAAAGTTTTTGCTTTGTCCTCTAATTTTTCAAGTGGAATATTGATGGCATTGGGAATATGCTTTTCGTTGTATTCTTCATTGCTTCTTACATCAATAATGACGATTTCATTTTTGTTTTTCAGTTTTTGTTGCAAAATATCAAGGGTGATGCAGTTGTCTGGTGTTTTCATTTTATTAGGTTATTTACGTAAAATCCAATGCAATATTTTTACAGAAGTGCCCTCACCGCATCTCATTCTGAAATAGATGATTATTGAAGACAGGAAAGTAAGGAAACCAATAAAAAGCACTGAAGCATTGATACTAATTAAATCTGCTATTATTCCAGTTAAAATTGCACCTATTGCATAGCCTAAATCTCTCCAAAGCCGAAATATTCCGATGCTTTTTGCTCTGTCCTGCGGATGTGTATTTTCTGCCACCGTTGCTAAAAATGTTGGATAAACCATTGCGGTTCCCCAGCCCAAAACCGATGAAAGTACTGCATATTCAAACATCGTATTTGCCCAAACAAATGAAACCAATGCGATGGCCTGTAAAAACATTCCGGAAAAGAGCATATCTTTTTTGCAAAATTTGTCGGCCATTTTACCTGTAAAAAGTTGCCCAAGTCCCCAAACGCCAGGATAAATTGCGGCTATGACACCAATTTGTTCAATGGTAAAATTTTTGTTGGCCAGCAATATTGGGAATATTCCCCAAACCATTCCGTCATTCAAATTGTTAATTAACCCGGCCTGTGTGACTGAACCTAAGTTTTTATTTTTCCACGTGGTATCCCAAAAAATATTTTTTAGTATTGGAACGGTGCTGGTTGTCGTTTCTTTGGCAACGTGATGTTTGGTGTCTTTAATCCAGAAAATACTTCCTATGAGCCCAAAAAACACCAAAACAAACCCCAAGTAAAAAGGATAGGGCCTGATGCCGTAGTTACCGGCAATCCAGCCTGTTAAAAATGCAATTATGGCTACTGAAAGATAGCCGGCAAATTCATTGAGTCCCATTGCAAAACCTCTTTGCTTTTCACCCACAAGATCAATTTTCATAACAACCGTACTCGACCAAGTTAAACCCTGATTGATTCCTAAAAGCACATTGGCGGCAATGATCCAGTTCCAACTTGGCGCAAACATTAAGATAAAAGGAATTGGAATTGCAATAAGCCATCCGGCAACCAATAAATTTTTTCTGCCGTATTTATTGGCCAATGCTCCCGTGTAATAATTGGTAATGGCTTTCACAATCCCAAAAACAATGATGAAGGACAGTATGGCTGTTTTGGCGGCAATGGTAAATTCCTGTTCTGCAATTTGCGGAAGAATGGAGCGTTCCAATCCCACCATACCGCCAACAAAACCATTAATGATTACGAGCAATGTAAACTGTTTCCAGTTTTCTTTGAGTCCCAGTGTTACAAGTTTCATCTTAGCTATTATCAAAAAAAATTCTATTTGCTTATTCTAAACAGTTGTTTGAGGGCTATTTAATTATTAAAAAGTTAATACCTTGTCACTATCAACTACCCAGCTTGTGAATTCTGCCATTGTGCTAATTTCAGCACCCTCTATGAGTTGAATGTTTTTCAAACCACGGGCATCTGCACAGCTGCCGCAAATTTTGAGTTTAGCACCTTTGTTTATGGAATATTTAAACATTCTTTCTATGTTGTAGTAGCCATTGGGTGTATTTTGGTTTGCTATGGCGCAGCTGACGGCATCTGCCATTAGAAAAATTCTCACTTCAACATTGTCGTGTTCTTTGCCAAGTTGATTTGCAAGTCGTAAAGCATTGTATGCTTTTTCTGTTCCGTAAGGAGCATCATTAATCAAAATTAAAATTTTCATGGTTGCTTGTTTTTAAATTATAAAATGTTTTTTTTCATTTCTTCATATTGTTCTTTGGTAATTTCTCCTTTTGCATACCTTTTTTTAAGAATTCCCAAAGGGGTTTCATTTTGTGATTGTACATTATTATTTCTGGTAAGAAAAATAATTAGCACAACAAAAAGGACAGGAATAATCCACATTCCCCAGCCCATTCCCCAATAATCTCCATGCATCATAGTTTTAATGTTTAATTGTTATAAATTTTCTTCAATTTGTTTTCTTAATTCTTCTTCTGAAATCAAACCATTGTGTTTCCATATTTCTTTTCCGTTCTTAAATAGAATAAATACAGGAACACCTTGAATACTGTAGGCTTTTCCAACCTCTTTACTATTATCGACATCAATTCTCATTACAACAACTTTGTCTTTGTATTGTGCTTCAATTCCATCAACAATTGGAACCATCTTTCTGCACGGCACACACCACAATGTATGAAAATCAACCAATAAAAGTTTGTTGGTTGACAGCAAATTTTTAAAATCGGTTAAAGTTATTTGCTGAATTTTTTCATCTATTATGATGTCAGGTTTAACAATTGGGAAGCCTTTATTTTTCCATTCATCGATTCCGCCTTTTAAATTATATACTTTGCTGAACCCGTTTTTTCTTAGTAACTCAGCTGCTTTTGAGCTTCTTGGGCCTGATTTGCAATACACATATATTTGCTTGTCTTTTTGAATCAAATTAATTTTGGCAATAAAATCATCATCATATAAATTGATGGTGCTTGCATTATCGATATATCCATCCGAAACCTCATACGGGGTTCTCACATCCAGAATAATTCCGTTGCCTGCATCAACAAATTCTTTAAATGTTTTTGCATCAATATTTTCAATAATTGATCCCGATTGTTGCGCTTTGTTATTGTTGCAACTGCTCAACATCAAAATTAAAACAACTATTTTAAGAATTGTTTTCATAGAATTTTCAGTTAGAAGTATTTAAAAAACCAAATTTTTTCAAACCATATTTTTGTCCAATGCCAGAAAAATCCAGGCTTTTTCATTTTTACAATTGGCAAGGGTGAGCCATAGAAATTACCGCCTGCATAACCAGCCTTGCCATCACCCATTTCCAAGAAGCATTGACCATCACCATTGAAAGTTTTGAAATCGTTTTTTTTATTTATTTTTTGCGCAATATTATGTGCAACTATTTCTGCTTGGTAATGCGCAAATACACCGGCTTTAGGTAGCGGCTTACCTAATTCAAGCGGGATAAAAGTAATGTCGCCAATTGCATATACATTATCAAAATTTGTTTCCATAGTATTTCGGTTAACTTCTACCCACCCTGATTTACCAACTAAAACAGTATTTGCAATTACTTTTGGGCATTGATGTTTAGGGGTATATACCAATAAATCATATTCAAGAGTTTTACCATTACTAAAAACCAACTTTTTTTCTGTTGCAGAGGTTATTTGATGCTCAGGGAAATATTTTATACCTTTCTTTTCTACTATTTGTCTAACTGCACCCGATAACTCTTTGCCTGCTACTCCCATTGGACCAGATTCAGGCGTAAAATGGAAAATTTCGGTTTTAGAGTTTAATCCTTTTTTACGGATATAACTTTCTACAAGCATTGTTGCTTCGTGAGGAGCTGCAGGGCATTTGAATGGTAAAGAAGGAACTAAAATTACAATTTTACCACCCTTAAAGTTTTGAAGCTCTTCATTAAAGTTGGTTGCTCCGTCAAGTGTATAAAAATCGTGTCCGTATTGATTAAGGTTGTATTCACTAAGTTGTTCTACGCCAAGCGAAATAACCATATAATCACCACTATATTCTTTTCCTTTTACTGTAACTGAGATGTTTTCAGGATTTAAATTTTCAATTTCACCTATTACTATTTCAATATCTGCACTAGCTAATTTATTTGTGCTTCTGTATACCTGTTGTGGCTTTCTTTTACCAACCATTAGCCAGAGTAAAGAAGGTTCAAAAACATTTTTTTCTTCCTTTTCAAATAGGATGATTTTTGATTTGTTACCAACTTTTTTACTTAATTCTTTAGCAGTGATAATTCCTCCAGTGCCTGCTCCTAATATTAATATTGTCTTGTTCATAATTTTTAAGATTACATTTTTTCAATTAGGTCTATATGATTTTTAATGCTGTCAATAAGTACTTCACGCATTAGTTGGCAGGCTTGAGCCACTTTATCAGATGAAAGTGAATAGTAATTACATTGTCCTTCTCTTTTCATTTTTAAGATATTCTTTTTGGTCATTACAGAAAGATGTTGGGAAAGATTGGATTTTAAACCTCCTGTCACAGCAAGAATATCAGAAAAACAAAGTTCCTTATCCTGCAATAAGTCAATAACCTCAATTCGTAAAGGATGCCCCAATGCTTTACAAACATCAGCGTGAAGTTTAAAGATTTTTTTGTTTATCATAGTTTAAATGTTTAATAGTTCACTAATTTATAAACTATTACTTAAAGCGCCAAATATTTTTTTGGCTAGTTAATTTAATTATTAGTGCATTTTTGTGTTGCTAATAAAATTTAACTTTTGCCAACTTATGACAATATAATAATAACTGTTTGGTCAGTGTTAATCTGTATCACAATTTACACCTTCAACTGTAAGAAAAATACAACTTTCTATATTAAGAAAATCTTTATTTTTTTCTTTTTAAAATTTATTTTTAACTAAACTTCAGACAACGATGTCATTAATAATTTTAACTTGCCAAAAAGGGAGATTGCTTCTGTGTATAAATCCGGATTTGACTTTACGGCATTCAGCATAATTTCCATATTCATTGTTGAAATAATCGTTTTTCCTTCATCTTCATACAATGCAATTTTACAAGGCATAAAAATTGAAAATTCAGGATTGCTTGTCAGCATTAATGCCGCTGTTTTTGCCTGGCAAATTTCATAAATAAACACTTTTCGCTTGATTGGAAAACCTTTTTCCTTCACAATATCATGGTAGACATACGTTTGAAGTAGTGCAAATTTATGATTTTCACATTTCGTGCTTACTTCTTGGGCAATTGTTTCAATTGGTTGTTTACTTTCTAATTTTAAAGTAAACATTTCAATCATTTTTTCTGATGGCATTATTGCCTGTAAGATGTTTTTAATCATTTTTAAATTTTTTTAAAAGTGTGATTATTTCTTCAGCCAACTTATTGCTTACCTTATAACAGGTTCTTGTGCCGTGTTTTTCAGGATACACAATGCCGCTGTTTTTTAGGATTAATAAATGTTGGGAAGACGCAGATTGTGAAATTCCAAGTTCGTTTACCACATCGGTTACGCAACATTCGTCATCCAATAAAAAATCAACCATTTGAAGTCGTATCGGGTTTGAAAGTGCTTTAAATATTTCGCTTGTTTTTATGTAATCAATTTTTGACATATAGGTTTGTTTATATTAAAATACAAATATATTATAATATTATGATGTTATAATATATAAATTCATATAAAAGCAAATTTGTATTAAATAATCAATTAGGGTTATGCAATTCACATCAACTTTATTCGTAAAATCAAGAAAAATTAATCGGAATTTATTTGGTGGATATTTAATTTATTTATTACTTTGTAATTCAAAGTACTTTTAATCTTAAAATAGATGGATAAAAAACAAGATCAGTTAAATGAACTGAGGGAAATACGCAATTTAATGGAGCGTTCCTCAAGGTTCTTATCCCTTAGCGGCATAGCGGGGATTATAGTTGGGATGTTTGCAATAACGGGCGTTGCAGCAGCATACCTATTTCTCGGGATTGGTTTAATTGAGCCGCGATATTATCAATTTGCTGTCGGGCAAACTTTGGCGAAAGAATCTGCTGTTTATGCATTTCTGTTTGTTGATTTTATGGTGGTGTTGGTTTTGTCCCTTTTTACAGCTATTTTTTTTGCTGTCAGAAATGCTAAAAAACGGGGTTTGGCTGTATGGGATGCCACAGCATCCCGACTTTTGATAAATATGCTTATTCCTCTGGCAGCAGGCGGTGTTTATGGCCTTATTTTATGGCATCACGGTTATGTTGCTTTAATGGCACCGGCAACCTTAATTTTTTACGGATTGGCATTGATAAATGCCAGCAAATATACCATAAATGACATCCGTTATTTAGGCATTATGGAAGTGGCTGTGGGCCTTGTAGCCTCAATATTTATGGAATACGGATTGCTTTTTTGGGCATTTGGGTTTGGGGTACTGCACTTGTTTTACGGCATGAAAATTTATTTTAAACACGAGCGGTGAAAAATTATATCGATGATTTAAATAAGGCATTTGAAAGCAGGATGCGGTTGGGCATTATGTCAATCCTCCTGGTGAATGATTTTGTTGATTTTGCCACGCTGAAAGCGCAGTTGAACATTACTGACGGCAATTTGGCGAGTCATTTAAATGCTTTGGAAAAATTAAAATATATCGACATTAAAAAACAATTTATCGGAAAAAAACCAAACACTTCATACGCTACGACAAACACTGGAAAAAAAGCTTTTAGTGAACATCTTGACGCACTTGAGCGCTTAATTGACCTGTCGAACTGATTTTATTTAATCGATTTTAAACAACAAAAAACATCTAAAACCAAATACTATGGCAACAATTACCAAAACCCAATTGGAGAATGAATTGGCCAATTTGAAGGCAGAAATCACGCAAAACATTCACAATCCAGGCCAGCTCGAAAAATTATACAGGAAAAACAAAACAGCTTTTCAAAGGGTTTTTAATGCAATTTATCCAACTATTAAAGAAAATTCAACCGCACAAATTTGGTACGAAAGACTCAATTATACGCAGGAAGAAATTTTTTGGGGACACAAAACCGACCTAATTTTTGTGGGTGTTATGATATTTATCGCCGGACTTATTGCGCAAATTCCGCAATTTTTTAGCATAAACGAGGATTTCTTTTTTCCGCGCAATATTGGATTTATTGTATTTCCTATGCTAACCGCCTATTTTGCTTATAAACAAAATCTCGGAATCAATAAATTGTTGTTTCCGCTCATCGCTATTATGTTGTCGGTATTCTACATTAATTTTTTGCCCGATAACGATAAAAGTGATTCCATTATTTTGGCCTGCATTCATTTGCCTATATTTTTATGGACTTTAGTGGGCTATACTTTTGTGGGCGGTCATATAAACGACAGCCAAAAGAAAATTGATTTCCTCCGATTCAATGGAGATTTTGTGGTAATGACGGCCGTTATGGTGCTTTCGGGTATTTTATTTACCGGAATTACCATTGGATTATTCGAATTGATCGGTCTCAAAATTGAAGATTTTTTCGCGCAGCATATTGCAGTTTGGGGAGCGCCTGCAATCCCTATTTTGGCCACCTATCTGGTTCGGAACAATCCGCAATTGGTGAATAAAATTTCCCCAGTAATTGCAAGAATATTTACGCCCATTGTTTTTGTAATGCTTTTGATTTTTCTGTCCGCCATCATTTACACAGGGAAAAACATCTACAACGACCGAAATTTTTTGATAATATTTAATGCATTATTGATTGGCGTAATGGCCATTATTCTTTTTTCAGTAACAGCTGCAACAAAAAACGTCAATGAAAAATGGAATATCTTCTTTTTATTCGGACTTTCCGCACTCACCATTATTTTAAATGGTTTGGCGCTTTCGGCCATCGCATTCCGCCTGGTGGAATTTGGAATAACGCCAAATAGAATCGCAGTTTTAGGTGCCAATTTGCTGATATTCATCAACCTCATTTTAGTGGCGCATAAATTATTTTTGATTCTGAAAGGAAAATCCGAAGTGCAAAAAGTTGAAAATGTGATCGCCTTATTTATCCCGATTTATGGCATTTGGACCGCCTTGGTAACCTTCCTTTTTCCGTTGCTTTTTAATTTTAAATAATTAGACGTCGGGCTTTTGCTACTCGCGTTTTTTAGTTGTGAAAAACAGCTAAAAATGCGCTCAAACATTTAGTTTACCCTGAGCGCAGCCGAAGGGCGCAATCCCTAACACAGCTTCAATTAATAATTAAAAATTGTAACCAGGTAATTTATAATCCATCATTCAAGATTCATTTTGGCCCTTTGCGTTTTTTTGAGGTAAAATGAAAATTGTTATTTTTTTAGAATTTGCTTTTTAAAAGAATTACAACTGTTTTTTACAAATTTTTGTGCTTAATTCCCGAAAAAATACTTAAATTTATGGAATAAATATTTGGGATTTTCTCGCAGTTTTATTCATTTTATAGCGTAAATATAGGTTTTGTTGAAAACTGATTATCTTGTTAATTGACAAATAATATCTTTTTAACTTCGCTGGAATTAAGAATCGGGCGCCTGTGAATAATATAAATTTTTCTTATAATTATATAGATTTTATAATTTAAATTTATGTAAAAATATGATTCCAAATATGTTTATTTGTATAGCTACAAATTTTAAAATAGGGAAAATATGGAAAATAGTAAAGCAACTAATGGAGGCGGTAAGTGCCCGTTTGTTCACGGAGCCAATACTGAGGTAAGTAACTCGGTAATGGATTGGTGGCCAAAAGCGTTAAACTTCGACATCTTACACCAACACGACACCAAAACAAATCCTTTGGGAGCCGATTTTAACTATGCTGAAGAATTCAAAAAGCTGGATTTAGAGGCTGTAAAAAAGGATTTAAAAGCATTAATGACTGACAGCCAGGACTGGTGGCCTGCAGATTGGGGGCACTATGGCGGCTTGATGGTGCGTATGGCCTGGCACGTTGCAGGAACCTATAGAATTTCTGATGGGCGTGGAGGTAGCAATACCGGAAATCAGCGTTTTGCACCGCTTAACAGCTGGCCCGATAATGTAAATCTTGACAAATCCCGCAGATTGTTATGGCCAATCAAGAAAAAATACGGCAACAAAATATCTTGGGCCGATTTATTCATTTTAGCAGGTAATATGGCCTATGAGTCGATGGGATTGAAAACATTTGGATTTGCGGGAGGACGTGAAGACATTTGGCATCCCGAAAAAGATATTTATTGGGGATCGGAAAAGGAATGGCTGGCAGCAACTAAAAATCGTTATGATAGTGACCAAAATCGTGAGTCTTTAGAAAATCCTTTGGCCGCAGTTCAAATGGGACTCATCTATGTAAATCCGGAAGGAGTTGACGGTATTCCAAATCCTTTGAGAACTGCCCAGGATGTGCGCACTACTTTTAAGCGCATGGCGATGAATGATGAGGAAACTGTGGCGCTTGCAGCCGGCGGACATACGGTAGGTAAATGCCACGGGAATGGCGACGCTACAATTTTAGGCCAAAGCCCCGAGGGAGCAAACTTGGAAGATCAAGGTTTTGGATGGTTGAATCCCAAAGGGAAAGGAAATGCTGAAGATACTGTTTCAAGTGGAATTGAAGGATCTTGGACAACACATCCTACGCGATGGGACAATGAGTATTTTAATTTATTGTTCAAATATGATTGGGAGTTAAAGAAAAGTCCGGCAGGCGCTTGGCAATATGAACCTATTAATATTGCGGAAGAGGACAAACCTGTTGATGCCCACAATCCAAACATTCGACGTAATCCAATTATGACGGATGCTGATATGGCCTTGAAAATGGATCCTGAATACCGAAAAATTTCAGAGCGTTTTCACAAGGATCAAAAATATTTTACTGAAGTTTTTGCCAGAGCCTGGTTTAAATTGACCCACCGCGACCTTGGTCCTAAAACGCGTTATCTAGGTCCAGATGCACCTCAAGAAGATTTAATCTGGCAAGATCCTGTGCCTGCAGTTGATTATACCTTAAGCGAATCGGAAATTGACGATTTAAAACAAACTTTACTAAATAGCGGATTGTCCAAAACAGAACTTATCAACACCGCTTGGGACAGCGCAAGAACGTTTAGAGGCTCAGACTACAGAGGCGGAGCAAACGGAGCCAGAATTCGTTTGGCACCACAAAAAGACTGGGCAGGAAATGAGCCTGAGCGTTTACAAAAAGTATTGAATAAGCTTACTGAAATTCAATCCGGTTTGCATAAAAAAGTAAGTATGGCCGATTTGATTGTCTTAGGAGGCTCTGCTGCGGTTGAAAAAGGTGCTCAAGCAGCGGGAGTAAACATAAAAGTACCTTTTAACGCAGGACGCGGTGACGCCACAAATGAAATGACCGATGCTGACTCATTTGCAGATCTTGAGCCACTACACGATGCCTATAGAAACTGGCTGAAAAAGGATTATGAAGTAAAACCTGAAGAACTGATGCTTGACAGAACACAATTGATGGGGCTAACAGCTCCAGAAATGACTGTGCTAATAGGCGGAATGCGCGTTTTAGGTGCCAATTACGGAGGCTCCAAACACGGTGTATTCACCCAAAAAGAAGGTGTATTAAGCAATGATTTCTTTGTGAACCTTACGGATATGAATTACTCGTGGAAGCCTGTTGGCAACAACCTTTACAAGATAGTGGACAGGAAAACCGGAGAAACCAAATGGACAGCCACACGTGTTGACTTGGTTTTTGGTTCAAATTCCATTTTGAGAGCTTATGCTGAAGTTTATGCACAAGATGACAACAAAGAGAAGTTTGTTCGCGATTTTGTTGCGGCTTGGACCAAAGTGATGAATCGAGATCGTTATGATCTGGCATAGTTTTAATTTGTTTGTTCAGCCGTAAGGCATTATGAATGAAGTTTTTAGAATACTAATTTTTTGAAAAGGTGGTCTGTATTTGGATCACCTTTTTTTATTTATTAATTATTTTGTAAATAAGACTTGACATTTCAATTTAATTTTATATATTTGTAAAGTAAACATTACATAAAGTCAAATTTTAATTACATTATAATGAAAACAGCACGAAAAAAAAATCTTTACCAATTGGCCGCGTGGACGTGGAGTTGGGTGGCTACAATGGCAATAGCAACCTTTGGGCCTAAGTACATTTGGGATGACCACACTGTTTTAACTGCTTTGGCAGTTTCAGTTAACTTTGCCAATGGCATTTTAATGATCATCGCAAACAGAAACTTATTTAATAAGTTTGATGAGCTGGAACGCAAAATTCATTTAGAGTCGTTGGCTTTAACACTTGGTTTGACGGTTGTTGTCGGATTGTCATATTCTTTGCTTGACACCACCAATCTTATCGCCTATACTGCAGAAATAAGCAACTTGGTGTTATTTATTGGGGTAACTTATTTGATTTGTGTCACCATAAATACTAGAAGATACGTATGAAAAACAGGCTAAAAGTGTTGCGTGCAGAAAACAGCTTTACCCAGGAAGATTTGGCTGATATTATTGGTGTATCCCGACAAACAATTAACGCCATTGAAAAGGAAAAATTTGATCCCAGTTTGCCAACAGCTTTCAGGATTTCAAAACTCTTTAAATTGCCTATTGAAGCTATTTTTTATTTTGAGGAAAATTAAATGAGGATATATCAGATAACTGTTCGATAAACAAATTTTTTTAATCCTCTGGATTTGTTTATTTTTAAGCCAATTTAGACAGCTTTTTAAATTTAAAATAGCATCTTTAAATAATTATAAATGGAAATACAACAAAAAGACAATGGTAAAAAAGGCCAATTTTTTATCGAACAAAATGGAGAAAATGTGGCGGAGATGACTTATGTTTGGGCAGGAAATAATCGAATAATCATTGACCACACCCAAGTTGATAAAAAGTTAAAAGGAAAAGGGGCAGGAAAAAAACTAGTGATTAAAGCCATTGAATTTGCAAGAGAAAAAGGGTTAAAAATTACGCCGCTTTGCACCTTTGCAAAAAGTGTTTTCGACAAAGAAACCAAATTTAAAGACGTTTTATGAATTCATTTATGATTAATAAGTCAATTTAATTACGTCTTTTAACCGCTAAGTTCGCAAAGTTTTTTCGCAAGTTACGCAATTAGATAGCCATATATTTTATTTGTTATTTTGCGTTCTTTGCGCATTTTCATTGCGTTATTTGCGGTTAAGTTTTTTATTGATTTTAAACATACATTAACCTCACCTGACATCCGAACTCTAATTTTCTTAAAATTATAAATTATTGATATATAGTTATTAAAGTGCAATTAGATAGTGATTTTGGGTGTTAAAATGCGGAACTCAGTAAGAAACCAAATTTAATGACGTTTTATAAATTCATTTATGATTAATAAGTCAATTTAATTAAGTCTTTTAACCGCTAAGTTCGCAAAGTTTTTTCGCAAGTTACGCAATTAGATAGCCATATATTTTATCTGTTATTTTGCGTTCTTTGCGCATTTTCATTGCGTATTTGCGGTTGAGTTTTTTATTGATTTTAAACATACATTAACCTCACCTGACATCCGAACTCTAATTTTCTTAAAATTATAAATTATTGATATATTGTTATTAAAGTGTAATTAGATAGTGATTTTGGGTGTTAAAATGCGGAACTCAGTAAGAAACCAAATTTAAAGACGTTTTATAAATTTGTATTATGGACAAGAATAATTTAATAAAGGAGTATTCCAACGGTGAAATTACCGTTGTATGGCAATCGGCCAAATGTATTCATTCAGGCATTTGTTTCAGCAATCT